>Ga0209023_10008493_pt1 | contig 10294 bp, 13 predicted proteins | sample LakOneMetagenome_FD_187468 | JGI IMG/M metagenome (GOLD analysis project Ga0209023, IMG submission 187468) | Freshwater and sediment microbial communities from Lake Erie, Canada (SPAdes) (version 2) | ecosystem: Environmental > Aquatic > Freshwater > Lentic | place: Lake Erie, Canada...
TGCGGAAAAGGGTCCAGATTACCCTTGCGCGAGGAAAAATTTGCGACTAACACGCCCCCCACCAACGGCGCTGTGGTAGCTCAGTGGTAGAGCACTCCCTTGGTAAGGGGCGGCGCTGGTGAAGTAAGTGGTTGACTTGGCAGGGGTTTTCCGAGACCTGCCGCCGCCGGGGTAACGGGCGGGGTAACTTCGGACGAGACGTGACGAAACGGTTCGCTGCCGTAGCTCAGTGGTAGAGCACTCCCTTGGTAAGGGAGAGGTCGAGAGTTCAATCCTCTCTGGCAGCACCATTTCACTCTTCAGACCCGAAAATCCCCCTAAGAACTTGAAGGGGAACGAGAATTCTGGAGTTCCATACACTCCATTTTGGCTGTACCTCAGAGGCTCTGCGAAAGCCAATCTGAGCACTGTTTGGCGCATGACGAAATCGCCATTTTTGTAAATATTCCAAGGGTTTGACAGAAACCCCAGCGCGAGTTCAATACAATCCTCCAATCGTCCCTTCGGAGGGATGGTTTTGTCGAGACGCTCCTGAAGAACGATCTTTTGCCGTTCGAGCTTATCAATCCTTGCTTCATAGGCTTGCACGACTGAGGTGTTGCTCGCTTCAACGATCCGATCGAGAAGGTTTTCGATCTGACCTGCAACGTCATGTAGCTGCTTCTGAAGTGCATCCTTCTCTTGATGTGCGAAGGACAGCCGCATGCTCCAAGCGTCGCGCAGCATCGCCTTTGCCAACTCGAAGAGACCCTTGGCGGGTTGAAGTCCCTGCAGAATCTCCGCCAAGCCTTCTTCCATCTTGGCGCGCGGCACCGACTTGCTCTTTGCTAAACAACCTCTTGTTTCACAACGATAATATGCGTAGTGCCTATATTTCCCCTTCGACCAGGCAGCCGTCATGGCGTTGCCACAGGAATTACAGGCGACAAAGCCACGGAGGGGAAAGTCTTCGTTGAAATCTGCCCGCGCAGCAGGGCGGCGCTTGCGGCCTTCAAGAATGTCTTGAATCTGCTGGTACGTTTCAAAGCTGATCAGACCTTCGTGTTGGCCTTTGCGAACGCTGACACCCCACTTATCGGCTTCAACATACCCAGCGTAGACGGGCTTCTTCAGAAGCCTGGTCACGGTCATCGGGCGGAGCGTTCCGTCCTTCTTGTCCTTCGGAAAATGTGGGTTGCGTTCTAGAAACCGCTGCACTTCGGCTTGAGAAGCAAAATGCCCTGTCGCGTAGCCTTCAAGTGCGGCTTGAACGATAGGGGCAAGAACCTCGTCGGGCACAAGGACCTTGCCGCCGCCGGTAGGTGCGGACGCATATCGATAGCCAACAGGCGCACGGAAGACCCAGAAGCCGCTCTCTACGCGTGCTTTCATCTTCTGGACAACCTGACGCCGATTCTGTTCGCGCTCAAGCTCCCCTTGGGCTGCGATCACAGTCTCAATGAACTTGCCCTCGGGCGTATCCTCAATGCGGAAGTTCAGGCACTCAATGGTAGCGCCGCGCTTCACGAATTCGCGGCGCAGCTTTAGATGGAATTCTGTATCTCGCGCGAAGCGTTTGAGGTCATCAAATATTACGACGTATGACTTGCCCTTTTGAGCGTCAAGATAGCTGAGCAATGCAACCATACCGGGGCGATGCATGAAGTCGCCTCCACCGCTTACATCATCAGGGAAAACAGCCTCAACCGCATAGCCTTTTTCATTGGCGTATGCGCGGCAGCGTTGTTCTTGACTTTCGAGACCACTTCCCTCTACCCGTTGCTTTGTAGAGGAAACACGGCAGTATATTACTGCCACTGTCGTCATTGAATTTCTATTGTACTCATCTTTCATCACATCTCCAGTCTGCCACTAAGGGCGCGGCTCCTGTTCTTTTTCATCTGTTTGGGATCTACTAAAGTCTACCGCATCGCATTCAGTCGTGTTAAACTCATTGCTGATTGAGAGGCTTTTTCCACACACGTCTTGGATTGGATGCACTTCAAAACCCAGCTCAACAAAGCTAATCATGACCAACCACATCGCTTGAAGAAAATCTCGCTTCTGCTGGTCGGTCATGCTCGTTCCGTCTAGGTAAGCCTGATACCGCTCAACATCCACTTGGATTATGCGTCTGGCAGCTGCATCGAACTTCACTCGCAGGTCTTCTCGACCTACCGAACTCTTTAACCCATCATCCATGCGCCCCTCCCTTCGGAGCGAGGTGTCTCCACCTCTTTAAATCCTAACATAGATTGCCGAAAACACCAAGCTTTCTGCGGGTTTCGCTGGCACTTGGGGTTCGCTCGTCCCGAAATGTTCACGCGTCAGCTCCTTCGAACAACGCTCTGAGAGCGCGTCTTCTCCCGCTCCCTTCGCGCCTCATCCGTCTTCGGTTTGTGGTGCTGCTCTTCGAGCTCTTTGCCGGTCTCGTAAAGTTCGCGCCCTTCGATGGCCCGATAGTATTCGACCATCAACTGTTTCGCGCCGCTTTCGGTAATGTTCAGCGTTCGGGCGAGTGCGCTACCTTCACGGTCATAAGCCTTGTAGAATGGCTCCGTTTCACCCTTAGAAATCGTATCCAAGGTTTTTCTTGCGGCTTGCAGCGCCTGCTCACAAGCCGTCTCGGGCAGCTTCTTTGCGTTTTCAAGCAAGGCTTCACGCGCAGCGTTCATAGTGTGCCCATACTGCTCTGTATAGACATCCCGAATGATCATTTCGCCTTTCATTGCGTCAAACTTCTCAGAGCGCGCAAAGGCATGAGCGTAATCAGTCAGGGCATCTCGGAATGAGCCCGTCTTTTGGATATGGTAGTTTATGACGTTCGCCACTCCAACTGCGATAGCATATTGAGATTCAGTCAGTGTCTTGGCGATGTAACTATCGCGCAGGTTCTGGATTGGCTTTTGTGCGCTCGTTTCCGGATGCTCACTCATCGTTTCCTCCTTCATAGTAAGTTGGTTACCGCGTCCAGGACTGGACCCGTCGATCTTGGCCGTTGCGGCGATCCGCAGCGTTCTGAAAGTCTCTCATCGGCTTCTCTTGCAGAATGGCGCGTGCCTGCGCGCCTTCCAGCATGCCCCGCAGAATCCCGCATTCCCGTTTATCAATCCCAGCAATCTCTTTCGTATGCGCGGTACGCACTTCGTTTTGGGCGCGCTGATTGATCTCTGCTCTGTCGAAACTTGCAGAACCAAAAGAACGTGGAACGAATTTCCGCTGCGCCGATGCAGCCTCGTCAATTAGACGTCTTTGAACCGCATCCACACGTTGCGCATAGTCGATCTCGTAGGTCTGGTTTGTCACACGCCTTGTATCGTCGAAACTCTTTGAAACCTCTCGATAGGTTGTCCATTCCTCGGCATTCATTGTCTTGGCCAACGCGTGGCGAACCTGGTGTAGTTCTCCGCGCGGTTCAAAGTGATCACGCACTTGCTCGGATAGTTTGGACATGAAACTCGATCCTCATGAATGGACGAAGTTTGCGTTTCAGTGGGCGATCTTGCTAAGCTCGATTCATCATGAAATTCAAACACATCAACGATATTGAAGACTGGTTGGAACCAATGGGCTACGAGACCTTTTGGCGGGAGATCAGGCCCTATTGTCTCGTTATGCTGCCGCGTGAAAAGTGTGACGCGGACATGACGAACGGCGATGTCGACGAGGAAACCGTTCTTTATGTGATGAAGAATTTTGCGCGGATCGAACTCGCTGCGATCTTCAAACTTGAATGGCGGAACGACGTACCGATGATGGCCATGCATTAGTTCGCCTCCTCTTGGAAGAACCGAACCCAAGCGCAACGCCCGTCTTGAGCAGGTCTATCGAAGAAGCCATAGGGGCCGATGAAACCGCACCGCGTGTAAATGCGGTATTCATAGTAGCCGATACCGTGGCCATCATTCATCCAAGTGTAGGACCAGATCGCATGTGGCAACCCAAGCGACGCGTATGTCAGCCAAAGCCCGACCGGCGCGATGATCCACGCAAAGTAGCTGAGCTTGATGAAGCGTGGCTTCATGTCCTTCCAGCCTTTCTGATCGGTATCGTGATCTTAGGATCGGCTGGCAGTTGCGACCCTTCTAGTGGATTGTCTGCCAGTTCACCGTGGCAGAAGGGCGCAACCTGATGCTGGCCGACCTTCAGACACATGAACCAGCCAACGCCCTTCATATGGATCAACTGCTCGTTGGGCTTCATGCGCATCAGACGTTCAGCAGAGATGCGGCGGTCTCTTCCGGTGCCCATATTGGCGTTGTAGTCGAGTCCAGCACTGCTTAGTCCCAGGCTGTTTTGTTGAACCAGCGTCTCGCCAATAGCACGCGACACACGCTCGCATTCTTCGAAAGAGCTGAACCCGAAGTACTGTTTGATGATCGCGTTCTCTTCGATTGTCGCAGTTTCTTTGTCAGAGTATGCACGCTGTATCTCGGAGCGAGACTGGGCAATGAAGTGCAAGTTTCCGCCGTAGCCACGGATCACAGTCATAGCTGAGATCAATGACTTGAGTGGGGCGTTGGTCGCTTCGTCGAGGATAAAGTCGACCGGAACACCCGCGCCCGAGAGCACGACATCTATGAACGACTGCAAGTGCAAGGCGTAGTGCGGGCCAAGTCGCGCCATGTGCCGCTGCGGTCCGACGATGAAGATGACGTAGCGACCACGTATCAGGTCCTCGTGAGTGAGGCTGGCGTCGCGGCCAGCGCGATGCAGAGGGCTTCCGGCTCCATAGATGCGCAAGGACTTCAGGGCAGCAGCGCGATGCTGACCCCAATGCTCTTTGTTGTTTTCGTGCATATCAAGGATATGAGCACCTAAGGCTCTGCGAACTTCGTCGCCTTCTTCCACGGCGATGCGCGCTGCGCTCACGAGCACGTTCGGCTCAGCCAGCATCGACCAGACCCCGCCAGGAATGGCGAGGTGCGGATCGGCATGCAGAAGCTCGATTTCGCAGAATTCCAGCAATGTTCTGGGTTCGTCTCTGAAATACTGGTTCTTTCCGTCATTGGCAGGCTCAGGGATCAGCGCGTGGTTGGCGTTATCGATGGCAAAGACCAGCTCGCCGTTCTGTTTCTCTTGCGCAGATCGCAAACTTCCGAAGGGGGAAAGCGAGACACGGAACGGATTGTCGGTGCCGAGGGTTTGAATGTCTTCGAGAACTGCAACATTGCGTCCGTACTTCTGGCAGGTCTCTGCCAGCTGTGCTGCGATTTCGCCATTCTTGCAGTCATTGATGACGAGGGCTTTGTTTGAGTCGGCCAGCAACGACATGATCCACGGCACTGCACCGCAACTTGTCTTGCCTCCACCGGCAGCAGAGAGCAGGAGGCTGTGGCTGTCCTTGGGCGCGAAGATCGGTTTGCCGTCATCGGCGCTAAGTCCGAGCAAACGCTTTGCAGGTTTAGTCATCTATCAACCCCGCTTTCCTTAGGGCATTTGTATCTGCCAAGTCGGACGGGTCTGGGGCGCGGCTGTTTGCCGTGAACCGCGCTATCTCCTTTTCGCGAGCATAGAGTTTTGCCATGGAGCGAAGGGCAGTGATGGTGCTGCTGAAGGACGCAGCACCGAGAATTATGCTCAAGAGGCCAAGCCCCCACCATTCTGGCGAGGTTGGCCAGATCAGCCATGCGATGCCACCAGTTAAGAATGCTAAAAGGAAGTGGCCGTTGATGGCCAAGGCGGAGCTGAAGGGTGTCTGTCCGATTGTCACGACACGCCCCCAGACTTCATCCTCTCTACGGCAGCCGCAATCTCAAGGCGTTCGCGATTGAGGTGGCGATAGGTGCCGTAGACGGCTTCGGTGGCCTGTGCGCCGGTGAGATCGCGGCTAATTAAACGCAGTTGTCCGATGCACAGACCGAAGGCGAGTGACAGTCCACCGGTCGCGACAAGTGCAGCAATTTCTTCGGCATAGAGAAGGTCGTTGAAGCCGATGGCAAAGAGACCTGCATGTCCTGCAACAAGCACACCGGATGACAGAAATGGTCGGCGGGTTGAGACCGCCTTGATCCCTTCAAGCATGTAACTGTGATTGTGCGTGTGTAGCGCGGTGACGCCGAGACGAAGGGTTCCGAGGATCATTTTTCAGTCCTCCCGCGCGCAGCTGGACGACCGAAGCGCCCGCGAAAGGCCTGCATCCCTTGTGGCAACCGCAGGAGGGACGATCAGCCGTCCGCTCGCGGCATACAGTGCGATCGAAAGACGCTGTTCCTCCACGAACACCTGTTCCGCACATGAACAAGAGTCCGCCGTGCCAGATGCGGCTCGCTCGATACGCCTTGCTTCGGCCTCTTGGAGTTCACGTTCGGCTTCTCTGGCAAGGGCATTTGGGTCCGGAATAAGTTGGCAAAGCTGACCAAGTTCCGGGTATACGCCACATAGTAGCGCACCTACATCTGGCACCTGTTGGACCGGACGATCTGGCAGCGATGCCGCGTTGATTTCTGCAATCAGTCCCGACTGGCACAAGGCGTGCCAGCCAGATTTTTCGTTTTCTCGACCGATGATCGCCGGGCCCGTCACCAGCACGGAGAGGCTCGCGTAGCCAACCGCCACCACAATGAAGAGCGGACTGAATGGTAGTGAGGAGACATCAACGGACATCATTGGCTCCTGGGCTACTGGTTTTGCCATTGGTGTATGACGGGCGGGGCTGTGCGCTGTTCCAGTTGGAGTCCACATGGCGCGTGCCTTCGGCGTTCTGAACTTCTTGAAATTTGGCCAAACTGATGGGGCGAAGCCCTGTCAGATCGTCAAAATCGCTGTTCCTTCTTGGCTTCGCCCATACCTGCGGCGAATGAGCGACCACGGTCATCAGGACGTAAGCCCAAAGCGACAGCGGAAACGCCATGTCTACCAACCAGGCGAACATGAATATTGGTGCAAACTTCCCAGCATACTGAAAAGTGTCCATCGCGCCGGTCTTACTGGGAAATGCGGGGGGCTCAGCTATCGACCCGTCGTGGCCAGCTAAGGCCGAGGTAAGGGTGTCAGCGTAGCCGCTCAATGTGCGATTGATCGCTGCATTTGCATCCGGTCGGTTGGGAATGAGGACCCCGCCCTGAAGCTCGCTGGCGTAGGACGCCACGATGGACAGCGGCACCGCCTGATCGAGCTCTGAAAGCAAACTCATCAGTCTCGCTTGTTGTGATCGCAAGGCAGCCCGGCGAACCCAAATCGAGACGCTCTCATCGGCAAGGGTTTGCTCCATCGCCAAGCGCTGCGCTTGGATTTGACCCATCAAGCCCTGGCGCAAAGTGATGCTGGCCGACATTTGCGTTGCCAATCCGGCAGCGCGTCCATGAAGAGAGCTCAGAGTCTCCGCTATCGGGCCGAAACCTGATGCGCCTTCTTGCGCGGTTCTGGCACTCAGATCATCTGCCATTGCCTGCATGCTTGGGACAAGCTCTGCGGCCTGATTAGCGACGCGCAGTCGCCCGTCGACATAAGAACCGAGCCCTTCAAGGTGTGCACTCAGCCGCATTTCCTCGACAGGCGATATCGTGAGACCGGGCGCAGTTACTGCGAAGAACGCAGCACCGACTAAGACCACCGACAAACCACTGAGCGGCCCCGCAAGCTTTGACTTGGCAGCAACTAGGGGAACGCCCTTCTCAATCGCCATCCGATAGATGGCGTAAGCGACGGCATAGGCCGCCATACAGAAGACGATCAGCTTTGCCCATCCAACGAAGCCACCTTCTGCAAAGCCCATGAGGTATAGGCCGACGCCCGCCAGTACGATTTCGAAAAAGGGCACAACCTTCAGCAAGACCGTCAGGTACGGCTGTCGATCCATGTCCCGACGCACTCCACCGAGACTTTCAAGCTTGTGATCAGCCGCAGTATCATTTTTTGACATGGGTAGTCCTCTCAAAGGGGGTAACCCCTTCTCGAATGGCCCATGACTGTCCTATTCTCACTCCCAGAAGATTTGGGTTCTGGTAGGAAGCAGGCTAGTGTGAGACCCTTTGTTGTACCTCAACTACTTGAAAAATTGAACATTCTCGTTCGCTACAGCGAACTAAAATCGATTGGCGATATTGCCGCAAAGTTTGGGGTCTCGGAGGATGCAGTACGGTTTTGGACAAAGGACACGGCTAGTCAACTCGCCGGAACGGTCCCGAGGAAGCGACGGGACGGCCTGATTTCCATGTATGCGAAATGCCTACCTGATCACTCCACAGAAGAGATTTTGACATTACTTCAAGGGCCAGTTCCAGACCTTGAGGACGCCCTTCGCTTCGGCGAGTTTTCCGCACTAACCGATGTGATAGGTAGTCGTGTTGACGCAACGTCTGCAACGCTCATCCCGGTGGATGTGCTGGGCATGGGCCTTGTCGTGTCCAATCGCCTAAGCAAGAGCGCGCATTGTAAGTTTCCACTGAAAGAGAGCTTTCGCTTGGAGTTTCGAACGAAACATCGTGGCCAATATGTATTGGGTTTGCAGCACTCCCCTCAGGCATGGGGATGTACTGACGTAACTTGGTCGCGTGGTGAGACGATCATTCACATGCCAGGGGCCGACGAGAAGGGCAATCTAGGCAGCATGGATGAGAGCTCAGATGTCGGCATAAGTCAGTTTTACGCGTTCCAATCGAGAACGCCCTTCCCATCTATATTCGCAAAGGCTCTTGCGGACAGGGTTCCTCTTGCCCGAGCCGACATTTCACTCTTAGCTCAATATCTTCAATCAAAGCCTACTGAAGATTTACATATCATGCGTTTTGACGTCGAATTCATCGACAAGCCTAAGTCTTAACACTGAACTGAAACTGCCTTAGTTTCTCAGCAACCTTTTGCCGAATGGGTTCAAGGCTTTCCAGTTGAGCTGACAGCTCATCAGAGTGCCCCATTTCACGCAGCGTTCCAAAGGTGAACATACCTGGAATTGCCTTTGAGATCGGATCGAATTCTCTAAGCACCAAGCGATGCATTTTTTCGAAATCCCCATTCTCGGATGCGAGTCTATCTTTCGCAGTTTGCAGCATGTTTTGAAGCCGCAATGATGGCGCGGGGTGCGTGTCTCCTAAGGAGCTTTTTGTGTATTCTTGAAACGCATCGAACATCCATACCATGGCATAGGAGGCAAAGATTGCTAACCGTAGGGCAAGGCCCGGTTGAAGCTCTCGAATTCCCTCGATATTCTCAATGCCACGCATCTGCACAGCGCAGCTCGCAAAAAAAGCGGATTCATCAGCGTCAAGTTCTAGGCATCTAAGAACATCCTTTTCTTCATCGGTCGGAGCCCGCTTCGAATACTTGGGCTTTCCTGCGAGTCCTAACGACTCTGGTAGTTCGTTAAGTCTCAAGGCTATGCCAAGGTCTTGCACCAAGTCGACATGACCGTTGAAGCAGTGTGCCAGCTCGTGAAGCCAGACAAATCTTGCCATCAGGAGTGCGAGAAGTTGTGAACAGGCGAAGCGTGTTGGGTCGGCTGGTATCAGGTGTCTACTGTGCTCGTCATTGACTCGCCCTCCATGAAGGGTATTGTCGATGAGCCATATTCCTGGAAGCCGATCGTCCCACGGATTTGGGGATGACTCTTTCGTCGGGTCGCCCAAGTCAGCGAAGAAGTCCTTCTGTGCAAAGCAGAACATTGCAAACTCGTTGATGGCGACAAAGAGTGCGACATGAACGCCGAGAAAGAACTTACCCTCAAAACGATCAGCCAAGGCGTTTGGGGAGAAAGTTTCGAGGAATGTGATGTGAAGCTCGAACGGAGAGCCGCTTACGTTTGATGCTCTGGATGTCCAACGAAACTGTTCGATGGCGCTCGCTAAAGACGCTTGGAAAATCTGCCACTTGGGATCATCAGGTTGAGGTGCAAAAACCTCTGTCCCCAGCCTCTTCCTTGCGAAAGTTTCGATCGCATCTGCCGACTCTGGCATGGTTTCTACAGACCTATTTCTCAAACAGACTATGTCCACAATCCATCAGATTAACCGACACGCAAGATGTGTTTTGTAGTACAAAACCATCTTGGCAAGGGGACCGCTGCGCGCCCCCGTTGCATCCCCCAGGCCGTGGCTCCGTCAGGGCATTGAGCCCATGCCGAAACCAGTAGACCGTATCGCCGGTCAACCACTCGCGGGAGACTTCGCTCTCCCTGCACCCATCGATTCCTTCGGGAAGATCAGGGTCTATCGCGCCCCCTGAACCCACTCGCCACCGTCTGGCCGATGCATCACCAATCGAGGGAGCGTTCCTGCTGCCCCCGATACCCCCATGACCACTTCTTGGAGACGATTTCATCGAGACCACCAAAGGGAGCTTTCGCGCTGCCCTTCCTTGGAACCATCCCATCGACCGG
>Ga0209023_10008494_pt1 | contig 10292 bp, 11 predicted proteins | sample LakOneMetagenome_FD_187468 | JGI IMG/M metagenome (GOLD analysis project Ga0209023, IMG submission 187468) | Freshwater and sediment microbial communities from Lake Erie, Canada (SPAdes) (version 2) | ecosystem: Environmental > Aquatic > Freshwater > Lentic | place: Lake Erie, Canada...
TGAGTCGGCGGGATCGACGCCTCCGCTGGCCGAACCCCCAGGAGCCACACGCGCACCACTTCCCCCAGGAGTCACGGGCCGGTAGCGTGCGGGGCGGAGTAGGAAAGGACGGTGCCCAGTGGCGCAGTTCCCACGCGAAGCCCGGTTCCTCACCGTGGCGGAGGTCGCCTCGCAGATGCGGGTGTCGAACATGACGGTGTACCGGCTGATCAAGGCCGGCGAGCTCGGTGCCGTGCGGGTCGGCAAGTCGTACCGCATCGCCGATCACGACATCGACCGGTACCTGCAGTCCCGCTACACCGAAGCGGGCTGATCGACCCGGTCCCGGCTCGCCCGTTCCGCGAGTGGGCCGGTAGGTTCGACGCGTCGTGACCTCCCCACCTGCCTCCCCGCCCGCCCGGCCCGGTTCCTACGACACCATCTCCTTCCTGTCCGACTACGGGACGGTGGACGAGTTCGTCGGCGTCGTGAAGTCGGTGATCCGCCAGCTCGCGCCGACGGTGGCGGTGATCGACATCACCCACGACGTGCCCGCCCATGACGTCCGCGCCGGCGGGCTGACGCTGGCCCGGGCCGCCCAGTACCTGGCGCCGGGCATCGTCGTGGCGGTGGTCGACCCCGGCGTCGGCACCGATCGCCGGGCGGTGGCCATCGAGGTCGGCGACGGGGTCTCCGTGCTGCTCGGCCCCGACAACGGGCTGCTCGCCCCGGCGGTGGCCATGGTCGGCGGGGCGACGCGCGCGTTTGAGCTGGCCGACCCCCAGTACCACCTGCCCGCGCCCGGCCCCACGTTCGACGGCCGTGACGTGTTCGCCCCGGCGGCCGCCCACCTGTGCAACGGCGTGCCGATCCACGAGCTCGGCCCGGAGATCGACACCGCAGGGCTTCGTCCCGGCATCCTCCCGCTCAGCCGCATGGACGGCGACGTGCTGGAGACCGAGGTGCTGTGGGTCGACCGCTTCGGGAACGCCCAGCTCAACCTCGACCCGGCCGACCTCGAGCCGTTCGGGCCCCGGGTCGGCGTACGGGCCGGAACGATCGAGCGCAGCGCCGGCCGGGCCCGCACCTACGCCGACCTGCCCCAGGGCGACCTCGGGCTGATCGTCGACTCGTACGGCCTGGTGGCCCTCGTGCTCGACCGCCGCTCGGCCGCCGACGAGCTCGACCTCGCGGCCGGCAGCGCAGTCGGCCTCAGGATGCTCACCGACGACGGTGGTGGCTCGACCAGCCCGGTGGCGCTCACCCGCAAGCACCCGGCCGCCGCCGGGGCGGGCCAGTTACCTGCGACGGGCCGTGCACCTGCGACGGGACGCCCATGAGGCCCGGCACCACCATCGTCCTGGGCTTCCTGCTGCTCCTCATCTTCGGCGCCGCAGTCATCCAGTTCGCCCTCCTCGCCCACTGACCCTCACGGCGACGAGCCCGGTCAGATCTTGGCGGCCAGCGCGTTGCGGGAGAACTTGCGGGCCCCGCGGACGAGCACGAACAGCCCGACCACCCAGATGAGCAGGCCGACCAGCAGTGCCGTCGGTACCGTCACGAGCAGCAGACCCGTCGATTGCCCGACGGCCAGGAAGATCAGGGGCAGGACAACCGCGCCGCCGAGCTGGTTGGCCTCCTGCGAGCTCCGGGCCCGGGCCGACACCCGGACCATCACCCCCAGGCCCAGCACGGCGACCGCCGGTCCGACCCAGAAGATCACCACCAACCACTGCCCGGTCGGCACGATCATGCGGTGCGTCACCTGCCAGTCGACGCCGTTCACGACGGCCACGTAGCAGGCGAACCCGATCCACGACACCCCGATGCTCGGGGTGAGCGCCGCCAGCACCTTGCCGATCATGAGCTCGCGGTCGCCGACCGGCAGGTGCAGGAGCGTTTCGAGGGTGCGCCGGTCCTTCTCGCCGGCGAACGTGTCGGCGGCCAGCACGGCCGACACCATCATCGGCACGATCAGGAAGAGGGGAGCGAGCAGGTAGACGCTGATCAGCACGATCAGCTGCTCGCGGGGTGGCCGACGCAGGATCGGGTCGGCCAGGCCGCCCGGGAGCTTGTGCAGGATGTCGGTGATGTCGAAGTTGGTGCGGGCGACCGCCGCCAGGTTGATGAAGAACGGCACGACCACCAGCAGCAGGACCGGCACCATGATCATCGGCAGCAGCACCGCCTTGGAGCGCCGCACGGCCCGCAGGTCGCGGCCCATGATCACCCAGACCATCGGCCAGTCGACGTTCATGCGGCCGCCTCGGCGAGGATGCGGCGCTCGATCTCGAAGTAGACGTCCTCGAGCGTGGCCTCCCGCGGCACCGCCCCGAACACGGGGATCCCCCGGCCCACCAGGTCGGCCACCACCCCGGCGACGACCGTGCGATCCGCCACGTGGACCCGGAGGCCGTCGGCCGTCGGCGTGACGGCCAGCACCCCGGGTCGGGCCTCCAGGGCGGCCTGGACGTCGGGATCGACGCCGGGTCCCAGCTCGAGATCGGCCTCGAGCCCTTCCCACAGCCCGGACGCCAGCTCGCCGGGGGTGCCGACGGCCCGCAACCGCCCGCGGTGCATCACCCCCATCCGGGTGGCCAGCCCGCCGGCCTCGCCCAGGAAGTGGGTGCACAGGATGATCGTGCGGCCCTCCTTGGCGAGCCGACCGATCAGTTCCAGCACCTCCTTGGTCGCCGTCGGGTCGAGGCCAGATGTCGGCTCGTCGAGGAACAGGACCTCGGGGTCGTGGAGCAGCGCCCGGCCCAGGCCGATCCGCTTGCGCTGGCCGGTCGACGCGCCCTGCACCAGCTCGTCGGCTCGATCGGCCATGCCGAACTGCTCGAGCATCGCGGTGGCTCGGCGCCCGGCCTCGGCCCGGTCCATCCCCCGGATGCGAGCGGAGAACACCAGGTTCTCCCGGGCGGTCAGCCGGTCGTCGAGGCCGGCGTTCTCGGTCAGCACCCCGGTCCGCCGGCGCACCTCGTCGCCCTCGGCCACCGGATCGAAGCCCAACACCCGGCTCCAGCCGGCATCCGGTTCGAGGACCCCGTTGAGCATCCGGATGGTGGTGGTCTTGCCGGCCCCGTTCGGGCCGAGCAGGGCCATGACCTCGCCGGCCTGCACCTCGAACGTGAGGTCGTCCACCGCCTTGCCGGCTCCGAACGAGCGGGTCAGCCCCGCGGTCTGGACCGACGCGTTCATCGGCTGATCCTCCCACGCCGCCCGCTCCGCCCGACGATCCCCGGTCGAGGCCCGACGATCCCCGGTCGAGGACGGTGCCGGAACCCCGTTGGGATCCGGCCTCGCGCCACGAGGCGGTGCCGGCCTCCCCCGCCGTGTGGTGTGGGCACCACCGCCCTGCCTGTGGTCAACTTCTGCCCGTGAACCTGGCCACGATGATCGATCCCCACCCCGACGACTCGGTCGCCCTGATCAGCCGTGGCAAGCCCACCACCTATGGCGAGCTGCGGTCCCAGGTGGCCGGGCTCCGCGGTGGGCTGGTCGGGCTCGGGCTCGAGCCCGGAGACCGGGTGGCCATCGTGTGCGCCAACAACTGGTACTTCGTGGTGAGCTACCTGGCGGTGCTCGGCGCCGGCCTGGTGGCCGTGCCGCTGAACCCGCTCAGCCCGGCCATCGAGCTCGAGCACGAACTGTCGGCCATCTCGGCGCGTGCGCTGGTGGCCGGTCCGTCGGCCCGTGGCCTGAGCGGGGTCGACCGGTCCAAGGTGCCGTCGCTCGAGCACCTCATCGCCGCCGCGGGGTCCGAGCTGCCCGACGCCGTCGCGCTCGACGAGGTCATGGCCAGCGATCCCGTTCCGGTCGTCGACCGCGACCCCGACGACCTCGCGGTGCTCGTGTTCACCAGCGGGACCGCCGGTTCGCCGAAGGCGGCCATGCTCAGCCACGGCAACCTGGCCGCCAACATCGACCAGGTCCAGAACGACCTCGGTCGCCGGCAGGACGCGGCCGATGTGACGCTCGGCGTCCTGCCGCTGTTCCACATCTTCGGGCTCAACGTGGTGCTCGGGGTGGCGTTCACGAGCGGGTCGTCCGTGCTGCTGATCGAGCGGTTCGACCCGGCGTCGTCGATCGAGGCCATCGTGCGCCACAAGGTCACGGTCATCGCCGGTGCCCCCACGATGTGGGCGGCGTGGGCCGACCTGCCCGACACGGGCGCGTCGGTGTTCAGCTCGGTCCGCATGGCCACGTCCGGGGCGGCCAAGCTCCCGCCGGAGGTGGTCGACCGCATGCGTCGCCGCTACGGCGTGTCGCTGACGGAGGGGTACGGCCTGACCGAGGCCTCGCCGGTCGTCACCACGTCCACGGGTCTCGAGTACCGGGCCGGGTCGATCGGCGTCGCGCTGCACGGCGTCGAGCTGCGCCTGGTCGATCCCGACGGGACCGACACCCTGTTCGGCGACGCCGGTGAGATCTGGGTCAAGGGCCCGAACGTGTTCAAGGGCTACTGGGAGAACCCCGAGGCGACCCATGCGGCGCTGACCGACGACGGCTGGTTGCGCACCGGCGACATCGCCCTGGTCGACGACGACGGTTACCTCTACCTGGTCGACCGGGTCAAGGACCTGATCATCGTGTCGGGCTTCAACGTGTTCCCCGCCGAAGTCGAGGAGGTGCTGCTCCAGCACCCCGGCATCGAACGCTGCGCGGTGGTCGGCGTGTCGCACCCGTACTCGGGCGAGGCGGTCAAGGCCTACGTGGTGCCCGTTCCCGGTCGGGCCCTCGAGGAAGATGACATCATCGGCTTCTGCGAGCAGCGGCTGGCCCGCTACAAGTGCCCGGAGAAGGTCATGTTCGTCGATGACCTCCCCCAGGGCATGGCCGGCAAGGTCCTCCGCCGCGTGTTGCGCTGACCCACACATTGCGATCTGCTCCGCAGATCGGCCTTCGGCATCCGGGTGCCATCGGTCCCGCTCGCTCCGGCTGGCGCCTCCGCAGCGTCGCCAAGCTGGTCCGGCTTGATGAGGGTGTCCGGCTGCGGAGCGCCAGCGGAGCGAGCGCACGGCGTGAGAGCCGGATGGCGAAGCCCAACCTGGAGGAGCGCAGCGGGGGGAAGGTTGCAGACCAGCATGGTTCGTGAACGTGAACACGTGACCGGTACGATCTCGCCGTCATGTCCGACCGTTCTCGCCGAGTCCCGGAAGCCACCGTCGCCCGCCTCCCGGTCTACCTGCGGTGCCTCCTCGAACTGGCCGACGAGAAGATCGCCACGGTCTCCTCGGAGCGGTTGGCCGAGCTGGCCGGGGTCAACGCCGCGAAGGTCCGCAAGGACCTCTCGTACCTGGGGTCCTACGGCACGCGGGGCGTGGGCTACGAGGTCGAGTACCTGCTGTTCCAGATGAGCCGCGAGCTCGGCCTCACCCAGGACTGGCCGGTCGTCATCGTCGGCATCGGCAACCTCGGCCAGGCCCTCGCCAACTACGGCGGCTTCACCGATCGGGGCTTCCCCGTCGCCGCGCTGGTCGACGCCGACCGGCGCAAGGTCGGCGAGCTGGTCCACGGGGTCGCGGTGCGCCACATCGACGACCTGCCCGCCATCGCCGCCGAGGTCGGGGCAGCCATCGGCATCATCGCCACCCCGGCCGCCGCCGCGCAGGACGTCGCCGACCGCATGGTCGCCGCCGGCATCTCGTCGATCCTCAACTTCGCGCCGGCCGTCATCTCCGTGCCGGTCGAGGTGTCGCTGCGGAAGGTCGACCTCGCCGTCGAGCTCCAGATCCTCAGCTTCTACCAACAGCAGCGCGTCGGGACGGGCAAGGTCGAGGTCGCGGGCGCCTGATGCCGGTCGAGGGCCCCCTGTACCCGGCGAACCTGGTGCTCGCCGGCCGGCGGTGCCTGGTGGTCGGCGGGGGGCGGGTCGCGGTGCAGAAGGTGCGCGAGCTGCTGGCCTGCGCGGCGGAGGTGCACGTCGTCGCCCCCGAGGTCGACGACGCGCTGGCCGAGGACCCGCGGGTCTCCGTCGAGCGGCGGCGCTACGAGCCGGGTGACCTCGCGGGCTGCTGGCTCGGGTTCACGGCCACCGACGACCCGGCCGTCAACGCGGCCGTGTACCGCGACGGCGAGGCCGCGGGTGTGTGGGTCAACAGCGCCGACGATCCGGCCAACTGCGCGTTCACGTTGCCGTCGCGCGTCCGGCAGGGCCCGCTGCTCGTCACCTTCTCCACCCAGGGTCGCAGCCCCGCCGTCGCCACGTGGCTCCGCCGCCGCTTCACCACCGAGCTGGGGCCCGAGTACGCGACGCTGATCGACCTGTGCGCGACGGCCCGGGAAGAAGTGCGGGCGGCGGGCCGTTCCACCGAGGGCCTTGATTGGCAGTCGGCCCTCGATTCAGGAATGCTTGAGCTGATCCGGCAGGGCCGGGTCTCCGAAGCGAAGGAGCTTCTCCGCACGTGCCTTGCTCACTGACCACGACGCTGCCGGCACCGGCGACATCGGAGCGCTAGCGCCATGTCCGTCGTCGTCATCGGCCTCAACCACCGCACGATGCCCCTCGAGCTCTTCGAGCGGCTGACCATCGACGCCGCGCGGTTGCCCAAGGCCCTGCACGAGCTGACGACGCGCGACGACGTGAGCGAGGCCGTGGTGCTGTCCACGTGCAACCGCACCGAGGTGTACGCGGTCGCCGAGAAGTTCCACGGCGCCTACCAGGACATCCGCAGCTTCCTGGCCGAGACGGCCTTCCTCGCTCCCGAGGACTTCATCGACCACCTGTACGTCCACTACGACCGTGAGGCCATCCGGCACCTCTTCACCGTGACCGCCGGCCTCGATTCCGCGGTCCTGGGGGAGACGGAGATCCTCGGCCAGGTCCGGGCGGCCTGGGAGCTGGCCAAGGACGAGAAGGCGGCCGGCCCCGTCCTGAACCTCCTGTTCCGCCACGCCATCGAGACCGGCAAGCGGGCCCGGACCGACACGGCGATCGGGCGCGGCACCGCGTCGGTGTCGTACGCGGCGGTCGAGATGGCCTCCGAGCGGCTCGGGTCGCTCGACGGCAAGCGGGTCCTGGTGCTCGGCGCCGGCGACATGGGCGAGGGCATGGCCGTCGCGCTGGCCAGTGCCGGCGTGTCCGAGGTGCTCGTCGCCAACCGCACCTGGGACCGCGCGGTCGACCTCGCCTCGCGGGTCGACGGTCGGGCGGTGCGCCTCTCCGACCTGCCCCGCGCGCTGGCCGACGTCGACGTGCTGCTGACCTCCACGGGCGCCACCTCGATGATGGTCGAGCACGCCGACCTCTCGCCGATCATGGCCGCCCGCGCAGGGCACCCCCTGCTGGTGGTCGACATCGCCGTCCCGCGCGACGTCGACCCGTCGGTGGCCGACCTGCCGGGCGTCACGCTGCTCGACATGCACGACCTACGGCGCTTCGCGCAGGCCGGCCTGGCCGAACGTCGCCGCGAGGTCCACGCCGTCGAACGGATCGTGGTCGACGAGGTCGACCGCTTCGTCGAGGTCAGCTCGGCCCGCTCCGCCGCGCCGCTGGTGGCCGCCCTCCACGCCCGGGCCGAGACGGTCCGCCAGGCCGAGATGGACCGCTTCCAGAAGCGGCTCGAAGGGCTCGATCCGCGCCAGCAGGCCGCGGTCGAGGCGCTCACCCGGGGCATCCTGGCCAAGGTGCTGCACGAGCCCACCGTGAAGCTCAAGGACCTCGCCGGCACGCCACGCGGCGATCGCCTGGCCGAAGCGCTGCGCACCGTCTACGACCTCGACGACTAGCCGGTGAGGCTGCGGGTCGCGACGCGGGCCAGCGCGCTGGCCCGCTGGCAGACCGACCACGTGGCGCGGCTGCTGCGGTCGGCCGACCCGTCGGTGGAGGTCGAGGTGGTGGCGGTCGAGACCGTCGGCGACCGGCGGCTCGACGTGCCCATCGCCGAACTGGGCGGCAAGGGGGTGTTCGCGAAGGAGGTCCAGGCCGCGGTGCTCGACGGTCGGGCCGACATCGCGGTGCACTCGGCGAAGGACCTCCCCTCGGTCACCTTGGCGGGGCTCCGCCTGGCCGCCGTGCCGGAACGGGGCGATGCCCGCGACGCGCTGGTCGGGGCGACGCTGGCCGACCTGCCGACCGGCGCGGTGGTGGCGACGGGCTCGAACCGCCGCCGGGTGCAGCTCGCCGAGCTGCGGCGCGACCTGCGGTTCGCCGAGCTGCGGGGGAACATGGCCACCCGCCTGGAGAAGGCGGCCGGCTTCGACGCGATCGTCGTGGCCGGGGTGGCGCTGGCCCGGCTCGGCCTCGACGACCGCATCGCCGAGTGGCTCCCGGTCGATCTCCTCGTGCCGCAGGTGGGCCAGGGTGCACTCGCCGTCGAATGCCGGGACGACGATGCATCGACGGGCCGGCTGCTCGCGGCGATCGAGCACGGTCCGAGTCGGATCAGGGTCGACGCCGAGCGGGCGTTCCTCGCCGAGCTGGGCGGCGACTGCGACCTCCCGGCCGGGGCCCACGCCACGCTGGCGGCCGACGGTGGGGTGCGGCTCGATGCGATCCTGGCTGAGCCCGACGGCGGCCCGGTCCACCGCCACCAGCTGAACGGCGACCATGCCGAGGCCGTCGGTCGAGCCCTCGCCGTCCACCTCCGCTCCACCTTCTAGGGACAACGCCGCGCAGATGTGCGTGGCGTTGTCCCTGAAACGTCGTCAGCTGCTGCCGGCAGGGAGGCGGCGCAGGGCGGCCAGCGCCGCGGGTTCGTCGACGCCGGTGAGCTCGAGCACCCCGCCCGAGCGGATCGTGACCGACAGCACGGCAGAAGCCGTGTCGGTCGCTGTACGGACCGAGCCGCCCGCCACGTCGGTCCACGGCAGCTGCCAGGACCGCACCCCGAAGCCGCGCGCCCGGTCGTCGGGGGCCCAGGTCAACCGCTGCGGGCCGAACACGAGGACGCCACCCACCGTGTTGTTCCCCGGCGACTGCTTCTTCAGCTTCGACCACTTGACGTCGGCCAGGGTCGGCGCCAGCGCGGGGATCGTCCGCAACGCCTCGAGGTCGAACCGGACCGACTCCTTGAACCGATGGAGGTCGACCGCCCGCACCGGCTGTTCCCTGCTCCAGCGGGCCGAGACCACCGCATGCCGATCAACCACGGTGACGGCCACGCCCACCAGGAACACCGCAACCCCCATCGGGACGATGGTAGTGAGGAACGGGCCGCCGCCCGGTGTCCCGAGGTGGCGTGAGCGGGGGGCCTCTACGATCGAACGGTGACCGTGTACCTCGTGGGCGCCGGCCCCGGCGACCCCGGCCTCATCACCGTGCGGGGGGCCGAGCTGCTCCGCCGGGCCGAGGTGGTCGTGCACGATCGGCTGTCGGCGGTCGAGCTGCTCGACCTCGTCCCCGAAGGCGCCGAGCGCATCGACGTGGGCAAGGCGGCGGGGCGCCACAGCATGACCCAGGACGCCATCTGCGCGCTGCTGGTCGAGCGGGGTTCGAAAGGGCAGCAGGTCGTGCGGCTCAAGGGGGGCGATCCCTACGTGTTCGCCCGTGGGGGTGAGGAGGCCGCGGCGCTGCAGGCCGCCGGGGTGGCGTTCGAGGTCGTCCCCGGCATCACGTCGGCGCTCGCCGTCCCGGCCGCGGCCGGCATCCCGGTCACCCTGCGGTACTCCTCGACGTCGTTCACCGTCGTCACCGGCCACGAGGACCCGGCCAAGGAGGGCTCGTCGGTCGACTGGGAGGCCATCGCCCGGGTGGGCGGCACCATCGTGCTGCTCATGGGCGTGGCGCAGTGGCCGGCGATCAGTGCCCGCTTGATCGCCGCAGGGCTGGCCCCGGGCACGCCGGCCGCCGCGGTCCGGTGGGGCACCCGCCCCGACCAGCGCACCAGCCGGGCAACGCTGGGCACGCTCCACCAGCACGGCCTGGAGAGCCCGTCGGTCATCGTGGTCGGAGAGGTCGCCGGCCAGGACCTCGACTGGTTCGAGCGGCGGCCGCTGTTCGGGAAGCGGGTGGTCGTCACCCGTACGCGGGCCCAGGCCTCGGGACTGGTCGGCCGCTTGCGGGAGCTGGGGGCCGAGCCGATCGAACTGCCGGTGATCGCGGTGGAGGAGCCGTCCGACGGCGGTGCGGGGATGCGCGCTGCGCTGGCCGGCATCGCCACGGCCGAGTGGTTGGTGTTCACCTCGCCCAACGGCGTCGAGCGGGCGTTCGCCGAGCTGCCCGACGTGCGGGTCCTCGGCGGGGTGAAGATCGCAGCGATCGGGCCGGGCACGGCGGCCGCCCTGGCCGAGCGCCGGGTGGTGGCCGACCTCGTGCCGCAGCGGTTCGTGGCCGAGGGGCTGCTCGAGGTGTTCCCCGGGCCCGCGGGGCC
>Ga0209023_10008495_pt1 | contig 10291 bp, 10 predicted proteins | sample LakOneMetagenome_FD_187468 | JGI IMG/M metagenome (GOLD analysis project Ga0209023, IMG submission 187468) | Freshwater and sediment microbial communities from Lake Erie, Canada (SPAdes) (version 2) | ecosystem: Environmental > Aquatic > Freshwater > Lentic | place: Lake Erie, Canada...
CCGCCTATCTCAAGCAGACAAGAGCAAGATTGACTACACCGTAGAGGACATCGCGTTGTTCAACGAACAAGCTCAAGTAAAGCGCCTGCTTCACTTCATTAAAGAAGAGAAGCCCTACTTCGAAGGGCGAATCGAACCACTAGACATGCGTTCCGTCATCTGTGTGAAAGGAAAGCACACCAACAACCGGATATCGTTCCAGTCAGGCGCATTCCTCATGTTCGGACACGACGCCACGCTCCCAGAAGAAGGAAGTGACGATCTTCAGGTCCGGCGGATCGGTATCAGCAACAAGGCCGCGATACTGGACCAACTCGACCGCCTGAACATCAACGAGCGAACGGTGTACCCGAACATAGACAACTCGGCGAAGTACATAGCGAGGCGCTTTGCACTGAAAGCTGGTTGATTCCGCCCCCGCATGTCTCATCCCTTGTGCCTGCGCGCGTGGTCAACATCTGACTTGACCTTCTTCGACAACGCGAACTGCTGCTCAAAACGTGAGCATCGTCTTGGATGACCCCAGTTAGCAGCGTAGCTGCCACTAGCATAGCGAACAGCTGTAGAACTTTGCATCGCTGCCCTTAACATCATCTTTCGATTGCAAGAGTCAACGACCGTCTCGTGCAAATCAGCATGAACTCACCTGCGAATGACTGCCGCCGACCGTTGCTGCGAAGCCGAAGTCCAGAACCCGTAGGCTGCTAGAGGCTGGTTGCTGCCGCACGTGATTCGACACCAAATGTCGGCGCCTACCTAAAGCTGACTTTGATGGCTTGCTCGGGTGAAAGTCAGGCCTACCCTGGAACCTGACATTGGCTGGCGGTGAGCACACAGCAGACGCTGGCGCCATACGTCGCAACCTCCAACGACTGCATCGGAAAGCCGCGAACTCACGCTGCCGACCCTGAGCAGTCGCTGGTGGGTTCGAATGTCATGCCGAGAAGCAACCGCAATAGCGTGGCACGACCCCAGATCAACATTCCGCCCGGGGCATCATTGCGCCCGCTCTGTGAGCGTGGCCACCCCGCCAGCCGGCCCTACGGCGGGTTTATCTCGTCGTTCGTTTCGTCTTTGTCGTAGTACCGCCGGATTGCTTTGTCCAGGCGATTGAGCAGGGCGTTGTGCCGTTCGAGGCCGTGGCCGCGCAGGCGATGCCGACGATCTGTCCGACGGTGATGTCGCGAGCATCGACATGCTCCACGAATCGCGCCTGCGTTACATGCACACGACTGCAGCTCATGTCGACTGGGACCCCGCGCTCCAGCGCGAACACCGCCAGCTGCTGGCGGCTGTCAGGAGAGGGGCGCCGGTCGTGCTTGCCGCTTGCTCGAAGCGCACTTCGCTGAATGGGGCTCAGCGATCGTCAGAGCCCTGCGCGGCATGACGCGCTGTAGTTCCGAGGCAGTCGAGTGTCGGCACGCCCTTCAGATGAATCTCGATACCTTGTAGACGACCAGTCTGATCAGCGTCATGGTTGTCCCATGGCTTCCGCAACCGCCGCACTCTCCAACGACACCCGCGACGACATCCTCGCTTCGGTCCAACGCCGCAATAGGACACCCGCGCTCGTGGCAGCCATCAATGTGCCAAGGGCACCGCGATGGCACCCGTGAAGCGCGGCGATTCGGCTTCGTCGAGCATGGCTGCAGCGACGGTGGCCCTGCCAACGCCGGCAGGGAACAGCCTGCGGGGCACGTCATCGGGTGACACGGTTCGCCGTGTGGTGGCCACGGGCCCCTGACCAAGCGGCCCCGCATGGAAGACGGTGCCGCCCGCGCGCAGCACCGTCGTGTCGGCCTCGACCTTGTCCGGCACTTCTTTGCCCAACACCAGGGCCAGCAGCATGCGGACGGCCCAGCCACCTTGGCTTGCCGTCTGCCCGGTGCCGAACGCACCCAGCCAGATAACGCGGGCCGGTCTGGCGGCCACCACCGCGCGTGCCCCTGCGGTGAGCACGCCAGGCCGCCCGCCCTTGCCGATGCCCAATGCGGACAGCAAGGTGACATCGGCGCCCAGCGCCTGGCGTAGCGACGATGGGTCGTAGACATCGACGCGCACAAGCCGCAATCGGGGGTGCGGATCGAACCCGCTGCGGGCGGGGTCGCGCACCAGCGCGCTGACCTCATGGCCACGCGCCAACGCCTGCTGCACAAGTTCTCGGCCCGTGCCGCCGCTGGCACCCAGGATGGCAAGCTTCATGCAGCCTCCTGGCTCGGGATGGAGCGCAGCACTGCGATGGCTGCCGCGTGCAGCGCTGGCGCAGCCATCAGGATGTCGGTTGCGCCGGGCTGCCAAGGCGAGCCATCGATGCGGCTCACCGTGCCGCCCGCCTCCTGGACAAACAGCACGCCCGCCGCCACGCCCGGCAGCATGCAGGCGTACTGCCACAAGACGTCGTTCTGGCCGTTGGCGACATTGAGCATCGGGAAGGTCGATGGCACCGACGTTCGCACCAGCAAGGCGTGGCCGAGCATGGCGGTGACCGACCCACCAATCGGCCCATAGGTGGCGGTTTGTCCCGCCTCGGCCTGGCCTGTGCTGACGATGGCGTCTGCCAGTTGCGTCTTCGCGCTGACACGCACGGCCTGGCCGTTGCGGTGCGCGCCCTTGCCGCTCACTGCAGTCCACATCATGCCCTCTAGCGGGTGGTGGAACACGGCGAGCACAGGTTGGCGATCGCGTACCAGTGTGATGCTCACGCCCCAGTCGCCCAGGCCATGGAAGTGGTTGACGTTGCCCTCCACGGCATCCACCACCCACCACTCGCCATCGGGCAGGGGCATGGCTTCGAGCTCGCCGTCCAGCCAGTTGGCACCAGGGCTCAGCGCGCTGAGCGCATCGCGCAAGCCCTTGGCCACCAGTGCCTCGTTGTGTGCCAGCGCCGCCATCAGGGTGTTGCGGTCATGCGGCCGGGCATCGGGTGAGAAGTGGGCCAGCAACTGCTGCCCGGCGCGTTCGGCGGCGGCGGTCATGCCAGCGAGCAAGGCGTCTAAGGTGAGCTCGGAGGGGGGGGAGAGGGCTTGGGTCATGTGGTGAGTCTTGCGGGTGGTCGGGGGCATGTCGATGTGCCCATGCCGCCACGATAGGCAAGTGATCACATGACGTCCAGTGCAATGTTGTCAATGAATAAGTTACCCTGATGCAATGGACATGAACCTGCTTGCCGCCCTCGATGCCCTGCTTGAGCACAACAGCGTGGCCATGGCTGCGGAACGTCTGCACCTGACGCCGCCTGCGGTGAGCCGCACGCTGTCGCGCATCCGCCATGTGACGGGCGACGACATCCTGGTGCGCGCCGGCCGCACCATGGTGCCGACGCCGTACGCCCAGGCCATCCGCGCGCAGGTGCGTGCCCTGGTGCAGGAGGCTTCGACCTTGTTGAAGCCCGCCGGTGCGCTCGACGTCGCCACGCTTGACCGGGTGTTCACCTTGCGCGGGCACGATGCGCTGCTGGCCGCGCTGGCGCCCACGTTGATCGCCAGCGTGGGCGAGGCGGCACCTGCCTTGCGCATCCGCTTTCTGGGCGAGGATGCGTCAGGGCGCCAGGAAGGGCTGCGAACAGAGGTGGACCTGGAGCTGGGCGCTTCGGTGCCGACGCAGCCGGAGATCACGCACCAGGTGCTGGGTGAGGACCATCTCGTCCTGGCGCTGCGGCGCCAACACCCCCTGGCCCGGGCCCGGCTGTCGCCTGCGAAGCTGGCTGCCCTGTCGTACGTGGTCGTGTCGCGTCGCGGGCGGCTGCGTGATCGCGTGGACGAGGCCTTCGCCGACCTGGGCCTGTCGCGGCGTGTGGTGGCCTCGCTGCCCACCTCGGCGGCGGCGCTGGAGGTGGTGGCGCGCTCGGACGCCGTCACGGTGGTGGCCAAAAGGCTGTGCGCCGGGCTGTGCGAGGCGCTCGACATCGTGCAGCGGCCACTGCCCATGCCGGTGGTGCCTGCACCGGTCGTGCTGTCCTGGCACCGCCGGTTCGACAGCGACGCTGCGCACCGTTGGCTGCGGGCGCGCGTGGCCGGCACGCTTCAGGCCGCGCTCGTTCAGTGAATAAGTGAAGGCGCGCACCGCGTTGGCAAACAATTTCCCACAGCCACTAGACGACCGGTCTAATTCAATCTATCATTGGCCCATGTTCTGCACAGCACGGCCCGCAAAGCCGCTCCGCGCAGCCCACATCGCCGCACTTCCGTTGAAGTGTATTTTTTGATCCGGTCAACTAGTAGACCGGTCTAATGTTTTGACATCAAGGTGAATGCAATGAAAGTTCTGATGGTCCTCACTTCTCATGACCAACTTGGCAACACGGGCCGCAAGACCGGCTTCTGGCTGGAAGAGCTGGCCGCCCCCTACTACGCGTTCAAGGACGCCGGCGTCGAGATCGTGCTGGCCTCGCCGCTGGGTGGTCAGCCCCCGCTGGACCCCAAGAGCAACGAGCCGATGTTCCAGACCGAGCTGACGCACCGCTTCGAGGCCGATGCCGATGCAAACGCCCAGCTCGCCAACACCGTCCGCCTGGACACCATCGACCAGGCTGACTTCGACACCGTGTTCTACCCCGGTGGCCACGGCCCCCTGTGGGACCTGGTCGAAGACCCGCACTCCGTCGCGCTGATCGAGGCCTTCATCGCCGCGAACAAGCCGGTCGCCCTGGTGTGCCATGCCCCCGGCGTGCTGCGCGACGTCAAGGCCCCCAATGGCCGCCCGCTGGTGGAAGGCAAGCAGGTCACCGGCTTTGCCAACACAGAAGAAGACGGCGTGGGCCTGACCGATGTGGTGCCCTTCCTGGTGGAAGACATGCTGATCGCCAAGGGCGGCCGCTACACCAAGGGCGCCGATTGGGGCTCATATGTGGTGACCGACGGTCTGCTGATCACCGGCCAGAACCCGGCCTCGTCGGCCGAAGCGGCCATGGTGCTGCTCAGCCAGTTTGCCGCCACCGCCTGAGCCCGCGTCTCACGCTCCCCGGCCATCTTCCATTCCGTTTCAAAGGATCCCCCATGACCGCCCGACGTTTCTTCGCCCGCCCCGCGCAGCACCTGCTGACCTTGTCCACCTTGGTGGCAGCCTTCGCTGGTGCGGCGCTGACGCCCACCGCGCCCGCCCTGGCCGCTGGCGCTCAGCCTGCGCTGCCGCAAACCAGCAGCGCCCAGCCCTCTGGCAGCTACATCACCACCCGTGACGGCGTTCAGCTGTACTACAAGGATTGGGGTCCGCGTGATGGCCAGCCCGTGGTCTTCAGCCACGGCTGGCCCTTGAGCTCGGACAGCTGGGAGAGCCAGATGATCTTCCTGGCCGACCATGGCTTTCGCGTCATCGCCCACGACCGCCGTGGGCATGGCCGCTCCAGCCAGCCCTGGGAGGGCAATGACATGGACCACTACGCCGATGACCTGGGCACGGTGATCGACACGCTGAAGCTGAAGAACGCCGTGCTGGTGGGCTTCTCCACAGGTGGCGGTGAGGTGGCGCGCTACATCGGCCGCCATGGCACGGCTCGGGTGGCCAAGGTGGCGCTGGTGTCGGCCGTCACACCGGTGATGATCAAGTCAGCGAAGAACCCGAACGGCGTGCCCATCGAGGTGTTTGACGGCATTCGCGCCGGCCAACTGGCCAACCGCGCCCAGTTGTACAAGGACATCGCCGCCGGTCCCTTCTTCGGCTTCAACCGCCCGGGCGTGAAGGTGTCGCAAGGCCTGATCGACAACTGGTGGTTGCAGGGCATGCAGGCGGGCCACAAGAACACCTTCGATTCGATCAAGGCCTTCTCCGAATCCGACATGACGGAAGACCTGAAAAAGATCGACCGGCCGACGCTGGTGGTGCATGGCGATGACGACCAGATTGTGCCCATCGACATTTCCGGCCGCGCCACAGCCAGGCTGGTCAAGGGTGCGCAGTTGCTGGTCTACCCCGGTGCGCCGCATGGCCTGACCGACACGCACAGGGACCGTTTGAATGCCGACCTGCTGGCCTTCATCCGCCAGTGAACCGGGCGCCGGGCCGGTCGTCTGTTTCGAGATCAATAGACGACCGGTCTAATCTGAGATAGGATGTGAACATGGTTTCCGCCCACACCTCCGAATCCTCCGACGTCCGCGACGGCATCATCGCCGTCGGCCAGCGCATCATGGCCAGCAAAGGCTTCTCTGCGGTTGGCATCAACGAAATCCTGACGGCCGCCAGCGTGCCCAAGGGCTCGTTCTATCACTACTTCGGCTCGAAGGACGCCTTTGGAGAGGCCATGCTCACGGCCTACTTCACGCAGTACCACGCCGAGATGGACGCCACCCTTGGCCGCACCGCCGGCTCGCAAGCAGAACGCCTGATGGCCTATTTCCTGGCCTGGCGCGAAGGCCAGTCGCTGCAAGACTGCCAGGGCAAATGCCTGGCCGTGAAGCTGGGCGCCGAGGTGGCCGATCTGTCCGAGGCCATGCGTGCGGCCATGAAGCTGGGCACTGCGGGCATCGTGTCGCGGCTGGCGCAGGCCATCGCGGCGGGGCAGGCCGACCATTCGCTTGGCGTGCAGACCGAACCGGCCGAGCTGGCCGAAAGCCTCTACCAGTTGTGGATGGGCGCCAGCGTGATGGCCAAGATCGCCCGCAATGCGCAGCCCTTTGACGTGGCCCTGGGCGCCACGCGCCGCCTGTTGCAATTGCCGGGCTGACCCCTCCCATCGGGCACTTCGCGGGAAGTGCCTTTTTTTGCCCGATCAAGAATAGACCAGTCTACTATTAACATGAGCAACCCTTACAAGACACTCTCCCTGACCGATGCCAAGGCCATGTCCCAAGCGGCAGAAGCCTTTGCGCTTCAGTTCGGCCTGCCGTTTTCGGTAGCCATCGTGGACAGCGGCGGGCACCTGCTGCACTTCACCCGGGGCGACGGTGGCGCGGTGGGCTGCGCCGACCTGGCGATCAACAAGGCCTACACCGCCGTGGCCTTCGGGCAATCCACCGCCGACCTGGCACGGCTGGCGCAACCCGGTGCACCGCTGTTCGGCATCCAGCACAGCCTCGATGGACGCGCCGTGATCTTTGGCGGTGGCGTCCCGGTGCTGTCCAACGGCAACGTGATGGGCGCCATCGGCGTCAGCGCTGGCACCGTTGAGCAGGATGTGGCCGTGGCCATGGCCGCGATGGCTGCACTGGAGAACTGTCGCACCGATGCCGGGCCCACAGGCCACCGCCCTGATTGAACGCCTCATGCCAGCACCACATTGGAGATGACGATGCAAACCTGCACTGCCGACGCCTTGTCCAGCCCTGTCGAACAGAGCCGAATACTCAAGCTGGCTGGAAAGCCGCGCCTTGCAGCGGCCATACGCCCCGCTGGGCCCACCGGGCTCAGCCTCACCATGACCATCGCAGTCATGGTGCTGGTGGCCACCAACCTTCGCCCGGGCATCGTGTCTGTTGCCCCTGTGCTGGGTTCCTTGCGCAGCGAGTTTCACATCAACAACGCGCAGGCCGCCCTGCTGACGGCCATCCCGACGTTGCTCATGGGGCTGCTGGCCATCCCCACGCCCTGGCTGGCGCGGCGTTTCGGGCGCCATCGCGTGGTTCTCGCGGCGTTGGTGCTGTTGGCCCTGGCCACGCTGTTGCGTGCGTTCACCACGTCCACCGTTCTGCTCTTCATCAGCACAGCAGGCGTTGGTGCGGGCATCGCTGTGGCGGGCGCACTCATGTCCGGCTTTGTCAAGGCCCACCATCCGGGGCGCGGGTCACTGCTGATGGGGCTGTATGCGGCCTCGCTGGGTCTGGGCAGCACCCTGGCCGCTGCGTTGACCGGGCCAGTGGCCGCACTCACCGGTGGCTGGCGCATGGCCACCGCCATTTGGGCTGTTCCGGGCCTGGTGGCCATTGGGGCCTGGCTGCAGGTGTCAAGCGCCGAGGGCGCCCATACCGCATCCGATCGCACGGCAGTCAAGGCTGCCCACCCGCATCCGGCCCGCTCTCGGACGGCCTGGCTGGCTGCGCTCTACTTCTCAGCCAACAACTTCTTGTTCTTTGGCCTGCTGGCTTGGCTGGTACCCATGAACCAGGCCTTCGGCGCCACGGCAGCGCAGGCTGGGCTGATGCTGGCTGGCTTCACCACGGTGTTCATGTTGGCCAACCCCATGCCGGCCTTGGTGAGTCGGGGCCATGACCGGCGCTGGCCAATCGCAGGCTTTGCCAGCGCCTTCTTGGCGGGCATCGGCATGTTGATCGCCGCGCCGCATGCCCCGGGCTGGCTGCCCATCGTGCTGCTGGCCGTGGGCGTGGGCGGGTCTTTCTCGCTCGGGATGACGCTGCCACTGGACAACGCGGCCGACGCGACCGAAGCCAACTCGTGGACTTCCTTCGTACTGGCCATTGGCTATGGCGTGGGTGCGCTTGGCCCACTGACCCTCGGGCTGCTGAACGACCTTACCCACAGTTTCCTGTCAGGTCTGTGGGTGCTGGCGGCAGTGGGGGCGCTGAAGCTGGCTCTGGCGCCCTTCCTCAACAGGCGAAGAGACGAATGACAAACTCCATGCATTGAGACGCAGCAAAGGCGAATCACCACATGGTGGGCTCTCGGGCAGAACCTATGCGAATGGTCGGATCGAACGCCTTTGGCACCTTTACCTAGGATCCCCTGGTGACCCCAACAGGCTGCCAGCGGCGGGTCGATGGGTTCACTTGGTCCTGCTGCTATCAACCCGTTGCAGAACTTTGCTTCGGCTAAGCTGACTATTTGAAAGCAGTCGTTAAGCGCGAAAGGTCATCGACAGGGCGTGGCGTGGGGCTTGCGCGGAGCGCATCCCCCAGCTCGACGATGCCAAGGCGCAAAATACGCAGAGCAGGACTACCTCCAGTTGCACTCAGGCTTTGGTGTTCAACTGGTCGGCAATGAAACGGAGCGCGCGCAGAGCGAGCACCGGATCATCGCTGTACTGGGCCTGCACGATGGCGCCATCCACGGCGATGGCCAAGGCCTCGGCCGTCTGCCTCCGCTGGCCCGACGGCGGCAGCAAGGCTTCGATGGCATCGGTCATCTGCTGCTTGTGCTGGCGGGTGGCCTCAACGACCGCTGGTATCGCGGGCCCCATCTCGCTGACGCCGTTAAGAAAGGCACAGCCGCGGAAACCGCCCAGCGCATTGCTGCTGAACCATTCTTTCATCACTGGCGGCAGCGCCTGCGCGCCTTGTGACGCGCCGCCGTGGCGCTCCAAAGCCTCCGTGAACCACTTCATCCACAGGTCATGTCGAAGGTTCAGGTACGCTAGGATGAGGTCGTTTTTGCTCGGAAAGTGCCTGTAGAAGGTCACCTTGGTCACGCCGGCCTCGGCGATGACGCGGTCGATCCCTGTGGCTCGAAGTCCTTCGGCATAGAAGAGGTCATGCGCCGTGCGCAGGATGCGTTCTCTTGCGGGCAGGTCGCCGATGTTAACGTCAGTGCGTTTGGTCATGCCCACACTATAGACAGACTTGTCTACATGCGTCAGAATCCGTGGATAGACAGACCTGTCTACATGCCGTTGGTCGGCGGCCCATTCTGACCACTCACTGAAAGCCACTGCCATGGACACCCGCCCCCCACTTCCGCCATTCACCCGTGAAACTGCCGTTCAGAAGATTCGCCTGGCCGAAGATGGCTGGAACAGCCGCGATCCCGCACGCATCGTGCTTGCCTACAGCCCCGACACGGCCTGGCGCAACCGGGCAGAGTTCCCTCGGGGCCGAGCCGAGGCGCAAGCCCTGCTGGAGCGCAAGTGGGCGCGGGAGCTTGACTACCGCTTGATCAAGGAGCTCTGGGCCTTCGACGGAAATCGCATCGCGGTGCGATTTGTGTACGAGTGGCACGACGATGCCGGCAACTGGTTTCGCAGCCATGGCAACGAGAACTGGGCATTCGACGAACAGGGATTGATGACACATCGCCACGCGAGCATCAACGACCAGCCCATCAAGGCTGAAGATCGAAAGTTCCATTGGCCGCTCGGCCGACGCCCGGACGTACATCCAGGGCTCACGGAGCTGGGCCTTTGACCTGAACGAACAGCCACGCCAGACGCGTGCAAGCCGAACTGAAGAACCTTTGAACCAGCCACCCGCCGGTACAAGCAACTGATGCGTGGCAGGGCGCTGGTCGAGCAAAGCATGGGCCCCGGCTTGCGGTACCGTTCGGAGCGAACGACCCTCCTTCTGTTGATTTCCACGCAGAAGTGACCCACTGACCCCCAGGATTTCCATCTAAACCTGACCCACGTACTAACCCTAACCTGCTGCTTCTTTGAGCAGCAGGAGACCAGGAGTGATAGACGTGGCAACAC
>Ga0209023_10008496_pt1 | contig 10291 bp, 8 predicted proteins | sample LakOneMetagenome_FD_187468 | JGI IMG/M metagenome (GOLD analysis project Ga0209023, IMG submission 187468) | Freshwater and sediment microbial communities from Lake Erie, Canada (SPAdes) (version 2) | ecosystem: Environmental > Aquatic > Freshwater > Lentic | place: Lake Erie, Canada | collected...
AAAGAGATGACTTGTTGCAGTAATCCTGCTGATTTATATCAGTATTGTCCGGTTGAGGGAAATCATTTCCGGTACTGTCGGCTATCATTTTTCCGACAAGTGGTTACTGGTAGTTTTAAGCTATGAGTAATACTGATTGTATGACAGAAAACATAAATCTATTGAAGCCTCTTTTTACGGAGCATAAAGAGGGAGTACTGTTTGCCGAAAGAACCCGGGAAGGGTTAAAAAATCATATTAGCCCCGAAAAATTAGCCGCCTATACCAGGTGGTTCTGGAAAAATCATATTCGTCCGCATTTTTTTCAGGAAGAAAAAATTTTACTGCCATTAATCGAGTCTTCGAATCCGCTCACAATAAAATTAAAACATGATCACCATGAAATACTGGATTTGATGATTTCTATTGACAGGGATGTCGATTCTTTTAGCCTCAGCACTCTGGCAGATTTCATTGAGCGGCATATCAGGTGGGAGGAAAATGTGTTTTTCCCTTTTTTGATCGCCAACCATTCACAGGAAGAATTGGATAAGGTGGGTAGTCAATTATCAGCTCATGCTATTGTAGATTCGGAACCATGGAAAGAAGCATTTTGGAAAATTTAGAATGAACAAAAAAATATTAACGGATTGAGACACGGAGGCCTATTCTCATACTGGCTGCTGAATATATTAACCTGGTTGTTTCTGTCTAGAGTACTATTTAAACTCGCCATACTTGCCTGCAAAAAAGCCCCTCGCCGTAGCAAGGGGCCAGACCGGAACCCCAAAAAAAAAGAAATAATTCTTTTAGTTAGTTTAATCAACTGCAACCCGCCTTGTTAATAGTGTAGATTTTTTTCAATAAGTGGTGTATTAGTTCGATTGGTTGTTGCTTGTAATTTTTCCCGGCCTTGCATTCCCAGGTAATTGTTTAATTAATAAAAATACATTGTTGCTAAACTGTGGCAGAGCGGCCATATAATAATGGTTCAAATATTTTAAGGTTCGTTTCATGGGTAATTGCTTATACTACAGACTTTGCAAATGCCATACCAACAGCTTGCTGTAACAATTCATTTAATACCCTGATGCGTCCAAAAAAAGAGGCCGCCCTGGAAAGAGCGGCCGTTAAAACATCTCGAACACGAAAACATTTATTTGCTCACTAAAATGCGGAGCGATCTTATTTTTCTATTTGTGATATCATAGAAATTAAGCCAGTATATGCCAGTTGCCATGGCACCATTTCGTTGTATCGTTTCGGTTTGTACAAACTGGTTAACTGTTATTGATTTTGTTAACATCGTTTGTCCTGCTGTATTTTTTAATTCTACCCTGTAAACACCTTTATCCATTCCCGTCATTCGTAAAGTAATATCGCCCTGCACCGGGTTCGGTGCTACTACCACATCGCCTGATAATTTCTCGTCAAAACGAACAGCTATAATATTAGAATAGGTAAATTGTTTATCCTTATCAACCATTTTCAGGCGGTAATAATTCATACCCATGAAAGGCAGTTTGTCTATATAGTTATAGTCATTTCTTTGTGCGCCTTTTGCATTAGCAATGGTCAATGTTTCAAAATTGATACCGTCGGTGCTGCGTTGCAGTTCATAAAAATCCATACCTGGCTCACTAACAGATGTCCAGTTTAAAGCAACTGTTTTACTTACTGGTATCCCTTTGAATTCAAGTAGTGTAGTACCCAAGACAATGTTACACGATGTGAAAGGAAACTCGTATGCTTTACCCAATCCATTGTTATCAAATGCAAAATCAAGTGTTGTACCTAATGTATTACCCAGATTCAATAAACCAACACCAAAATCTAATGCATTACTCGGGCCACCAACTAATGCCCGAACACCTTCTGTATGTCCTTTTACATACCTGGCACCAGCTACACTATAGCCAAGTAATGCAGTAGCATTAACACCCAGTAACGGAGAAACATCGGTATATAAATCCCAGATAGGTGTTGTATTAAAAGTACCATCCGGTTTCCCCAGATAAACATAAGCAGCACCACCTACCACATCAGCACCGAGTACCGGTACGGCTGTAGATAATGGTTCACCTACAATCAGGTCACCGATTCCATCGCAATCAACATCCAGCATATTGTCAATACTTGAACCATATAGCAGAGAAACATTAATAGTATTACCTGCGAGTATGCTGAGAATAGAGGATGAACGGGGAGAAGAAAGTGCCTGGTCCGAAGTAAATGCTCCAGAAGCACCAATCGTTTTTTTCTTGAACAAATGAACTTCGCCTGCCTTCACCTGCAATCCGCCCACAACATTACTAAGTACAGCACTAACAGGAGCTCCTATCACTATACCTCCTGTTCTGTTTCCCGCTGCATTCGTTAAGCCTTTTACTTTATAGCCAAAAAGGTTAGCTGCATTGCTAAGAAGACCCGAAACACTTGCCTGCAATCTTACAGTGCTGGTTGTATTTACCCCAGCACCTGTGCCATAGAAAACATAGGCACTGCCTCCAAGAAATTGTCCTGAGAATATTCCTCCAAGCGATGATAAATCAGCTCCAGCGGGTGCACCTATCACTACATCAGCTTTACCATCATTATCAAAATCACCGGCACCATCTACGCTAAAACCAAATAAAAGACCACTTGTATTGGCTATAGGCAGGCTAACGAGGCCAAGTAAAGTTGGCGTTGGTGTGTTTAAGCTAACCGGAGAGGTGGTTGCCAGGTTATCTGAATAATATATAAATGCTGCGCCACTTTGTGCTGATAATAAATCAACACCGAGGTAAGATGGCACACCAATAACAATATCTGCTTTGTTATCACCATTCAAATCATTCGTTACTGCCACAGAATAACCAAATAAACATTTTACTCCTACATTGCTTAGAGCAAGGCCTGCTATTCCTGTGCTAAAAAAATTTGTTCCTTGTAATCTTATCTCCAAAAACGGTGTTGGGTTCGGCGCACTGAATAAGTCTTCGCTTCTATACATATAAACTTTTCCTGCCGTTACTTCCACACTTGTAGGACCAAGCAAGCCTGAAGCCATCGTTGTGTACCTGTCCAGGGGTGCACTTATTATAATATCATTTTTACCATCACCGGTTATATCGCCGGCATCTACACTAAATCCAAATAAGGCTCCATCAAGAGCAGTTGTTGGTTGTAATACTTTGGCTGGTGTTGTTGATAAACCTGAAGCCGACCCGAGGTAAATAAAAACAGCCCCTACTCCGGTAAGGCTTCCTGTACCACTTACTACATCTGCCATAGTCGGGGCACTTACTGACACATCATCAAATCCATCTCCATTAATATCACCCAGACTTGCGACGGTATATCCATATGCAGTTTGCACCTGTAACTGTAAATTGGTAAGCAGGCCGGGTAATATACCGTCTGCAGAAGTTGTCCATTCAGCAGTTCTGTTGAGTGGGTCAATAGTAACAGGATAAACGGCATTTTTATCATCTACCTCTATACTGATTGTATTAGTTGTCGCATCAAAAATCATTGTTGCGGGCAACACAGTGTTTGCTGCATCCCACACTTTCAAACCATCATAAATCAGTTTTACATCTTTCGCATCACCTGGTGCAGAGAAGGTCAGCTTATTGTTTGTTGCCATCACTCCGTGCAATGATGTTGCCACCCGGATATTTGCTGTAAGAGATCCTTCTCCGACTGGTTTTTCTTTAATAATAAAATTCTGGCGCAATCCTTTTACATCATTAGTATATTCAACATCAAATGATGCTGAATGATAAGTAATTGATGATGGCCCGGTTGACACATAGCTGTTGTCAGCTAACGATGCCATTTCTTTTTCCCGGCTTACACCAATGATAGAAAACCGGGCATCCCATGTTTTCTCATCATTTTTTCGTTTCATATTATGCACGGCGTATCCGCCTGCATCAATATTAAATGCTAAATAATTTCTAGGATTAGCAACATTGAAATTTTGGTTTTTGTTGGCTGAATGGAATTCATACTCCATTGACCGTATAGAGGTACTTGTTTTTGTGTACCAGTCTTGCGAAACACCTGGAGGTAATTTTTCCTGCGCACTCGCATTCAGTAATACCAGTAGCGGGATAAATGCTGTGTAAAGGCTTTTAGTTTTCATGTTTTGAGATTTATAGGTTAAACAATAGAGAAATACACTATTCTTGCCGGCACGCTATGGTGTTCGGCTAAAACCAACTCATACTCTGGTAGAGATAAAAACAAAAAGGAAGACAGCTACTGTAGATTCTATGGCTTCATATGCACTTTTAAAATGAGCACTAATACTTGTTCGGAAGAATCATGTGCTTCGAATACAAAAAAATAAGTCTTCAGTTCTTATTTTCATCATTTCGTAAAATTTGATCATAATCAAAAGATATCGGACAGGTGTTAAAATGATTAATAGAAATCTAAATGTGATACAATCACAAAACTATCTTCTGAAACCAAGAAGCGTTACCCATTAAAATTCAAACAATACTTTAAATAGTTCATTGAAAGAGGAAATAGTAAAACTTCTTTTAAAGGAATAGGAATTATACGTATTATAAAAAGATAAAATAAAATAAAATAAAATAAAAACATAATCGTATTTAAGTTGTGTAAGAGAATATAGCTAATAAGTATTTTACTTGTTTCAGAACCAGTATTACCAGGTGCAGAAGTATTTTTTCATACCAACTACAAAGCCTACCTTATGAAGCAACTGCTCTATTCATTCAGTGAAGTGGATTCTGACGAATCACTTTCACTTCTTGCCGAAATACTCGGGTCAACATATAGTAATGACACTATAAAAATTCCGGATATCAACGGATCAGGTTATATTAAAAAGAAGCGGCTGGAAGAAGGTTTACTAGTGCGAATCTGGGAGTTTTCGCTTAATAAACCTTTTGTACTTAGCAAAAGACCTGTTATAGACGCTGCAGAAAGAGTCTTTCATATTGCTTATATATTAAATCCTGAATCTTTACTTATAAAAACAAAGGGCATTGAAAAAGAATTCAGGGTGCAAGGAGGGCTGAATACTTTATTTGTTTCTAATGATATTGATATAGAAGTAGAGATTGCAACAACGGAAGGGTTACATGCTATTGACATCTCGTTTACTTCTTCTTGGCTGATAAAGGCTTTTGCTGTGGCAGATGAAGAAATTCGTAATTCAATCAGTCAATTACTGAACAGCAAGGAACCTACAGTATTTTTTGAGTCTACTACTGCAGCAGAATATCGCCTACTTGTGGCTGTACACCACACAGGCGGAAGTGATACCGGCGACCTCTTACATATAAAAGCCGGGTGTCTTTCCCTTTTAGCTGGCTTTTTTGATAAAATATTCACTAAAACATTTACTGAGATACTAAAAAGCAAATTTCTTTATCATGAAAAGATGCTGGAAGTAGAAAAGATACTGATGACCCATCTTCAAGAGAAATCTCCATCTATTGTGTTCATTGCAAGGCAGGTTGGATTAAGTGAATCAACGATGAAACGCTACTTCAAAATTATGTTTGGGAAAAGCATTCATGAATATTACCTGGAGAAGAAGATGGAGTATGCGAAAAGAATACTATTGGCAAAGCCAATAAGTGTTAGTGAAGTGGCCTACCTTTTAGACTATGAAAAAGTGAGTAACTTTATTGACATGTTTAAACGACACCATGGTGTATGCCCCGGAACATTCCGGCAAAAGTCCACCGGGTAATAATATTACATTATTACCCTTTCTGATTCAAAAAAACTGTTCTTATCGGGAAGGGCATATTAATATTTTCCTCTTTATACCTTCTATGCAATGCTTTTATGAATTCTGACATGACCATAAACTGATCGGCATACTGCATTACCTGTAAAAATATTTTAAGTTCAATTTTGCTATCACCAAAATTATAGAATCGCACTGTTGGTACAAAACTGCTTACTCCGTCTGTATATTTTCCCAGTATCTCTTTTGCAACAGCAACAGATACCCGTTCCACTTTTTCCAAATCACTTTCATAGCCTACGCCTACTAACACACTAAATGTAATTTTACGGTCGGTAAGGAAAAAATTTTCGACAATCGAATCTGCCATTTTGCTATTAGGCACTACTACCACATTATTCTGTGCTGTTTCAATAGTTGTGTTTCTCCAGGTAATGTCTCTTATAAACCCTTTTTGTCCCCCTTCTAATTGTACAAAATCACCAATATTAATTTTTCCGGATAAGATAAGCTGAAGGCCAGAAAATAAGTTGGATAATGTAGGTTGTAAAGCCAGTGCCACAGCAATACCACCCACACCAAGTGCAGTAACGAGTGGGGCTATTGCCACACCAAAATTTTGCAGAATAAGAATAAACCCGATAGTAAATACGATGGCCTTAGCAATATTCCCCAAGATAGAGGTAGCAGGAATCTCACTGCCATCTTTTTGAGACCGGATTTGTAACAAGCCGGCGGCTATTCTGGCTGCTGCCCATGTTATGGTAAAAATATAAAGGGATGCAATAATGTCCTTAAAAAGACTTTCGTTTCTTTCGGCAAATGAAAATGCTCCGGAAAAAATAGGGAGTATATAAATACAGGCACCCAAAAAAAACCAGAAAACAACCCACTGCCCAACACTTTCAACAACAAGGTCATCGCTTTTCCATTTTGTTTTCTTAGTTAGCTTATATAAAAAGGGGAAGACGATTTTTTTTATAAGCCAGCCGACCAGGAGACTCCCAAACACCGCAATAGCAATTTCAATAAGGTTCTTATCAGTTAATTTATTCATTTTCTATTCTTTTCTGCCTTTCTACCTGTTTCTTCTTAGCAAAGGTAAATATGTTTACTCTCTTTATTAACCCGGATATAGTACAGAAGTTTTAGAGATATATCAAAAAAAAGTTTTTATCTTTCTGTTTACAACAAAACACCCTGCCATGCCAACCGAATTGCATTCACACAAACCTTCCACTTTCCTTATTTTTCCATGGGGGTTACTTTCCATTGTATTGGTTCTTTTATTAAACCTGACATTAAGTGGTGTCTGGTTCAGTAAAAACTGGAGCTGGATTGCATTAGTATTAATTATACCCGCTGCCATACTTGAAAACTTTAAAGTAGGCTATTCCACGATGCGGATTATGTTTATGAAAGTGGTTTATTCCCTTATCTCGTTTTTATTGGTCGGAATGGCTTTTGGCTCTGCCCTGAATGGGTGGCATATAGAAAAATTTCAAAAAATTACTGAGCCTGTTAAATATATCCACTTGCCTTGGTATGTAATGCTGGCATTAGGCGTTTTGCTAATGATACAGGTAGCACAGCTTTTTAGTATGCTGAAAGCAGTTAAGAGAGAGTTTATGCAAATGGATCCGGATGATTGATCTTACAATTGCTTTAACGCAGCCTTAAAGAAAGGCCAGGTTGGCAACGTAGAAATAATTTTTAGTTCATCCTTTAATGAGCTTTCATTATCCAAAAACCTCAACACTTGTTGAGGTTTATTTTTTTTAAACAAGAGGCTAAAAATTTTATCGCCGGGAAGTTTGTTGCGTTGTAGTATGTAAAGCAACGTGCTGTCATAAAACCTGAACCGCTTCGCTGCAGCAGATTGCTTACGAAAAGGAGTTCCGCTTTTTACCAGGCTTTCTGTTATTTGTGCAGAGTGTTTTTGAATAAACCTGAAGGTATACCCGCTGGACGCTTTGGTTTGCCCTCCCGCAGTTCCAATATTAATAATGTTTCCCTCTGTCAGCGGAAACTGATGATTCGTCATAGGAATAATACCAAATTCTTCTTCAGTTATTTTATACGAATTAATTTTAAGGAAGCTTTTAATATAATTCTTCAACTCTTCATCATACTGAAGCGGCTCTAATACTTTTTCTGTAAAAAGCGTATACTCTACCAATGCCGTTGTCTCTGAGAACGGCATTACATATACAAACGTTGTTTTGTGGTGCTGACTTACTCTAAAATCCATAAGGGTAGCCTCCCCAGGATTAAACTCCGGCTTCTCTGTTTCTATTACCCATCCTTTAAAGTGCTGAAGTAAAAAATGTTCTTTCTTTTTTAGAACCGGCTTTTCAAATAGAATGCTGTTAAAAATATAAGTGGCAAAAATTTGCTCCCCTTCAAATTGTATCCAGCTCTTATCATTCTCATTTTTCACCGCTTGTATGTCCCCAATTCTTACCTCAAAATTTGGCTGTTGCCGGATCAATGCAAAACAGTACGTATAAAAATCAATTCCTCGTATGAGTTTATACTCATACGGAGTAAGCTCCAGCTTACGGGCATAGTCCTGCCCATAAAACCAGGCATAGCTCCATTTCTTATAAACAATTGATTCAAAAAGACCAGCTTGAATTTCCCAAAAACACCAGGTACGATCGTTTTTTTGCTTTTCTGTTTTATCTACAAGTAAAATTCTTTTATCCCTGAATTTACCGGAGTGAATTAAGTGTACTGCAAGGCTTAATCCTGCACAACCTGTGCCTGCAATGATATAATCGTATTGAGGTGTAGAGTTCAGAAAAAAAGGATTGAGAGATAAAGATAGTGTACGGAAAAGCTATTACTCAGCCTCAGGGGCATATTCTACTCTTTTGCTACCTGCCATCAGTTTTTTATCCCGGCGTACTTTATCCCAGTATTTTTTATTCACCAGCAAAAAGCCAAAACTTTCTCCTTGGTATTTATTCAAATGTTTATGGTGCATTTTATGTGCCCATCGTATGGCTCTTACATAGGTATTATTACTCCGGCTAAACCATTTAAATCGCTGATGAATGATAACATCATGCACAATAAAATAAGCGAAGCCATAGGCCATAATACCAAAACCAATAGCCTGCATCCACCATATATGTTTATAAGTGCCGAAGTAAATCAATAAAAAACTCGGTATAGCAAAGATGATGGCAAATAAATCATTCTTCTCAAAAATACCTGGTCGCACCTGGTGATGATCTTTGTGCAGGTACCATAAAAAACCATGCATAATATATCTGTGAATACACCAGGTAAGGCCTTCCATTACCAAAAATGTTCCTGATAAAACCAGTATGTAATAAATAACACTCATTTAATTACAAAATTATAACCTTTACACCACCCGATTGCAATTGGTTTAATTCTTATACATATTATTCCACCAATGTTCAATTTTAGGGAAAGCAAGGCGAAACCAGGCCGTATATCGTTGCGGTTCTGTTTGCAGGCTATTGCGGATTTCAGGTACATTCCTATAGCAAACGTCGTTGACTTCGTCTTTATTGAAATCAATTACACCGTCATACTGGCCAACAAAAACATGGTCAAATTCATGCTCGGTCAGCCCATTATCAAAATCGGCTTTATAAACAAAATCAAACACTTTTTCTATTGCCGTTTCAAAGCCCAACTCTTCTTTTAGCCTTCTTTGTGCAGCCATTATTGTTTCTTCTGCCGGATAAGGATGGCTGCAACAGGCATTAGTCCACAATCCACCACTGTGGTATTTTACTATGGCTCTTTGTTGTAACAACATCTCCCCTTTTCTATTAAAAATGAAAACACTAAAAGCCCGGTGGAGAATTCCCTGCTCATGGGCTTTCATTTTTTCCATGACTCCCGTCTGTCTGTCATTGACATCCACCAGTATTACTTCTGTAAACCCCATATTAAATTAACCGTAATTGATTTTTTACCCCCGCCCGGAAGATGATCATCGCTTTGTAGTAGTTAGGTATCCGGATTCTTTCTTCCAATACTTTTGAAGGCTCCATCCTTTTTATTTTCTTAAACAAAGAGAGGTAATATTTATACGCTACATATACGCCAAATCTTGCTTTGAAAGGGAGTTTTGTAATGCCCTGATAGGCATTGCGAAAATCTGCATGTATATCTTCCTCTATATTTCTTTTCTCTTCTTCTGTAAAATTAGTAAAGTCACACCCCGGAAAATAAACTCTTGCCAAGCCATTAAAATCAGTTTTTATATCCCGGAGAAAATTTACTTTTTGAAAAGCAGCCCCGAGTGAACGGGCGGGGTTTTCCAGCTTTTCATACAATTCTTTTTTCCCTTCGCAAAAAACATATAAACACATCAATCCTACTACTTCTGCCGACCCATAGATATATTCTTTGTATTCCTGGCAGTCATATGCTTTCTTATGCAAGTCCATTTCCATACTTTGAAAAAAAGCATCCACCAGCTTTCTATCAATGTTATATTCAGTAACGGTACGTTGAAAACTGTGAAGAATAGGGTTCAGACTAATGCCCCGGTCAATAGCAGCATATGTCTCTTTTTTAAACTGTTCGAGCAAACCAGCTTTATCA
>Ga0209023_10008497_pt1 | contig 10290 bp, 3 predicted proteins | sample LakOneMetagenome_FD_187468 | JGI IMG/M metagenome (GOLD analysis project Ga0209023, IMG submission 187468) | Freshwater and sediment microbial communities from Lake Erie, Canada (SPAdes) (version 2) | ecosystem: Environmental > Aquatic > Freshwater > Lentic | place: Lake Erie, Canada | collected...
GGACGTCGCCGAGCCGTACCGCATTGGCCCTGGTGTCGTCGAGGCTGCGGCGGTCGTTGATCGGGACGATCAGGGCGACGGTGCCGTCCGGTCCGGTACCTCTGCCCATCCGGTGGCCGAGCCGGGCGGTGAATCCGGCCAGCAGCGAGTGCGAGTTTCCGCCCAGCGACTCGGCGCGGCTGCGCCATCGGTCTGCTGCCACGATGCAGGTGACCGATGCGACAACGACGTTGCCGTGATCGGTGGGGACGGCGTCGCGACGGCGGGGTTCCGCGGACCGGATTGGACGCCTTCGGCGCTCATTGTCGCGGGCCACGGTTCGGAGGGCTTGGCGCAGAGCCCGTCCGGCGGTGGGCAGATCGCGCACCAGCTGGCGGGCATCGGCGGCCAGTGCCCGGCGGCGGGTTCGGGCCCCGACCGGCTGGTGCCCGAGGGTGCGGGGTGTGCCGTTGACCGCGTTGAGGATCTCCAGAACTCCCCCGCCTCCGTCGGCCAGGCAGTGCGAGCCGACCAGGCTGATGACGGTGCCACCGTCGGTCAGCGGTTGCACCGCCAGGTGCCAACCCGGGCCCCACTGCGGGTCGATCGGCAATCGGGCACGGTGATCCAGCCAGTCCGCGACATCGGAGCGCGGGATGGGGTCGGTGCCGACATCCAACGCACCCGGAGCGCCGGAGGCCCAACGGTGCCGGCCGAACGGCAGTGGCGAGGGTTCGATCCGACGCCCGGCCAGTCCCCGTCCGAAGTTGCGGTGGAATCGGTGTACGCCGTCCAGATCTACCGCGCGTTGGTAGATCCAGATGCACTGCATGACCGCGGCCTGACCGGTCGCCCGCAGTCCGAGGAACATCGCCTGGTCGAGATAGTCGAGCAGATCCGGGTGCGCCGGTGCGGCCATCGGTCAGCCGCCAACCGGCGCTTCGGCACGTATCCCGGGTCGGTGTGCCCGGACCCGAACCGCCCGCGACGGGCCGTTGCCGTATCCCTCGCCGCTGGCGGTGTCGCGATACTCCCGCACCAGCACCTCCAGGTAGCGGGTCACCGAGGCTCGGGCGACCGGATTGTCCGGGAACGCCACGGTAACGGTGGTTCGCCGCGCGGTCCGGTTCACCCAGACGCCTACCTGGTATGCGGATCGGTTGTCGAAGAACAGCTTTCCGTTCATACCTTCCCATGCGTCGATGATTTCCGGTGAGAGCGGCGGCAGCCCCGCGTCGAGGAAGGACACCATGGTCACTCCCGGCGCGGGCGCGGTGATGCCCAGTGGCGCAGCCAGTTCGAGTACCCGCTCGACGGGTACATCGGCCAGCGCGACGTTGGCGTCGAAGGAATGCTGTGCGGATCGGGCGGTGTCGGCAAACGAGTCCGGTGTCACCTCGACCGTGACCGGCACCAGTCCGGTGAACCAGCCGGTAGTCATGAACTCCTCGGCGGACCGCCGGGTCGTCGTCGGTGTGATCGCGAAATACTTTCGTCGTCCCGTGAGTTCGGTCTCGGCGAGAGCTGCACAGGCGAGCACCCCGGCGAAGAATCTGCTGCCGGCCCGGACACACGCCGATTCGAACCGGGCTCCCTGGTCCGCGTCGAGCAGGTCGACGGTGATCAGGTCACCTCCCCAGGCGTGGTCGGTTGACCCCAATGGCAGCGGGAAGTGCGGCAGCACATCGTCGTTGCCCTGCGCGAATCGGATCCACTCGACAACCTCCGGTGATTGCAGGCTCAGCGATTCGGTATAGGCGCGCTGCCGAAGGCAGTAGTCGTGGTAGCTGCCGGCGGGGGTCAGCGGAATCGGCGGTCGTCCACCGACCAGTGCGGTGTACATGAGGTGAATCTCGGTAAGTACCAGACCCATGAACATCGCATCGGTGTGCACGTGGTCGATGGCGAGGTAAAACGTGAAATGGTCTTTGCGCTGAATGACCCCGAATCCGAAACAGTCCCACTGCAGCGGGCCCGGCGTGGACAGCACGTGTTCGCGCCACCGTGCCGCCGTCAGCTCACCGTGAGCCACCGGCACCAGTGTGATGTCGCGGGGGCTGCGCGCGGTCCGACGTACCACGGAGTCGTCGGCGCCGAACTCGAACCAGCTGTGGTAGGTGTCGTGCCGGCGCAGGTAGGCGTTGATCACGTGGGACATCGCCCGCACGTCGCAGCGACCGGGCATATCCCAGGCCGGGATGTTCAACCTGGCCATCTCGGTGCCGCGAGCGGTGTGCGAACGGAACGCGCGCAGATGCTGTTCCTGCTGATAGCTGACCGGGATGGGACTCACCGGCGCCGACGCCAATCGGGCCCGGCTGGCCGGCGAAGGATGCCAGGAGGTCAACTCCCCCGGCTCGCCGTTCCAGTCCCCGATTGCCGTTATCGCGACCATGCCGGTCCCGATGTCGCGGCGTCGTCCTGGGCGGCGATCGCACCGGCGAGGTGGTCTGCGAGTTCGCGCACGGTGGTGATCGCCGTGCCACCCACCCTTACACCGGTTTCCTTCTCGATGCGGGTACGGATCTCCAGGCTGCCCAGTGAATCCAGACCGCATTCGGTCAACGGACGGTCCGGCTCGACGCTGCGACGCAGAATGAGCCCAATCTGTTCGGTGACCAATCGGCGCAGCCGGGCCGGCCATTCGTGCGGCGGCAACTCACGCAATTCCGCCCGCAGAGCGCTGGTCCCGGGGGTGCCTGCGCCGAGCGCGGCGAACGCCTCGGCGAACTTGCTGGACCGGGCGAATGCCCGGACCCACGACGTTCCCGCGATCGGCGCGTAACCCGTGTATGCCCGATCAGAGCGGATCACCGCTTCGAAGGCATGTGCGCCGTCGTCGGGCGCGATGGCCATGTCGGTGACTGTCCCGGCCAGAGCCTGACCGCGTCCGATCTGCGCCCAGGCACCCCAGGCGATGGCCGTTGCCGGCAGCCCCTGCGTGCGACGCCAGCGGGTGAAGGAATCCAGCCAGCTGTTGGCGGCCGCGTACCCGCCCTGTCCGGGGGACCCAACCATCGCGGCCGCCGAGGAAAACACGCAGAACCAATCCAGCGGCGAGTCCGCGGTGGCTTGCTGCAGGTGCCAGGCGCCGTGAACCTTGGCGCCCCAGTCCCGTTTCAGCAACTCGTCGGTGATGTTGGGTACGGTCGCGTCTTCGATGACCGCTGCCGCGTGCAGAACGCCGCGCACCGGCAATCCGGTGGCCATCGCCGCCTCGACCAGCCACGCGGCGGTGCCTTCGGCGGCGATATCGCCACGGACGACCACGATCTCGGTGCCCGTGGCGCCGATATCGGCCAGCACGGCCGACGCCTCGGCGGTCGGCGCCGATCGGCCGTTCAGCACGATACGTCCACAGCCCGCCTGCGCGAGACGCTGAGCCAGGTGCAGCCCGAGCCCGCCCAGACCACCGGTGATCAGGTACGCACCGTCGGGCCGGTAGACCGGAACCTGCTCGGGGGGAAGTACCACCTCGCTGGCGCCCGTGCGGGGCACGACGAGGACCAGCTTGCCCGTGTGGCCGGCCGCGGCCATGGTCCGCAGTGCGGTCGCCGCTTCCGACAGTGGATATTCGGTGGTGGCCGGTGCCGGCAGCACGCCGTCGGCGATGGCGCGATACACGCAGGTCAACACTCGGGCCACGGCATCCGGTTCGGTGAGGGTGAGCAGGGCGAGGTCGACGGCGTGGAACGACAGGTTGCGCCGGAACGGCAGCAATCCCAAGCGGGTGTCCCCGTAGATGTCACGCTTGCCGATTTCCAGGAACCGGCCGCCGAACGACAACAGCTCCAGACCGGCGCGTTGCGCCGCACCGGGCAATGAGTTGAGCACGATGTCCACGCCGTAACCGGCCGTGTCGGCCCGGATCTCGTCGGCGAAGGCCGTGCTACGGGAATCGTAGACGTGGTCGATTCCCCACTGCCGCAGGAGATCACGACGCGCCGGGCTGCCGGCCGTGGCGAAGATATCGGCGCCGGCAGCGCGCGCGATGGCGACGGCGGCCTGGCCGACGCCGCCGGTGGCGGAGTGGATGAGCACCTTGTCGCCCCGGCGGATCCGCGCGAGTTCGTGCAGGCAGTACCAGGCGGTGGCGTGGGCGCTGGGTACGGCAGCCGCGACACCGTCGGTGATCGAATCGTCGAGGCGTACGGCGAGGCTCGCATCGCAGGTCAGATAGCTCGCCCACGCGCCCTGGCCGGTGATTCCGGCGACCCGATCGCCGACGCGGTGTTCGACGACGCCCGCTCCGACGGCCGTCACCACTCCGGCGAAGTCCGCCCCGAACTGCGGAAGTCGTCCCTCGAAGCTCGGGTAGCGGCCATGTGCGACGAGCACGTCGGCAAAGTTGAGGGCCGATGCGGCGACGGCGACCTCGATCTGGCCGGGTCCCGGTGGATGCCGGTCAACGGCCACCAGCTCGACCGATTCCAGGTCGCCCGGCGTGCGGATCTCGACGCGCAACCCGTCGCTTGCGTGATCGGCGCGCACGCTCCGTCGTTCGTCGGGTCGCAACGGCGTCGGCCGCAGTCGTGCCACGTACCAGTGGCCGGCGCGCCAGGCACTTTCATCCTCGGCGGCGCCGGACAGCAACTGCGCGGCGACATCCGACGCGTCGGAGTCGGTGTCGAGGTCGATCTGGACGGTCGCGGTGCCGGGCTGTTCCATGGCGAATACCCGGACCAAGCCGCGCAGCCCGCCCTGCGACAGATCGATCGGCTCGTCGGGCAGTACCTGCTGGGCGTTCTCGGTGACCAGGAAAACACCGTGCTCGCCGGGGGTTTGGGCGACGGCCGCCAGTACCGGTACCAACCGGCCGACCTGGTCTAGGCCGGCTACCGGTGTGTCGCGGTCGGCTGTCGGTGCCGTGCGGATCACGATCCCGGCGAAGCGTTCGCGGGCCAGCAGTTCGGTGAGTGCCGCCATGTCCGTCGCGCAGGCGGTATCGGGTGCAAGGGCCAGCGTCTCGACGGCCGCACCGTGGTCGCGGAGCGCTGCGGCCAATGTGTCCAGCCGCCCGGCAGTTCCCGGGGTTGCAGCGATCAGCAGCCAGCGGCCGGCCTGGCCCGCCGATGGCGTCGGATTCGGTGCGGCGGCCCAATCGATGGTCAGCAGGCGATCGTCCAGGATGCGGGCCCTGCGCGACCCCAGGGACAGCCCGGTACCCAGGCGCAGACCGGTGACGGTGACCAGCACCGCACCGGATTCGTCGAGGACCTCGATATCGGCGTCGATCTCGGTCAGGTCTATCCGGTTGATCCGGAGCAGGCAGTAGCGGGCCGCCCGGGGGTCGGCGTGCACCTGCAGCCGCGCCACACCCAGTGGCAGCGCGAGCATCCCGGTGAGGTCGGCCTGCAGATCGGGGTGTGCGCCGGCGGCTTGGAAGCAGGCATCCAGCAAGGCGGGGTGGATAAGGTAGCCGCGCTGGGCCGATCGCAGCTTGACGGGCAGGCTGACCTCGGCGAGGACGGTCGGTCCGCCGCCGGTATAGGCGGCGGTCAGTCCGGTGAACGCCGGGCCGTAGTCGATCCCGCGCTCGGCGAACCAGGCCCGCAGTTCGTCCCCGCCCATGTGCTGGGGGTGCGTATCGCGCAGCACCGTGATGTCGCGGCGACCGGGACGCTCCTGCGATGCCGGAGCTAGTCGGGCCCCGGATCGGCGCACGGCGCCACCGTCACCGCCGGTCTCCACGACGAACGCGCTGCCGCCACCGACGGCCACGCTCGCCGTGCTGGACACGGTGGTGGAGGGATCGAGCAGCAGCAGCTGCTCGAAGGTGATATCGGTGGCGATCGCACCCGGTCCGTGCACGGCGCTTGCCGCGCTCAGCGCCATTTCGCAGTACGCCGCCGCGGGCAACGCTGCGGCGGTGTGCACCCGGTGGTCTGCCAGCCACGGCTGGACGTCGGTCCCCAGATCGGCCTGCCAGACGTGGCGTTCGGGTTCCTCGGCCAGCCGCACGTGGGCGCCCAGCAGTGGGTGCGCGGCAACGGTCGGGCCAGTCGGTCCGGCTTCGTCGCGGTCGACCATCAGGTGCTGGTGGGTCCAGCTGGGCAGCGGCGCGTCCACCATGGACCCGTCCGGCAGGATCGCTCCGAAATCCACCGCGGCTCCGGCGGCGTACAGGGCGCCGACCACCGGAAGCAACCCGCCAGCCCCATCCTGGTCGCGGCGCATGGCTGCCACCGTGGCCACGGAGGTGTCCTGGTCCCGCGCGGTCTGGTCGACGGCGTGGGTCAGCAGGGGGTGCGGGGACAGTTCGGCGAATACGCGGTGGCCGTCCTCGAGTGCGGCCTGGACTGCTGCCGCGAAGCGGACCGTGTGTCGCAGATTGTCCGCCCAGTAATACGCGTCCCAATCAGCCCGGTCGCGCGGGTCGTAGAGCGTCGACGAGTAATAGTCACAATGCGGTTCCCCGGGGTTCAGATCGGTCAGAGCCTCGATCAGGTCGTCGAGGATCGGCGCGACCTCCGGGGAATGGGAGGCGACCTCGACGGCCACCTCGGCCGCAGCGATGTCCCGCGCGGCCCAGTCGGCGAGCAACTGCCGGATCGAATCCCGGTTGCCCCCGACGACGGTGGAGCCCGGTGCGGCCACCACCGCCAGGGTTACATCACCGATACCGCGACCGGCGAGCTCGGAGAGGACCTGGGCGGCGGGCAGTTCCACCGATGCCATGGCTCCGGAGCCGGCGATCGAGGCCATCAGGGCCGAGCGGCGGCAGATGACCGCGACGCCGTCGCGCAGCGACAGTCCACCGGCCACGACTGCGGCGGCGACCTCACCCATGGAATGACCGATCACCGCGGCCGGGTGCACGCCGTGGCCCCGTAGCGTCGCGGCCAGCCCGATCTGTACGGCGAACACCGCCGGCTGGACCCGGTCCATGGCAGTGACGGGCGCGGGGTCGGTCAGCAGTTCGGTGATCGAAAAGCCCGCCTCCGCTACCATCAACGGTTCCAGTTCAGCTATGGCTGAAGCAAATTCGGGCTCGGTGCGCAACAATCCTGCGCCCATCGCGGGCCACTGGGAGCCATGGCCGGAGAACACCCAGACCGGCCCGCGGTCGTCGTTCCCCACCGCGGCCGGGTGCGCCAGTGCCCCCGCATCATGTAGCGCGGTCCCCAACTCGGCGCTGTCGCGGGCCGTCACCGCCACCCGATGGCGCCGGTGGCCACGGCGGCGGGCCAGCGTGTAGGCAAGATCTCCCAGCCCGGCACCGGTGTCTTCGAATGGTCCGGACACCCACTGCGCCAGGCGGATCGCGCTGCGTCGCAGCTCCTCTTCCGAGCTCGCCGAAACGGTGAACAGAGCCGGCGCGGTGTCGGCTCCGGGTGCGGGCTGCGGGATCTCGTCGTGAGCCTGCTCGATGACGGCGTGTACGTTGGTGCCGGACAAGCCGTAGGCCGAGACCGCGGCCCGGCGGGGTCCGTCCCCGGTGACCGGCCAATCGGTGGTCTGTTGGGGCACGAACAGACCGGTCGGGATCGACTGGAGTTTCTCGGGCAGGCCGGAGAAGTGCAGATTCGCTGGCACGATGCCGTGAGAAACCGACAGCACCGCCTTGATCAGGCTGACTGCACCGGCGGCTGACTGACTGTGTCCCACATTGGTTTTCACCGATCCCAGCGCGCATGGTCCGGCGGTTCCGTAGACGCCGGCCAGGCTCTCGTACTCGATGGGGTCACCCACCGGGGTGCCGGTGCCGTGCGCCTCGACCATTCCGACGCTACACGGATCGACATCGGCCGCAGTCAGTGCGGTGGTATATACCGCCCGTTGCGCCGACATGGACGGGGTGGCGATGTTGACGGTGTGCCCGTCCTGGTTGGCGGCGGTGCCACGGATCACCGCGAGAACCCGGTCCCCGTCGCGCCGAGCGTCGGCCAGCCGTTTGAGCATGAGGACGGCCGAACCCTCGGCTGAGACGAACCCGTCGGCGGCGACGTCGAACGCCCGGCACCGTCCGGTCGCCGACAGCATGCCCTGCGCGGATCCGGACACCATCTTGCGCGGGTCCAGCAGCAGTGATACCCCGCCGGCCAGCGCGGTGTCGCTTTCGCCGTCATCGAGGCTGCGGCAGGCGAGGTGGACTGCGAGCAAACCCGATGAGCAGGCCGCATCCACCGTGTAGGCGGGGCCGCAGGCACCCAGCGCGTAGGCGATCCGACCAGAAGCCAGGCTGTAGTTGGTGCCGGTGAACCCGTATGGGCCCTCGATGACATTGGCGTCGGCGGCCAGCAACTGGTAGTCGCCGTGGGTCATGCCCACGAACACTCCGGTGCGGGTGCCGGCCAGGGATTTCGGGTCGATCCCCGCGTGTTCGACTGCTTCCCAGGCGGTTTCGAGCAGTACCCGGTGTTGTGGGTCGATCGCGGTGGCCTCCGCCCCGCCGATACCGAAGAATTCGGCGTCGAATCCGGCGACATCGTCGATGAACCCACCCCACTTGGACACCGACCGACCGGGCACTCCGGGTTGCGGGTCGTAGTAGTCATCGGCGTCCCAGCGCCCGGGCGGAACGGTGCTGACCAGGTCTTCTGCTCCCAGCAGGGCGGTCCACAGCGAGTCCGGCGAGTCGATGCCACCGGGCAGTCTGCAGGCCATCCCGATCACTGCGACGGGCGTGTACGAAGACGCAGACATGCCTGACAGAACTCCTCGCCCGGATAAAGGTGCGGCCGCGACTGCGGGACGCGAAATGAGCCCCGGACAGGTTTCGACGTCCCGGACCAATGTGAGCGATTCTTTGATGTGCGTCATCGAACATCAAGCAATACCGCTGATTTCACGCAAACCATAGGATCGGCCAGGAAGGCTGTCAAGGCCTCCCTCGACGCGACGTCTCCCCCGGCACGATTTTTTGACAGATCAAGTCATATTGCAGCTCAACGCTTTTCATCACCGACTCTCAGCGGGTTCATAGCTGTACCGATGGCCGCCAAGGCCGAAAGATGGCGACCAGCGTCCAATCAGCGATTCAAAACATGTTTGCTCACAGCATGTTCCGACTACGTAGCATGTTTCGACTAGGTAGCCGAAAATCGCGACACGGTGTCGGAAATGGGATATCTAGGTGTCGTCGGATGGCGAGACGACACCGTGTCCGATGGTCGGGCCGGCACCTCATTCGGCCGAAGCACCGTCGGAAAACACCAGAAAATCCCCGTGCGCAAATCCGCCGCGCGGTCACACCGGAGACTTCCGGTTACTCAGCCACCGCCGCCAGAATCTGTTCGGCCCCCAACACCGCGGTGAGCCGGCCCTCCCGAACGGCCGACTCGACGTCGGCCCGGATCGCCTTGACCCCGCGCGCGGTGAGCACCCGGTCCAGCACCTCGTCGCGCACCATCGCCCACATCCAGTCGACCTGCTGGTTGCGGCGCCGGGTTTCGAACTCACCGGCCTCGGTCAATACCCGGCGGTGATCGCAGACGGTGTTCCACAGTTCGGTCACGCCGGTGCCCTCCAGGGCACTCATGGTGAGCACCGGGGGCCGCCACAGGGTCTCGCGCGGGTAGATCAGCCGGATCGCACCGGCCAGCTCCCGGGCGGCCGAGCGGGCCTCCATCTTGTGCGCGCCGTCGGCCTTGTTGACCACCACGATGTCGGCGAGCTCCAGCACACCCTTCTTGATGCCCTGCAGCTGGTCGCCGGTGCGGGCCAGGGTGAGGAAGACGAAGGTGTCGACCATGTCGGCGACGGCGACCTCGGACTGACCGACGCCGACCGTCTCCACCAGGACGATGTCGAATCCGGCCGCCTCCAGCAGCACGATGGTCTCCCGGGTCGCCTTGGTGACCCCGCCGAGGGTGCCCGACGTCGGCGACGGGCGGACGTAGCCGTCGGGGTGCACGGACAGCCGGCCCATCCGGGTCTTGTCGCCGAGGATGGAACCCCCGGTCCGGGTGGACGACGGGTCCACCGCAAGCACCGCGACCCGGTGACCGGCCTCGATCAGGTACATGCCGAGGGCCTCGATCGAGGTCGACTTGCCAACCCCGGGTACGCCGGTGATGCCGACGTGCATGGCGCTGCCGGCTTCCGGCATCAGCTCCAGCAGCAGATGCTGGGCCTGGTCCCGGTGGTCGGGGCGGGTGGATTCGACCAAGGTGATGGCCCGGGCCAGGACGGACCGATCGCCCGCCCGGATCCCGGCGGCGAGGCTGGTGATGTCCACGCGTCAGCCCAGGTCGTAGCCGAGCCGGTCGGCCAGCTTGTGCAGCAGGTCTCCGGCCGCGTCGGCGATGACCGTGCCGGGCGGGAAGATCGCCGTTGCCCCGTTGGCGTACAGCTCGTCGAAGTCGCCGG
>Ga0209023_10008498_pt1 | contig 10290 bp, 8 predicted proteins | sample LakOneMetagenome_FD_187468 | JGI IMG/M metagenome (GOLD analysis project Ga0209023, IMG submission 187468) | Freshwater and sediment microbial communities from Lake Erie, Canada (SPAdes) (version 2) | ecosystem: Environmental > Aquatic > Freshwater > Lentic | place: Lake Erie, Canada | collected...
CGTCCCGGTGTTGAAGACGGAATCGATGCGCGCCTTGCCGAGCTTGCCGATCGTTACGGCCGCAAGGTCAGCCTGATCGGATGGAGCCTTGGTGGCGTCTTCGCGCGCGAGGTTTCGCGACGCGCTCCTGATCTGGTGCGTCAGGTGATCACGCTCGGCAGTCCGTTCGCAAACGAGCCGAAGGCAAGCAATGCTTGGCAGCTTTATGAAGCGCTGAGCGGGCTTCGCGTCGATGATTGGCCCGGGCGTGAAGCCATGAAGTTGCCGCCCCCGGTTCCCAGCACGGCGATCTACACACGCTCCGACGGCATTGTTGCTTGGCAGGGATGCCGCGAGCAGCAAAGCGCGACCACGCAGAACATCGAGGTAGAGGGCAGTCATTCCGGTCTCGGGTTCAATCCGGCGGTGCTCTATGCCATCGCGGACCGGCTGGCACTGCCAGAAAATGAATGGGCTCCGTTCGATCGGGGCGGCCTTCGGAGCATGCTCTATCCCGATCCGCATCGCAGCGACAGCGATTGGGAGGCTGCACTGCGGACGAGCGTGACTACGTAACGCGCCGGATCATCCGCATTCTTTGTATCGAGTTACTTGAGGGAGGAATTCATGGAAGCCGACAACAAGCAGCCCTTCAATCCCGCGGCGATGATGCCGTGGATGGATCAACTCAAGAAGATGGTCGAGCAGTTCAAGTTGCCCGGCATTGATGTCGCAGCTCTGATCGAATGGCAGCGCAAGGACATGGAAGCGTTGGCGGAAGCGAACCGGCAGGCGTCTGAAGGCATCAAGGCGCTTGTCGAGCGGCGCAATGAGATCATGCAGGAAGCCCTGGCGCAGTGGCAGTCCGCAGTGAAGGATGTTGCGAGCGGCGATGCGATGTCCAAGCAGGCAGATGCGATGAAGCAGGGCGTCGAGAAAGCGGTGGCCAATTTCCGTGAGCTTTCCGAGCTGGAAGCAAAAGCGCGCACCAATGCCTGGTCGGTTGTGCAGCAGCGCATGCAGGAAAATCTGACCAACCTGCAGAAGTTGTTGCAGCCGAAATAGGCGAGGAAACCAGCCCCATTTCGGGGCAGGAATGGCGAAGTCATCCGCGGCAAAAAGACGGAGGACCGCCGACGGGAGGAGAGCATGAGTCTTGCCAAGTTGCAGGATCTGACCGGTCGTGTCGCGCTCGTGACCGGCGGATCCAGAGGGTTGGGTTTGCAGATGGCCGAGGTGCTGGGTGAACTCGGTGCCAAGGTTGCGATCACGGCCCGAAAAGCGGATGAGCTGACAGCGGCGGCCGCGCATCTCAAGGCGCTTGGCATTGAGGCGTTGCCGATTGTCTGCGACATGGGGCAGCTGTCGACAATCGGGCCGATGGTCGAGCAGGTCGTTGCGGCGCTCGGGCCGATCGATATTCTCGTCAACAATGCGGGCACGTCGTGGGGTGCTGCGACAATCGATCATCCTCTCGACGGCTGGAACAAGGTCATCACCCTGAATGTAACGGCGATCTTCGTTGTTACGCAGGAGGTCGGGCGCCGCTGCATGGTGCCGCGCCGCAGCGGCAAGGTCATCAATATCGCGTCGATCCAGGGACTGACGGGAACTTACCCCGAGGGCACGCCGACGCTCGCCTACAATGCCAGCAAGGGCGCTGTCGTGAACATGACGCGCACGCTTGCCAACGAATGGGCACCCCTTGGCATCAATGTGAACGCCATCGCGCCGGGCTATTTCCCGACCAAAATGACCGCGCAACTGAACGAAGATGGCACGTCGGATATGGCGCCCATGAAGCGTGGCGGCGGTCCCGAAGATTTGAAGGGTGTCACCGCGCTGTTCGCGTCCGATGCCTGCGGATTCATTACCGGCCAGACACTCGCCGTCGATGGCGGATTAACGGCTGTCTGAGCAACAATAAAATAGTGGAGGAACGAACATGAACGATATGCCCTGGATCAAGTCTTATCCGGCTGGTGTGCGCTGGAACATCGATATTGTTCCCGGACCGGTGCAGAAGATCCTTGAGGATACTGTCGCTAAGTATCCCGATCGCCCTGCAATCGATTTCATGGGCAAGCACCTGACTTACCGCGAGTTGAACGATCTGGTGAACCGGGCAGCGCGCGGGCTGCAGAAGCTGGGTGTCAAGCCGGGCGTTCATGTCGGCCTGTTCCTTCCGAACACGCCCCATTATCTCATTGCTTTCTTCGGTGTGCTGAAGGCCGGCGGCACGGTGGTCAATTATTCTCCGCTCGATGCTGCGAAGGTGCTCGAACACAAGATTGAAGACAGCCGTACCGATTTCCTCATTACGCTCGATCTTGCGGCGCTGTATCCGCAGATGGCGCCGATGCTCAATACGACGCGCTTGAAGAAGCTGATCGTTGGTAATGTTGGTGAGATGTCGGCTGCTCCGGGGCCTGTGAATACGGAGATGAAGGCAGCCAAGCAGCTCAGCGACGTGCCGAAGGACGATCGGCATGTGACCTTCGCGGAACTGCTCGACAATGATGGCGCTTACCAGGTTTATCCGATCGCCGATCCTAACGAGACCATTGCGGTGCTTCAGTACACCGGCGGTACGACCGGCTTGCCCAAGGGCGCAATGCTGACGCACTCAAATCTGTCGAGTGCCTGCCAGCAAGCATGGGAAACCACCACCGGGACGCCGCCGGTTCTGGTCGAAGGGCAGGAGAGCGTGCTCGCGGTGCTGCCGCCGTTCCACATTTACGCGCTGACGGTGAACATGCTGTTTGCCGTTCTTGGCGGTGCCGTCGTTCTGCAGCATATTCGTTTCGATCCGAAAGCTGTGCTCGAGGAAATCGCGAACAAGAAGCTGACGGTATTCTGCGGCGTGCCGACGATGTTCACCGCGCTGATCAATCATCCGGAGACGTCCAAGTACGACCTGAAGTCGCTCAAGTACTGTGGTTCCGGCGGCGCACCTCTGCCGCTTGAAGTGGCTCAGCAGTTCGCGGCGATCACGGGCTGCAACCTCAGCGAGGGCTGGGGCATGACTGAAACCTCGCCGACCGGCACCTTCACGCCTGTCAATGGCATGCGCAAAGCGGGGTCCTGCGGGATGCCGATGCCAGGTATCGATATCAAGTTTCTCGATGTTGAAGATCCGAGCAAGTACGTCGCGCTCGGCGAACGCGGCGAGATTTGCATCAAGGGTCCAAACGTCATGAAGGGTTATTGGAATAACCCGAAGGCAACGGCCGATGTGACGACGTTCGACGGCTATCTGCGCACCGGCGACGTTGGGTACATGGATAATGATGGCTTTGTTTTCATCGTGGATCGCACCAAGGACATGTTGCTATGCAGCGGCTACAATGTCTATCCGCGCGTTCTGGAAGAAGCGGTTTACAAGCATCCCTCCGTCGCCGAAGTCGCAGTCATCGGCATTCGCGACGAGTATCGCGGGCAATCGCCGAAGGCCTTCATTGTATTGAAGGCTGGTGCCGAGGGCGTCACGCTCAAGGACATGCAGTCGTTCCTGAAGGACAAGCTCGGCAAACACGAGATGATTCAGGCGATTGAACTTCGCTCCGAGCTTCCGAAAACTGCAGTCGGCAAGATTTCCAAGAAAGACTTGTATGACGAAGAGGAGCGCAAGACCGCAGTGCGGGCCTGAACGTATTCGTGAGCGATACCCTGTTGGAAGATGAATGATCGCGAAGCATCGAAGATCGTCATTTCCGGCCGGGGTATCCGCCACGGAAAATGAAATTCCGTAAAGCGGAAAAGCACTTCACTTTCGCGGACCACCGAACAATCGCGGCGGAATTGCCGACGCATAAAACAGGAGGCAAAAAATGGATCAGCTCAGCGGAATGGATGCCTCTTTTCTGCATCTTGAAACACCCGAAACGCCGATGCACGTCGGAAGTTTGATGCTCATCGATTTGCCGGATGGTTACGAAGGCGACTATTACGAAGACGTCAAGGCCATGCTGGCCAAGCGCCTGCACCTTGCCACCGTTCTGTGCCGGAAGCTGGCGCAAATGCCGTTCGAACTCGCCGAGCCGGTGTGGATCGACGATGACGACATCGATCTCGATTACCATGTGCGAAGCCTGACGCTACGCCGTCCCGGCACGATGGCGCAACTGGAAGTGCTGATTGCGCGATTGCATTCGACGCTGCTCGACCGAAGCCGTCCGCTTTGGGAAATCTACGTCATCGAAGGTCTCGAATCCGGCCAGGTGGCTCTTTATACCAAGGCTCACCACAGCGGCGTCGACGGCAAGGCGGGTGCCGAGCTCGCCAAGGTGCTCTATGACACGTCGCCAAACCTGCGCGATGTCCCGCCGCCTCGCCGCAAGCGAACAAGCGGGCAATATCAGCTCGGTGTGACGGAGTTGCTGCAGGCAGCAGCCAACAATGCAGCACAGCAGTACCGGAAACTCGCGGAGTTGCTGCCGACTGCAGCCAAGGCTTTCAGCACGGCAGCCGGCGTTGTTGCAAGCCAGCGTACAACCAACGGAAGCCGTTCGCTCAATCTGGGCCTTGCTCCGAAAACCATCTTCAACGATTCGATCACCAATCAGCGTTCCTACAGCACGCTTTCGGTGCCGCTTGCCGACATCAAATCGCTTGGAAAGAGGGTGGGTGGAACGGTCAATACGATCGTGATGGCAATGTGCAGCATCGCACTGCATCACTTCCTGAAGGAACGGGGGCTGCTTCCCAAGGAAGCACTCATCGCAATGGTGCCGGTGAGCCTTCGGGCGGAAGGCGACAGCGCGATGAATAACCAGGTCTCCATGGTGCGGGTCGATCTGGCGACGGACATCGACAACCTGCCGGATCGATTCAAGGCAATCCACGCGTCGTCGGAAGCTGCCAAAGCTGTTGTGAGAGAACTGAAGCCGGTGCTCGGGGTGGATGTGCCCATCACGGGCTCACCGTGGCTGATGACGGGACTTGCCTCGCTGCTCGGCCGCTCCAACATGGCGAGCCGTATGCCTGCGGTGGGTAACGTCCTGATTTCGAACGTTCCGGGTCCGCCGATGCCGCTGTACGTCGCCGGCGGCCGGATGGAGCACTATTATCCGGTCTCGATCCCGTATCACGGCAGCGCACTGAACATCACGGTGCAAAGTTACGCCGGTTTGCTTGATCTCGGGATTACAGCTTGCCGTCGTGTGCTGTCGCAGGATGAATCGCGCGAACTCATCGCGCACTTGCAGGCCGCGCTGCGTGAAATCGAGGCGTTGCCTTCGGTTTCAGAGGTCTCGGGCGGCGAAGTTGCCGTACTGGAGCTGAATGATCCGGGCAAGGGTGCGAAAAAGAAGCCGGCCGCCGGACAGCAGGGAACGCTGCAATAATTTCAAGAAAGTAGAACGCGAAGATTCCAAGGGAGGACAAAATGGACCCATCACAAGCACGACAAAGTGGACCTATCGTACAAACAGCCGCAGACAAGGCGCTGTTCTCAAAGGTGAGCTGGCATCTGCTGCCGCTTTTGATCATCTGCTACATCATCTCGTTCATCGATCGTATCAACATCGGCTTCGCTCAGCTTCAGATGAAGCAGACCCTCACGTTCAGCGATGAGGCCTATGCTTTCGGAGCCGGTATTTTCTTTCTCGGCTACTTCCTGTTCGAGGTACCCAGCAATCTGATGCTGGAGAAGATCGGGGCTCGGAAGACCCTGCTGCGCATCATGTTTTGCTGGGGCATTGTCGCATCCGCGATGATGTATGTGCAGACGCCGACGCAGTTCTACATTCTGCGCTTCCTCCTCGGTGCGTTCGAAGCTGGTTTTTTCCCCGGAATCATTCTTTATCTGACCTTCTGGTATCCATCGGCACGCCGCGGTCAGATCATCGCGGTTTTCATGACCGGTACTGCGATCGCTTACTTGCTCGCAGGTCCGACGTCCGGCGCGATCATGAAGTATATGGATGGCTTCCTCGGCCATCATGGCTGGCAGTGGCTGTTCGTGGTGCAAGGATTGCCTGCATCCATTCTCGGCATCATTGCTTTCTTCTACCTGAAGGATAAGCCGGAGGATGCAAGCTGGCTGAACGCTTCAGAGAAGACAGCACTGCGCGGGCATCTCGATAACGACAAGCAGTGTGTTGAATCCGCATCCCATGGATCGCTGGGAGCGCTGCTGCGTGATCCCAAGGTCTATACGTTGTCGCTGATTTACGCGGTGTTCCTCGGCGCTACCTACGCGATGCTGTTCTGGACCCCCACCTTGATTAAATCCTGGGGCGTGACCGATCTGTTCTGGATCGGCATGGCATCGTCGCTTCCGGCGGTGTTTGGCATTGTCGGAATGGTGCTGGTCGGTCGCAGTTCGGACAAGCAACGTGAACGGCGCTGGCACTTCATGTTTACGACTGCGATTGCTGCTGCGGGTGTTCTGACGACGGTCGCGACGCAGGGCAGTCTGGTTGGATCCCTTGCCGGTCTCTGCCTGGTCGGCATCGGTCAATCGGCCATGACGCCGATCTTCTTTGCGGCGGTCAGCGAATATGTGCCGAAGAAGACGGCGGCCGGCGGCATCGCGCTGATCAGCAGCCTTGGCAATCTTGGGCCGTTCGTAACACCTTCGATCGTCGCATCGATCAACAAGGCAACCGGTACGCCGGTAGCCAGCATGATCCTCGTTGCCGTCCTGTGGATTGTGGCGGGATTGATGCTGACGTTCATATTGCGTCCGGCTCCGGCTTCCTCCCAGTTGGCCATGGCCTGACGGAACGACTGCAGCTGGGGCATCCGGTGTTCATCGGATGTCCCAGTACTGATCGCGGAGACGAATTGGCGTCCCTGGATGCGAGATGATCGGAGGGACTATTGCATCTTGGCGTCAAAACGCGGGAGCTTCTTCCAGATGAGCGCGCGCGACTCCTCGCTCATCTGCTGGCTCTTGATCCAGAAGATCGCCGCCTGAGATTCGGGCAGATCCTGTCCGATGACGGAGTGCGCCATTACACAGATGGAATCGATCTGTCGCGCGACGTTGTTTTTGTCACGACGGATGACGACCTCGCAATTGTAGGAGCGGCTCATCTCGCGCGCGAGGAAGACCATGCTCAGTTGGGGGTGTCCGTTCTGGCAAAAAACCGCGGGCAGGGGATTGGCGAAGCCTTGCTGGAGCGCTGTGCTTCGCGGACCCGCATCTGGGGCATGCGCGTCCTGTTTATGAATTGCCTGGTCGAGAATACTGCAATGATGCATCTCGCCCGCAAGCAAGGCTTGAAGATCGTCTCGTCAGGCGCGGAAGCCGAAGCGTTCGTGCGATTGCCGCGGGCCGATCTGGCGAGTGTCGCCGTTGAAGTGGCGGCCGAGCATGTCGGCTTGTTCGATCATGCATTGAAGTCGGGTTGGCTGGCCCTGCAAGGGCGGCATCCGAAGTGAGTAGGCGAATTCTGGCGACGGCCAGCAGTCATGTTGAGAGTTTGCGGAGGGGATCGTGAGGATCGTTTTACTGGGGCCGCCGGGAGCGGGTAAGGGAACGCAGGCGCAGTCTATCGTCAAAAAGTACGGCATTCTGCATCTTTCCACCGGGGACATGCTGCGCGCGGCGGCGCAGGCCGACACCACGATCGGACGGCAGGTCAAGCAGACCATGGCCAGCGGCGCGCTGGTTTCAGATCAGCTTGTTATTGCAGCGGTCGTTGAGCGAATTTCCCAAGACGATGCCAGAAAGGGTTTTATCCTGGACGGCTTCCCGCGCACGGTTTCGCAGGCAGTTACCTTCGACGACCTGCTTCAAACGGAGCGTTCGGAGCTGGATCATGTGATTGAGTTACGGGTCGATGAGAAGATCCTGCTCGACCGTATTCTGGTTAGGGCGAGGGAGGCGAAAGAACAGGGCATCGCGCAGCGCGCCGATGATAACCACGAGTCCCTGAAGGTTCGTCTCGATGCGTATCGCGCGCAGACTGCGCCAGTGATCGATTATTATCGTGCCAGAGGCATTCTGAGAAGTATCGATGGCTTGCAGCCTATCGATCAGGTCACGGCGGAATTGTTCGAGGCCATCGATCGCGCCGGTGCGCCGAAAGTCGCGGCGCGTTGAGGTGTCCGCGCAGGGCTTGTCGTATGCGGTACTGCTGAGCGAGCTAGCAGTCACATGAGAGGAGTCACGTTATGACGGCGAAAGAAGGTAAGGGTCAATGCGCGCTTGTGACTGGCGCGTCAGGCGGCATCGGTCTGGAACTCGCGCGCATCCTTGCAGAAAAGGGTTTTGACCTGGTTCTTCTGGCGAGAAGCGCCGGAAAACTTCAGGACGTCGCAAACGAACTGAAGGCCAATCACGGGACTAAAGTTACGGTCCTTCCTGCCGATCTGAGCGATCCGAATACGCCGCAAGCTGTATTCGACACTTTGATGAATGCCGATATACGGGTCGACCTTCTGGTGAATAATGCCGGACTTCTGTTCGAGGATCGGTTCAATGCCATTAGTCTCGACGACACCACGCAGTTGCTGCGAGTCAATATCGTGGCGATGACCGCGATGACACATCTGTTTCTCAGGCCGATGCTGGAGCGGAATAGCGGAAGGATCCTGAACGTTGCGTCGATCGCCGCATTCGTTCCCGTACCAAATCTGGCTGTCTACGCGGCTTCGAAGGCCTATGTTCTGTCGTTCGGAGAGGCCCTGTCTCAGGAGCTGAGCGGTAGCAAGATTACTCTGACGACGTTGTGTCCGGGGGTAACCGAAACCGCGATGGTGCACGGGACGAACCTCGCAAGTGTGCCGAAGATGATGATCATGGATGCGAAGACCGTCGCCCAGGAAGGGTATCGCGCATGCATGGCAGGCAAGCCTGTCCATGTTGCGGGCATCGCCAACGAGCTTGCAGTTCAATGGATCAAATATCAGCCGAGCTGGCTGCTACGTGCGGTTGGCGGCATCATGAGCAAGAGACGCACGTAGCATTCTCAGCTTAGACAATTTGCGGCACCGGCGGGGAAAGCCGGCGCCGCCTGATGTTTACGCGCCCACGGTCGTCCGTGGCGGAGCCTTGGCCTGAGCCTCGCCGCCCAGATAGCTGGCTTCCAGCGACGGATCCTCCGCGATGATTCCGGCCGCCCCGCTTTTCACGATGGCGCCGGTTTCCAGCAGATAAGCCCTGTCGGCCACTGCAAGGGCATGACCAGCCATCTGGTCGACAACGATCAGGGTCATACCCTCCGTGCGGAGGCGCTCGAAGGATGCGAACAGCTCATCGACGACCAGAGGCGCGAGGCCGAGAGACGGCTCGTCCAGCATCAGCACCTTTGGCGATGTCAAAAGACCACGTGCAACCGCGAGCATCTGCTGTTCGCCGCCGGAGAGCAGGCCTGCCCGATGGTCGATGCGCTGCCTCAGGCGCGGGAAGCGCGTGAGCATGGTTTCCACCTCGGCATCGAGATCGATGCCGGGGCGCGCATAGGCTCCGAGCTGAAGGTTCTGACGGACGGTCAGTTCCGGGAACACCTGCCGTCCCTCCGGCACCAGAACGACACCGATACGAGCGCGGGCATGTGCCGGAAGGTTATCGATGCGCTTGTCAGAGAGCCGGATTTCTCCGCTGGCCTTCGGCGGCTCCAGTCCGGCAATTGAGCGCATCAGCGTGGTCTTGCCGGCGCCATTTGCACCGAGCACGGCAATGGCTTCGCCATTTGCGACTGTAACGTCGATATTCTCGAGGGCTTGGGACAGGCCATAGAATGCGTCGAGCTTCTTGATCTCAAGCATGGTTTCCGACGAAACTTCACGCAGCGGGCGGTGCTGTTGTTCCTTCGTTGTGGCGTCGCCGAGATAGGCCTTGCGGACCAGCGGATCGTTCCGGATGTCTGCCGGCTTGCCGACGGCGATCCGCTTGCCGCCATCAAGGACGACGATGTGATCGCTCAACGCCATGATCATCGGCATGTCGTGCTCGACAATAATGACTGCGACACCAAGATCGGCGATGCGGCGGAGCAGAGTTGCCAGGCGCTGTTTGTCACCTTTCGACAGACCCGCGGCTGGCTCGTCGAGCAGTAAAACCTTGGGCCGCAAGGCCAGCGAGCGCGCGATTTCGACGAGACGCTTTTCGCCATGGGGCAGGGATTCCGCCGGCCGGTCGAGGTCGCCATCGACACCTGCGAACCGCAGCAACGAGCGCGCGAACTGCTCGGTTTCCGGGTTGCGCAAAGGCGAGATGATGCCGCCGAGCTTACCCGCGGTTTCTGCCAGGAGCGTATTTTCGATGATGGTCAGCGAGCCGAACAGTTGCGTGGTCTGGAATGTTCGGGCGACGCCGAGGCGGGCAAGGGTATGCGACGGCAAGCCGGTCAGGTCGCG
>Ga0209023_10008499_pt1 | contig 10289 bp, 8 predicted proteins | sample LakOneMetagenome_FD_187468 | JGI IMG/M metagenome (GOLD analysis project Ga0209023, IMG submission 187468) | Freshwater and sediment microbial communities from Lake Erie, Canada (SPAdes) (version 2) | ecosystem: Environmental > Aquatic > Freshwater > Lentic | place: Lake Erie, Canada | collected...
TGAGCAGAGGTAATCGCTTTCTTTGGTGGCGCTCGGAACGTTGCAACCTCAATTAACTCTCGGCCTGAATACACATGAGCCAATTCAAAGCGTCGTCCAATAATCCGACAACGACGACCAAACACTTCCTTAATTTGAGAAGGTGTTGCATCGGTGACAGCATCGAAGTCTTTAGGATTGAGACCAAGCATTAAATCACGCACACCACCACCGACTATATATGCCTGATAGCCAGCTTTAGTGAGTGAATCAATAACATCTAAAATGGAAGAAGGTAATTGGGCGGTGGATAATCCACTCTTTGACGCACGCAAAGTTTGCAAAAGACACTGTCTCCTACGTCAGGACGTAAAAATCATAATTGTGCTAATGATATCGCTTACACAGCTAAAGGGCAATTTGATTCTCGTGATCTTATTTTGAAATTTAGCTGCTTATCGCAATTTTCTGTTGAATCAGACCTGATTCAAAAGCTACAAACTCAACATTGAACGATTCTTTTCGATAAATTTAATACCAATTCCTTTCACCTTCTGTAGCTCATCAATGGTTTTAAATTGACCATTTTGATTTCTATAATCAATGATCGCTTGGGCTTTCTTTGGCCCTGCACCATTAAGCTGTTGTAACTGTTCAATACTTGCAGCGTTAATACTCACCTTGTTTGTGGTAGTAGCACTCACTAATTTATTTGTTTGGGTTTTATTTACTTGGGTTTTATTGGAGCTCGTGACTGAAGGACGTGACAAATAATAATTTTCATTTTGTTTGCTTGATTGTTTATTCAATCTAGCGTCTTGATCTTGTTGTTGTGCTTTCCATTTTAAATAATTTTGATCAAATTGCTGAGCTTGTACTGTAAATAACAAACTCAACAATGAAAGCAAAAACATCAAATAAAAAGAAGTATTATGTAGTTTTACTAACCTAATAGTTGATTGAATAATTTTTAATTCTGAATAAGACATGAATAACCTAGTGTTTTAATTTTTGCTTTGCTTGATCCCAAAGTTGATCCATTTCTTGCAAACTAACATCTTCTAATCTTTTATTTTTTAAATTAATTTGATCTTCAATATAAGCAAAGCGTGATTTAAATTTATGAACTGTGCCAAGAAGCGCCATTTCACTTGAGATGCCTAGTTTACGCCCAACATTGATTAATGAGAATAAACAATCACCAAATTCCTCAATTATTTCATCGGATTTTTCCAATTGCATCGCTTCTTCGAATTCAGCTAGCTCTTCCTTCACTTTTTCATAGGCTTGTGTAACATCAGGAAAATCAAAACCAATCTTCGCTGCATTTTTTTGAATGTCTTCCGCTTGGTTTAATGCAGGCCCATGCTTTACCTCATCTAAACGAGATTGAGGTTTCCCCTGTTTTTCTTGTTGTTTAATCTCTTTCCATAATAAAGAGACTTGCTCAGGGCTTAAATTTTCAAATTGATCTTTTTGAAAGACATGAGGATGACGACGAATTAATTTCTGACAAATGGTATCAACAACATCTGAAAAATCAAACGCACCTTGTTCACTGTACATTTGAGATTGAAATACCACTTGCAATAACAAATCACCCAGTTCGTTTTTCACTTCATCCAAATCACCTGAACGAACTGCTTCTTCCACCTCATACGCTTCTTCAATCGCATATTGCGTTAAACTTTCAGGTGTTTGTTTACGATCCCAAGGACACTCTTCACGGAGTTGTTTCATAATCGCCAATAACTGTTCCATTTTATGTCCTTTAATATCAATAACAAATGACTTACTAACCCTTGTTCTCACGCATATTTTATGTTCAACTCGCTGCATGCAATAACAAAAACAAGGAAAATTAAATGAGTCAAAGTATCTTCATTAGTGGTGCTGCACAAGGGATAGGTGCCGCAATTGCTCGTCTATTCTACCAACAAGGTTATAAAGTTGGTATTTATGATATCAATGTAGATCAAGCTCAACTTTTAGCTGACCAATTGGGTTCTAATGCCAAAGCTGGGCAATTAGATGTCAGTCAATACGATCAATGGCAAGATGCTTTAAAAGGCTTTGTCACATGGGCTGGTGAACTTAATATTCTGGTTAATAATGCAGGCATTCTCTATTCAGGTGATTTTGAAAAAACAGATATTGCTGCTCATCACCGAACCATCAACATTAATGTCAATGGCGTTTTGAATGGTTGCCATGCTGCACTTCCTTACCTAAAAAAAGCAAAATTTGCACGAGTAATTAATTTATCGTCTGCGTCAGCGATTTACGGGCAAGCAGACTTGGTGTCCTATTCAGCCAGTAAATTTGCAGTCCGAGGAATTACAGAAGGTTTAGATATTGAATGGCAAAAATACGGAATTCGTGTTCTGGATGTCATGCCACTATTTGTGCAAACTGCAATGGTCAAAGATATGGACGCAGGCAGTATTAAAAATATTGGAGTACATTTAAGCGCTCAGGATGTTGCCGAGCAAATTTTTGCCTTAGCTAAAGCCAAAGGTACGATTCTTACAGCCACACATACGCCTGTGGGTTTAAAAAGCAAAATCATGTTTCAGCTTTCAAATATTAGCCCTCAATTTCTCAATCGTTTGGGCAATATGGTACTCACCAAAAGAAAATAAGTTTTTGAGATCACTTAGATTGGCATCTTGAATTTCAATAACGAACTCATATCAAGCATGCGTATTTTCATGAATTAATTCAAATTAATTAAGACAATAAAAAACCTGCATTGAGCAGGTTTTTTTATTCAACATTTAGTTTCCTTGAACCAAACGTCGGGCACTAATAATACCCGGCTGCTGTTCTAACCTTGCCAAGAGTCGAGAAAGTTGCGCCAAACCTTTCACTTCAATCAACAATTTCATATTGGCAATACCATCTGCCTCAGAAATTGTATTCACTTGGCGAATATTAATTTGATCAGAGAAAATCACTTGGGTTAAGTCTTTCAATAAACCACGGCGATCATAAGCTTCAACAACAATTTGTACGCTCTGACCACGAGTAGGTTGCATCTCCCAATCCGCTTCTACAGCACGATCAGGTTCCAACTTAATCATCCGAAGATAATCTGGACACGCAACTTTATGAATACTCACACCACGATTTAAAGTGATATAACCCGCAATTGATTCACCATGCACAGGCTGACAGCATTGCGCAATATGCAATTCAACATTATCCAAACCATCAATCAAAATACCATGTGCAGATAATGTATGACTCGCACGTGGATTCAATGTAGGTTTTAAAACCAGCTCTGGTTCATCTTGATCCAAATGCATATGGCGATTGACTTGATTGATCAAGGCATGAAGACTAATGTCACCACTTACCAATGAAACAAGAATGTCATCACCTGTTTTAACATTGAAATGATTGCAATAATCACTTAAATCAATACTTTTTGGATGAATCGCTAAACGTAAAAGTTCTTTATTGAGAATTTCACGCCCAACCTCTAAGTTCTTACTCCGATCTTGCTGTCTAAACCAATGACGTAACTTATCGCGAGCACGTGCTGTTTTGATATAACCTAAAGAATTCACCAACCAATCACGGTTAGGCTCACGATCTTTTTTGGTTAAAATCTCAACCTGTTCACCTGTTTTCAAAGTGTAGGTTAATGGCACATAGCGTTGATTCACACGTGCTGCATAGCACTTGTTTCCAACTTCGGTATGTACGTGATAAGCAAAATCAAGCACTGTCGAGCCACGTGGTAATTCTTTAATATCACCATCACGACTGAACACATAAATTTTCTCAAAGCCTTCAAAATCTTGAATCTGCTCAAAATTTTCAGGCTCATCATCATTGGCATGCGCACTGGTTTCAGTACGTTCTTGATAATGTTCAAGTACAGCACGTAATGAATGCAAACGATGATTAAATGAGTAATCTGTGGTCTTAGACCCTTCTTTATAATTGAAGTGTGAACACACACCCAACTCAGCCTCATTGTGCATCTCTTTGGTACGAATTTGGATTTCCAAAGATTTGTTTTCTGCAATCACAGCCGTATGTAAAGAACGATAACCATTGGCTTTTGGATTGGTAATATAGTCATCAAACTGATGCGGAATATGTCGCCAAATCTGATGTACGATACCTAAAGCGTGATAACACTCAGATACAGATTTCACCAATACTCGTAATGCACGAATATCATAAAGCTGATCAAAACTTAGACTCTTACTCTTCATCTTACGATAGATCGAATAAATATGTTTTACCCGACCTGAAATTTCAGCGTCGATATCATGCTCAGCCAGTTCATGTTTTAAGCGATCTACAACAAACTGAATATACTGCTCACGCTCTAAGCGTTTCTCATTGAGTAGAGAAGCAATTTCTTTATAGCGTTCAGGTGCCAAATAACGGAAAGCCAGATCTTCTAGCTCCCATTTTAATTGAGCAATCCCTAGACGATGCGCCAATGGAGAATAGATGGTCAAAATCTCTCGAGCAACACGTTCCTGACGCTCTTTTGAAGAATGTGCCAATTCACGTAGTGCAAAAGTACGTTCCGCCAATTTGATCAATACAACACGAACATCTTCCGTGACAGAAATCAGCATCTTATAGATCCCTGTCAAATGTTCACGTTGATTATTATTAAAATGATCTTCTAAGCGTTTATTTTTTTCAATCAATTCAGAAAGTTTACCCATCGCCAAAGTACCTTTGACGAGGTTGTAGACTTGCTCACCGAACTGTTTTTGAATTTCATCTAGCGTGGTTAAACCCTCACGCACACTACGGTAAAGCACTGCTGCAGCCAGCGTATCTTCATCGACATGTAAATGCGCCAAAATATCTGCCATTCCAATACCTGTTGCAAAGGTATTGGTTCGGTGATTGACTGTTGTCGCTAATTCTTTTTGTAATACTAATTGAGCAACTTCTTCTAACTGTATTAATTCAGCACCGTCTAAAATTCCACGCACACGGTCTAGCCATGTCGCCAGAGCCTGTTGCGCTTCATCGGCATGCTCTACAGTCGCTTCGTCTGATAACTCACTGAGTTGATCTGGAAGCTGTTCACGAACTGTGACCATACCCTTCTCCTCTAACTCTATACTTCATTATAAATCGTTTATCTCTAATTTCTTTTCAAACAATGCAATGGATTCAACATGCCCCGTATGGGTAAACATATCCATCACACCTGCTTTTATTAACTGATACCCATGTTGTACCAAAATTCCAGCATCTCTAGCTAGGGTCGCAGGATTACACGACACATAAACGATTCTTTTTGCACCAAATTTTGGCACATAATGCATAACTTGTTCAGCACCTGCTCTTGGAGGATCAATCAATAATGCATCAAATCCTTGATTTGCCCAAGAATAATGTGAAAAGTCTTTTGTTAAATCTTGTGAATAAAATTTAACATTGGTTAAACGATTGTTCAGTGCATTTTGTGTACCGCGCTTAACCATCTCCTCACTCCCTTCCACTGCAACCACTTTACCTGTCGCACCCACTCGTTTGGCGAGCGGAAGTGAAAAATTACCCAATCCACAAAACAGATCCAGAACACTTTCACCTTGTTGCAAATTAAGCAAATCACATGCCAGTTTGACCATTTGCTGATTTACCGTTGGATTCACTTGGGTAAAATCTGTGGGATTAAACTCAAATTCAACATCAAAATCATTTAAACGGTAATGCAAATGCATCGGTGCTTCAGCATCGTCCACGCGATGTAAACTGTCTACACCAAATGGTTGCAAATATAATTGCCACTGTTTCTGTAACGCATATTGTTGCAATAGGTTGACATCATGCGCTTTTAATTTTTCAGTATGACGAATTAAAAGCGAAATTTCCTGATCACCTCTGGCTAATTCTATATGACCAATGGCATGTTTGCCTTTTAGACTTTCGAGTAATACTTTTAACTCAGGTAAAGCTTGATTCAACGCTTCAGCCAAAATACTACAACTTTGAATTTCGGTTAAATGATTGCTCTGCGCTTCACGGAAACCCATCAACAGTTTATTTTGCTTCGGTAAATAACGCACACCAATCCGAGCTTTATGACGATAATCTGTTTGCTGTGAGCGAATCGGTTCAAGCCATTGCATCGGTTCCAAACCTGCGAAATGACTCAAATGTGATTTTAAAACCTCTTGCTTTAATCGAATTTGCTCATCTGGATGGATATGCTGCATGTTACAGCCACCACATATACCAAAATGTGGACAAAAAGGTTCTACACGATTTGGATTTGGATCACTGATTAACGCAATGCTATCTGCTTCTTCAAGCTTAGAGACTTGACGAGTAATTTGTGCTTTAACCGTTTCACCCGGCAAAGCATAACGAATAAAAACTTTCTTACCGTCTTTATCACTTGGATGGTCAGTATCCGTTCCATAGTGTGCAATCCCTCGCCCTTCGTGTGACAATCGCTCAACTTTAAAAATATACTGCGGAAGCTGAGATGGACGAGGTTTAGCTCTATGTTTCAAAGGAATACCTAATTGGGAAGAGAAGAAAAATCTGAAGCAGTAAAATCTGTCCGTTGTGAAGTTTCACGCCAAACATTCAAAAACTCTAGCTGTTGCGGTTGTCCCTGCAAATAATGAATTGTCGCTTGAATCCACAGTCGATGATCATTCAAAGACACTTGTCCTTTGAGCAGCGACCATCTTAAATAAATCAACCAAGTATTTAGCACATCACCTTCGCAATAACTGGTGAGTGCCAACCATTGCTGAGTTTTCACATATTCAGGAACAAAATAACCTGAAATACCACGCTTACCGGGATAACCCAGTAAATGAGCAGCATCATCCAACTTCTGAAAATGTCGTCCGTTGAACATTGCCATCACATCCATCAAATCAACATGACGAGTGTGGTAACGGTTCTGATAGTTATTATACCTTTTTTGCGTATCAATCTCACCCTGATCGAACAAACTTGGTGCAGAAAGTCCATGATACATGGCACGGAATAAGATCACAGGAATATCAAATTGCGAACCATTCCAACTCACTAAGGTTGGATGACGTTTATCGAAAATAGATAAAAACTTTTGTAGAATTTCTGCTTCAGAATAAAGTTCACGACTGAATGAAAACAGTTTCATTGAACCATTTTCATCTAGCCACAGACCTGAGATACATACAATTTCATGCAAAGCGAGGCGTTGAAAATCCATGCCAGATTCTTGGCGGCGTAATTTTGCCAAAGCTTGCTCTAAATCTGCTTCAGGCAAATCTAAACCATATAAATGCGCCCCTGATTTAAGATCAGTCAGGGTTTCAATATCAAACACTAAAACGGGAAGGCGCATAAAATTGTTTTACTCAATAATCAGTTTGCCATCATGAAGCAATATTCTATTTGAATTACGGATGTTACGCAGTAGTTTTTCTCAGAGATTTGAGCATTTTGCTTCATATTAAAAGTTGATACGCGTAAACGTCATCCGCAACATGTTTGAGACAGGACTAATTTTAAAAAATAATGTTTTGGCGATAAATCAATCAAGAGATGGTCATGAACGAGTTTTGCGGATGACAATGGTTTTGCCTACTTTTGCCGAAACAAAAGTAGGTCGAGCCGAAGGCTTATACTGAAATATAAACTTTAGATATAAGACTCAGCCACTGCTCAAATCATTTTAATTTTTAAATATCCTAAACATATCATACTAAGGATAAATCACTCATCATTCACAGAGAACAATCCTGTCGACAAATAACGATCACCACGATCGCAAACGATACAAACGATCACAGCATCTGGGTTTTCTTCAGCCAGTTTAGTCGATGCCCAAACCGCACCACCTGAGGATGTTCCTGCACTGATACCCTCTTGGCGAGCCAAACGACGTGCCGTTTTTTCAGCTTCAATTTGAGGAATATCCATAATACGATCGACACGTTTAGGATCAAAAATCGTTGGTAAATACTCTTGTGGCCAACGTCGGATTCCTGCAATATTTGAACCTTCAGAAGGTTGCAAACCCACAATTTGAATATCAGGATTTTGTTCTTTTAAGTATTTAGAAATCCCCATAATCGTGCCAGTTGTGCCCATAGCACTCACAAAATGAGTAATTTTACCGCCAGTTTGCTGCCAAATTTCAGGGCCAGTGGTTAGATAATGTGCTTCAACATTATCAGGATTCCCAAACTGATTTAATACCAAACCTTGACCTTCAGCCTGCATTTGTAAAGCCATGTCACGAGCTGCTTCCATATTGGGTGCTTCAATCAATTCAGCACCATAAGCACGCATTGCATCTTTACGTTCTTGGCTAGAATTCCCCGGCATGATGAGCTTCATTTTATAGCCACGCATGGCTGCAACCATGGCCAATGCAATTCCTGTATTTCCACTTGTCGCTTCAATCAAAGTATCACCTGGTTTAATCTGACCACGTTTTTCAGCTTTCATGATCATATTATATGCAGGGCGGTCTTTTACAGAACCAGCAGGATTATTGCCTTCTAGTTTTGCCAATACTGTTGCTTGAGTATGACTTGCCAAACGCTGCAAACGCACTAAAGGCGTTTTTCCTACATAATGGTCTAATAAAAAATCATCGGCTAAGAAATCAGGTTGTGTATTACTCATGAATTGCACCTATATTGAGGTGGACGTATTGTATGAAAAAAAGTGGCTGACTGCACATCTTTCAAGTTCATTTAGCGAACAATGCTCAAGCCCTGTCGACCTTGAAAATACCCAAGTAAATAAGCAGAAAATTTTAATTCAATAAAATTAACCAGATAACATCATAGTTGAATAGCTTAGCATTAGAAATGATAACCTTATCTTTTAATAAGCATAACTATTCTCAACTCAAAAGTTTTTTAATCATATTGTCATACGGGATGAATAAAGCATGTTAATATCCTTCGCATGGGGAATGAGTTGCTGGAACCATGTCGAATTTCAATAAAAAACTCTTTAAACGTTTAAAGCTCAATCACGCTTATGGCCAGCTCATTGCGATGATTTTTGTACCTATCATGATTATGGCATGTGTAGGTACTGCATTGGTTCTCTCAGAAACATCTGCCGCAGCAAAATCCAAACAACGCTTTGCAGCAATTGCGATTTTAAGTCGTTATCAATACACCACTGAACAACTCACCAGTATCATTGATCAAAGTCCGACTCAAAAAGCCAAAGCTGAAAACATTTTGCAAAAAATGTTTAATGAAAAATATTTACTGAGTGCTGCCGTTTTAGATGAAAATAATGTTAATCACCTGAGTATTGGCTATCAAAATAAACGTGACTGGCCTAACATTCCCAAAACTGACACTTTCTTTGGCCCAATAACGAGTAAACATAACAATATCTACGGGCTAAAACTTAATCCACTGCATCCAACTCAAAATAAAAATATGTGGTTGGTGATTGAACTGGATAATCAACCTTTAGAAATTGCACATTATCGTGTCATGATCGTCTTGATCACAACTGCATTATTCACCTTACTTTTATTGTTATTGTGTTTGAATTTTTATTCTCGACGTTGGATTGCACCAATGTATGAAATTCGCATGCAATTACAACGTTTAAATGCAGATACTTTAGATCAGCACATGATCATCAACAGTACAGGTGAATTGCGTTTATTACAGCGTGATATCGCCAATGTGGTAAAGCGTTTACATTTCAGTTTTTTAGAACTCAAAGAACATACTGAACAAACTGAAGATGATTTGCGTCGTACTCTAGACACGCTAGAAGTCCAAAACATTACCTATAAACAAGCACGTGACCAAGCAATTTCATCCAATCAGGCTAAATCAGTATTTCTTGCCAATATCAGTCATGAATTACGTACACCATTAAATAGTATCGACGGCTTTATTCATTTGATGTTGCGTCAGGATAATTTGAGTAATGATCAAAGTCTGTATTTACAAACCATTCGTAAATCATCAGCTCATTTATTGGCATTAATTAATGATGTACTGGATTTCTCAAAAATTGATGCAGGTAAATTAGAACTCGAAACAGCACCTTTCGATTTAGAAGAAGCTATTTTTGATGTCATGGATATGTTGTCGCCACTGGCTGCACAAAAACATATTGAGATGGCTTTCTATTTTGCTGACAACGTCCATAAATATGTGATTGGTGATGCTTTACGTTTTAAGCAAATTTTGACCAATTTAATCTCCAATGCCATCAAATTCACCCCTGATGGTGAAATTATTGTTCGTGTTCGTATGGAGCATGATGATATTGGACAATGTTTACTGCATTTTAGCGTCCAAGACAGTGGTATTGGTTTAAGCGGT
>Ga0209023_10008500_pt1 | contig 10288 bp, 8 predicted proteins | sample LakOneMetagenome_FD_187468 | JGI IMG/M metagenome (GOLD analysis project Ga0209023, IMG submission 187468) | Freshwater and sediment microbial communities from Lake Erie, Canada (SPAdes) (version 2) | ecosystem: Environmental > Aquatic > Freshwater > Lentic | place: Lake Erie, Canada | collected...
TCTGGAGACCGACCGCCGCCGGATCAACCAGCGGATCTCCCGGCTGCGCCGCGAGCTCAAGGGCATGAAGACGGTGCGTAACACCAAGCGCGCCAACCGGACCCGGCACGCCATTCCGATGGTCGCCATCGCCGGCTACACCAACGCCGGCAAGTCCAGCCTGCTGAACCGGCTCACCAACGCCGGCGTACTGGTGGAGAACGCCCTGTTCGCCACCCTGGACCCGACCACCCGTCGGGCGCAGACCAGCGACGGCCGCGACTACCTGCTCTCCGACACGGTGGGCTTCGTCCGGCACCTGCCCACCCAGATCGTCGAGGCGTTCCGCTCCACCCTGGAGGAGGTGTCCGCGGCCGACCTCGTCCTGCACGTCGTCGACGGCGCCCACCCCGACCCGCAGGAGCAGGTACGCGCGGTCCGGGAGGTCCTCGCCGAGGTGGAGGCCGACCAGCGCCCCGAACTGCTCGTGGTCAACAAGACCGACGCGGTCAGCCCCGAAACCATCTACGAGATCAAAGCCTGGTGGCCCGAAGCGATCTTCGTCTCGGCTCGTACCGGCGTCGGTTTCGACACACTGCGCGCGGCGATCGAGGCACGGCTGCCCAAGCCGGCGATCGAACTGGAACTGACCGTCCCCTACGACCGTGGTGACCTGGTCGCGCAGATCCACCGTCAGGGTGAGGTGCTGGAATCGCGCCACGACGATGGCGGTACCTGGCTGCACGTCCGGGTGGACGAGTCACTGCGATCCGCGCTGCAGCCCTACCTGTCAGGCAATGCAGCAGGTCGGACGGGGTCCTCACCCGCTTAGTGTGGCGTGCGACACTGGCGGAATGCGCCGTCCGCTACACCTGTGTTCCGCTGTCGTTCTCCTCGCCTTCAGTGGCCTCGCCGGGTCTTTCGCCCCCGCGGTGGCCGCTGCGGCGGCGCCTACCGGCAACAAGGTCTGCACCATCCATGACCCGCGGTTGATCGAGCTCTCCGGGCTGATCGCCACCGCCAGGGGCTACATCGTGATCAACGACAGCTCGGACGTGGCCGACCGCAAGCCGGTCTTCTTCCTGACCCGCAACTGCGCGGTCAACAAGACGGTGTCCTTCCCGTCCGAGCCGCGCGACCCGGAGGATCTGGCGCTGTCGCCGGACCAGAAGACGCTGTGGATCTCCGACACCGGTGACCTGGACGCGCAGCGGGAGACCGTGGCGCTGTGGAAGATGCCGGCCGACGGCTCCAAGCAGCCGGAGATCTACCGCCTGAAGTACCCGGACGGGGCCAAGGACGCCGAGGCGCTGCTGATCGGCAAGGACGGCCTGCCGATCATCGTCACCAAGACCGGCGGTTTCGTCTACCGCGCCACGGCGCCGCTGCGCAAGAACGTACCGACCGTGCTGGAGAAGGCCGGCGAGGTGACCCTCACCCGGACCAACACCAGCAATCCGCTGGGCGTACTCGGCCGGGCGGTGGTGACCGGGGCTGCGGCGTCCCCCGACGGCAGCAAGGTGGTGCTGCGCAGCTACGCCGACGCGTTCGAGTGGGACGTCCCCGACGGCGACATCGTCAAGGCGCTGACCAGCAACAAGCCGCGGGTCACCGCGATGCCCGACGAGCCGTGGGGCGAGTCGATCTCCTACAGCGTGGACGGCAGCAAGTTCCTGACCGTCTCCGAGACGGCGCAGAACCCGGATCTGAACCCCGCGATCCAGAGCTACACCCCGGCCAAGGAGCGCGCCACGGCCGAGCCCCTCGCTGCGGTGGACGCCAGCACCAAGCCCGACTCCGGCGGGATCAAGGCGTACTTCGCCAAGCTGAGTCTGGGTGACATCACCGTGCTGGTGGCGAGCGTCGGTGGCATTGGCCTGCTGCTGGTCCTGGCGGGGGTCTTCGGTATCGTCCGGGCCCGCCGTCGTACCGAGGCAGCCGACCCGGACGACAAGCCGGCCCGCAAGAAGCGCGGCGGCGGCAAGGGCCACGGTGACCAGGCCTCCGGTACCGACACACCGCGGCCGCAGTACCCGGCTGTCGCCGAGTCCGACTGGGACGGTGGCGAGGCGGACCTGGTACCGGGTCTGCGGGACGCTGACGGCGCCCGCCGCCCCGCAACCACCCCGCGGCCGCAGGGTGCGGTCTACGGCGGCGTCGCCACGGACCGCAACGACGCCTAGGTGCCGCAGGTGCGCTAGTGCATCCGGCGCAGGACGGTGACGACTTTGCCCAGTACCTGTGCCTCGTCGCCGGCGATCGGGTCGTAGGCCGGGTTGGCGGGCATCAGCCAGATCCGTCCGTCCCGCGGCCGGTAGGTTTTGACGGTCGCTTCGCCGTCGATCATCGCTGCCACCACGTCGCCGCCGTCGGCGGTGGGCTGGCGGCGGACCACGACCCAGTCGCCGTCGCAGATCGCCGCCTCGACCATCGAGTCACCGCGGACCTGGAGCAGGAACAGCTCGCCGTCGCCGACGAGTTCGCGGGGGAGCGGGAACACCTCGTCGCTGGACTGCTCGGCCAGGATCGGCGAACCGGCCGCGATCCGGCCCAGCATCGGCACGTACGCGGGGGTGGGTGTGGCGAGCGCCTGCTGAGCATCGCCGTCGCTCTCCGGCAGCCGTACGTCAACCGCCCGAGGCCGGTTCGGGTCGCGGCGCAGGTACCCCTTTTTCTCCAGCTCCTTGAGCTGATACGCGACGCTGGAGGGGGAGACCAGCCCGACCGCCTCGCCGATCTCCCGCACGCTCGGTGGGTAGCCCTGGCGCTGCACCCAGTCCCGCATGAAGGTCAGGATGCGCTGCTGGCGGCTGGTGAGGTCACCGGTGGCCAGCTCGTCGCGCGCCTCGATCGGTGGAACGCTGCGCAGCGGTGCGGCCGAACGGGCCGTGCGACGGGGTGCCGTGCGGCCGTTCGTCGGCCGGTCACTACCGTCTGCCTGCTGTCCCACGTTGGCGTCCCCTGGTCCGACTAGGCGCTGGCCCAACTGGGCCGCTGCTAACAAGATTTTGGCGTTGGTGCCCACCCGTGCGCCGTTGACTGCGCGCCGGTGGGCACCGATACGCCTTTAGCGACCGTAGCGGTCCACTCGCCGCTTTTCAAACATCTGTACGATCCGGCGCTCGGTGGAGATCTGGGCAATCTTTCGCCGTGTTAGCCTGTCAACCCCTACATGTAGTAGTTACAGTGATGTAAGTAAACTAGAAGTTGGGTTACGTGCGGCACGTGAGCCACGGCAAGTGAGCCGCACGGCTTCCCGGTACTGAGTAGTTCTGATTCTGGTTTTCGGTCCGGCCCGAGGGCGGTGCAGTTGCTGTCACCGGAGCGGACCAGACTGTGTCGAGGCAGGTATTTCCACGTGGTTTCTCCTGGGGGTGGATAGCCGCATGCGGTGTCCCTACTGTCGGTTCGCCGATTCGCGCGTCGTTGACTCGCGGGAGGCTGACGACGGCCAGCTCATTCGTCGCCGGCGCTCCTGCCCGGAGTGCGGCAAGCGGTTCACCACCGTGGAGGAGGCCATCCTCGCGGTGGTCAAGCGCAGCGGCGTGACCGAGCCGTTCAGCCGGCCCAAGGTGATCAGCGGCGTCCGTAAGGCCTGCCAGGGTCGCCCGGTGGACGAGGACGATCTGGCCCTGCTGGCGCAGAAGGTCGAGGAGAGCATCCGGGCCCGCGGCAGCGCCGAGATCCCCAGCCACGAGGTGGGCCTGGCCATCCTCGGCCCGCTGCGTGACCTGGACGAGGTGGCGTACCTGCGCTTCGCCAGCGTCTACCGCTCCTTTGAATCACTCAGTGACTTCGAGCAAGAGATCACGGCGCTGCGCGAAGCAGCGGCCGGGAGAGCCGAAACCGGACGCGCGGACGCGGCCGAGGCTTCCTAAGTCGTTCATCCACCATTGCGGCGGCTGCGGCCGCCCACCGCCTAGGGGGAACATTGGCCGGGGAAGGCACCACCACCAGCAAGACCCGCTCGCGCGCCGACGGCGTCGAGCCGAGCGAACCCACGGGCCTGCGCATACAGCGGGTGTGGACCACCGAGGGCGTGCACCCGTACGACGAGGTGACCTGGCAGCGGCGGGACGTCGTGATGACGAACTGGCGCGACGGTTCGGTCAACTTCGAGCAGAAGGGTGTGGAGTTCCCCGAGTCGTGGGGCATCAACGCCGCCAACATCGTCACCACCAAGTACTTCCGCGGCGCGCTGGGCACCAAGGGTCGCGAGTGGTCGTTGAAGCAGCTCATCGACCGGGTGGTCACCACCTACCGGTCGGCCGGTGAGCGCGAGGGCTACTTCGCCTCGGTGACTGACGCCAACATTTTCGAGCAGGAACTCACCTGGATGCTGCTGCACCAGGTGTTCAGCTTCAACTCCCCGGTCTGGTTCAACGTCGGTACCAAGTCCAAGGCGCAGACCTCGGCCTGCTTCATTCTGGCCGTGGACGACTCGATGGACTCCATCCTGGACTGGTACCGCGAGGAGGGCCTGATCTTCCAGGGTGGTTCCGGTGCGGGCATCAACCTGTCGCGGATCCGCTCCTCCAAGGAGCTGCTGTCCTCCGGCGGCACTGCATCGGGTCCGGTCAGCTTCATGCGCGGCGCCGACGCCTCCGCCGGCACCATCAAGTCCGGCGGTGCGACGCGGCGGGCGGCCAAGATGGTCGTGCTGGACGTCGACCACCCCGACATCGTCGAGTTCGTCGAGGCCAAGGCGCGGGAGGAGGGCAAGATCCGGGCCCTGCGTGACGCCGGCTACGACATGGATCTCGGTGGCGCCGACATCACCAGCGTCCAGTACCAGAACGCCAACAACTCGGTCCGCGTGTCGGACGAGTTCATGCGGGCGGTCGAGGCCGGCGAGGATTTCGAGCTGCTCGGGCGCCTCGACGGTGACGTGATCGAAACTGTGGACGCCAAGGAGCTGTTCGGCAAGATCGCCCAGGCGGCCTGGGCCTGCGCCGACCCGGGCATCCAGTACGACGACACGATCAACGACTGGCACACCTGCCCCGAGTCGGGCCGGATCACCGCCTCGAACCCGTGCAGCGAGTTCATGCACCTGGACAATTCATCGTGCAACCTGGCGTCGCTGAACCTGATGAAGTTCCTCAAGGACGACGGCGGCTTCGAGGTACAGAAGTTCGTCAAGTCGGTCGAGCTGGTCATCACGGCGATGGACATCTCCATCTGCTTCGCCGAGTTCCCCACCAAGAAGATCGGTGAGACGACCCGCGCCTACCGCCAGCTCGGTATCGGCTACGCGAACCTGGGCGCCATGCTGATGGCGGGCGGCTACCCGTACGACTCGGCTGCCGGCCGGTCGCTCGCCGGCGCGATCACCTCGCTGATGACCGGGGTGGCGTACCGCCGTAGTGCGGAGCTGGCCAGCGTGGTCGGCGCCTACGACGGGTACGCCCGCAACGCCGAACCGCACCGGCGGGTGATGCGTAAGCACGCCGACGCCAGCGAGGCCTTCGAGCCGGCGACCGCCGTTGCCGGGGAGATCATCCGCGAGGCGAATGCGCAGTGGCAGCAGGGCAACAAGCTGGGCGAAGTGGTGGGTTGGCGTAATTCGCAGGCCAGTGTGCTCGCGCCGACCGGCACGATCGGCCTGATGATGGGCGTCGACACCACCGGCATCGAGCCCGACCTGGCCCTGGTGAAGTTCAAGAAGCTGGTCGGCGGCGGCTCGATGCAGATCGTCAACGAGACGGTGCCGCGCGCCCTGCGTTCGCTGGGCTACCCGGAGGAGCAGGTGGAGGCGGTCGTCGCCTACATCGCCGAGCACGGCCACGTGGTGGACGCCCCCGGCCTGAAGCCGGAGCACTATCCGGTGTTCGACTGCGCGATGGGCGAGCGGTCGATCGCGCCGATGGGTCATGTCCGGATGATGGCGGCGGCGCAGCCATTCCTCAGCGGCGCGATCAGCAAGACCATCAACATGCCGGAGACGGCGACGGTGGCCGAGGTCGAGCAGGTCTACTTCGACGGGTGGAAGCTCGGCCTGAAGGCGCTCGCGATCTACCGGGACAACTGCAAGGTCGGCCAGCCGCTGTCGGTGGCCAAGTCCGGCAGCGCCGTCGCGGCAGCCAAGGCGACCGCCGCCCCGGCCGAGTACCGGGCGGTCCGCAAGCGGCTGCCGAAGAAGCGCCCGTCGGAGACGGTCTCCTTCTCGGTGGCCGGCGCGGAGGGGTACCTGACCGCGTCGTCCTACCCGGACGATGGACTCGGCGAGGTCTTCCTGAAGATGTCGAAGCAGGGCTCGACCCTGGCCGGTGTGATGGATGCCTTCTCGGTGGCGATCTCGATCGGCCTGCAGTACGGGGTGCCGCTGGAGACGTACGTCAGCAAGTTCGTCAACATGCGGTTCGAGCCCGCCGGCATGACCGACGACCCGGACGTACGGATGGCGGCGTCGGTGATGGATTACATCTTCCGTCGGCTGGCGTTGGACTTCCTGCCGTTCGACCGCCGCAGCGAGCTGGGCATCTTCACTGCCGCCGAACGCGCTGCCCAGCTGCGGGCCGAGGCGGCCGGCGAGGATGTGGACCTGGCTGCGATGGCCGCGTCAGCGCCGATCGAACGGCCGGTTTTGCCGCAGCAGCCGTCGGCGGAGTCGGCGCCGGGCGGGACGCTCGAGGCGATCCGGAGCAAGCTCGACGACGCGCCACTGTGCTTCACCTGCGGGACGACCATGCGGCAGGCCGGCAGTTGCTACGTCTGCGAGGGCTGCGGCTCGACGTCCGGCTGCAGCTGAGGTGATGGTGAGGCCCGACCCGGGTGGGTCGGGCCCCACCATCGTTGATCGGGTTACTGCACGCCGAGCAGGTCGACCACGAAGACCAGCGTCTCGCCCGGGGCGATGACGCCGCCGGCGCCGCGGTCGCCGTAGCCCAGGTGCGGCGGGATGGTCAGCTTGCGTCGACCGCCGACCTTCATGCCGACAACGCCCTGGTCCCAGCCGGCGATGACCCGACCCTGACCGACCGGGAACTGGAACGGCTCGCCGCGGTCCCAGGAGGCGTCGAACTGGTTGCCGGTCGAGTGGGAGACCCCGACGTAGTGCACGGTGGCGTCCTGGCCGGCGGCAGCCTCCGGGCCGTCGCCAACGGTGAGGTCCTCGATCACCAGGTCGGCGGGGGCGGGCTGGGTGATCTCGACGGTGGGCTTGGTCATCGACGTCCTCCTGGGTGGTTTCAGATGTTCTGTCCAGCGGGCGTTACCCGCAGCAGCGACCCTACCCACTACCCCAGGGTTCGGCCCGACATGGGGAATGGCCGGATCTTGCCCCGGATGGCTGACCAAAAGGCGAAGATCTCCTCATGTCCAGTCTGCTGAGGGGGCGGGTGCGTCGCACGATGCTGCCGGGCGACCAACTCCCGGTAACAGTGGGCGGCCCGACAGTGTCGGCCTGGCGCGAGGATGCGCTGAGTCGGATCGCTGATGTGGAGTCGCTCCAGCGGCAGTTCGCTGCCGAGCGGCCGCCGCGGGAGTTCGACGAGGACGGCGTGGAGGTGCCCGACCCCGAGTTCGCGCGTTTCCGGGAGCTCGACGACGCGGTCACCTGCCACCTACGCGCGGCCCGCGAGACGGCCGAGAAGATGGCGATGGGCCCGCTGCGGCGCTGCTACGCCGCCCTGACCGGTGGCGAGGTCGAGCGGACCCTGGCCAACCTGCACGCCGCCGCCGTACACCTGCTGCGGATGACGCCCGCGGACACCCTGCGGGGCGCGCTGCCCAGCCTGCTGGTGCAGGTCCGTGGCCGGCTACCCGCCAGTGACCTGCGACGGCAGGAGGTCGAGAAGCTGGCGGCCGACCCCGGCTACAGCTTCGACCGGCACAACCGCGAACAGCTCGCCTACGCCCTGGAAGCCGCCTACACCGAGGAGCGGGCCGCGCTGAGCCGAATGCGCAGCTTCCGCAACCTGGTGTACATGGTGACCTGCACCCTGCTGGCGGTGCTCGGTGGTTTGGTGGCGGTCGGCGCGGCCTTCCCGCGGGCGCTCCCACTGTGCTTCGCCCCCGGCAACGAGCGGATTGTCTGCCCCACCGGCTGGCATGACCTGTCGGGGCCGTCGGACATCGATCGGATGGTCAGTCTCACCGTGCACCGCGGTGACCTGGCGATCGTCGCCATGATGGGTCTGGTCGGCGCGGTGATGGTCGGTGTGTTGACGCTACGGGCGCAGCGGGGCACCGTCGCCCCCTACAGCCTGCCGCTGGCACTGCTGATCCTGAAACTGCCCTTGGGTGGCCTGACCGCGCTGCTCGGGGTGCTGATGGTCCGGGGTGGTTTCGTTCCCGGCCTGACCAACCTGGACGGTTCGTCGCAGATCCTCGGCTGGGCGCTGGTCTTCGGCATCGCCCAACAGTTGATCTCTGGCGTGCTGGACCGACAGGCGTCCCTGGTGCTGGCCGACTCGACTGCAGCGCTGGGCGACGGCGCACCGTAAGCTGCCGCGGTGACCCAGCCGCAGCCCGTGGACCCACCAACCGAGCCGGCAGGTGCGAGTGGGACGGTCCTGCCGATGGCGGCGCGTCCGCTGACCGAGCCGCACCCCGACCGACTACCGCGGGACACCCCGATGCGGGCCGAGATGCTGGCGGCGCACCAAGCGGCGTTGGTGTCCGGCAACGCCGGCTACCGCGATCCCGCAACGGGCCTCTTCGTGCTCACCGCGGCGTTCCTCGCCGAGCGGGGAACCTGCTGCGGCCGCGGCTGTCGGCACTGCCCCTACTACGACGCCTAACGCTGGCTGGCGACGAACACCCGCGACGCGACCTCGCGCGGCAGCCGGATGGTCTCTCCAGAGCGGTCGATGACCACCCCGTCGCGCTCCTGCGCCACCATCACGGTGGCGCCCGGGTCGATGCCCGCGGCGTGTAGCTGGCGCAGCACGTCGGCGTCGGTCTGCACGCTCTCGCAGATCCGCTGCACCACCACCGAGCCGGTCAGGCCGGGGAAGGCCAGGTTACGTTCGGTACCGACGGCGGTGTCCTCGGCCTGGGGCGGCGGGCCGAGCGTGTCCAGGCCGGGAATCAGATTGCCGTACGGCGAGCGGGTGGGGCGCTGGAGCAGCTCGTACACCCGCTTCTCGACCTCGTCGCTCATCACGTGCTCCCACCGGCAGGCCTCTTCGTGGGCGTCCTCGTAGGGCAGACCGATGACGTTGACCAGCAGCAGCTCCGCCAGCCGGTGCTTGCGCATGACGGCTACGGCCTGGTTGCGGCCGGCCTCGGTGAGGGCCAGGTGCCGGTCGCCCTCGACGGTGAGCAGGCCGTCGCGCTCCATCCGGGCCACCGTCTGACTGACCGTCGGGCCGCTCTGGTGCAGGCGCTCGGCGATGCGGGCCCGCAGCGGCGGTACCGCTTCCTCTTCCAGCTCAAGAATCGTCCGCAGGTACATCTCGGTGGTGTCCACGAGGTCTTTCACGGCGGTCACCTCCAAGGTGGGTAGCCAGTCGCCGGTCGGTGGCCGGCTGGCAGCGGTCAGTGTTCCCGGCGGGTGATCACAGAACGGGTGATCACAGAACGGGTGATCGGTGGTCGATGCTACCTCGTGCGCCGGTAACCCTCGCGCGCGCGAAACGCCCATCTGACCGTTCTATGGTGTTGACTTGCCACATGGTGGATCGGACTGACCTCTTGATCGATGTGGCCGAACTCTCTGCGGCGCTGGCGGGGCCCCACCCGCCGCTGTTGCTGGACGTTCGCTGGCGGCTTGGCGGCACCCCGGGCCGCTACGACTATGACGAAGCGCACCTGCCCGGCGCGGTCTACCTGGACCTGGACAAGGACCTGTGCGGTCCGCCCGGCGCCAACGGCCGGCACCCGCTGCCGCACCCTGACGCGCTGGAGTCTGCCCTGGTGGGCGCCGGTGTCCGGGCCGGCCAGCCGGTGATCGTGTACGACGCCGGCGATGGCCTGGCCGCTGCGCGCACGTGGTGGACGCTGCGCTGGGCCGGCCACCGCCAGGTCCGGGTGCTGGATGGCGGCTTCGCCGCCTGGGTCGCCGCTGGCGGCGCCGTCACCGCCGCGGTGTCGAAGCCGGGTCGGGGCGACTTCCAGGTGATCCCGGGCGGCATGCCGGTCCTGGACGCCGCGGCCGCAGCCGAGGTCGCCGTCAACGGACTCCTGCTGGACGTACGGGCGGCGGAGCGCTTCCGTGGCGAGCAGGAACCCGTCGACCCGGTCGCCGGTCACATCCCCGGCGCGGTCAACCTGCCCACCGCCGCGCACGTCGGTGCCGACGGCCGCTTCCACGCCGTCGCCGCGTTGCAGGAGTCGCTGACCGCGGTCGGCCTCGACGCCGACC
>Ga0209023_10008501_pt1 | contig 10288 bp, 6 predicted proteins | sample LakOneMetagenome_FD_187468 | JGI IMG/M metagenome (GOLD analysis project Ga0209023, IMG submission 187468) | Freshwater and sediment microbial communities from Lake Erie, Canada (SPAdes) (version 2) | ecosystem: Environmental > Aquatic > Freshwater > Lentic | place: Lake Erie, Canada | collected...
GAGGAAGCGCCGTCAGGAACGACACCGACACCGACACCGAAACCACGACGATTCAGGTCGTTGAAGCCACTCCGACCGTTATCAAGATCCGCCGACAATGACGCTCGCTCGTCGACGTGCATAGAAAGCTGTAGCCGTGTACACATACATCGTCGTTCCCGCCTCCGTTGAGCCCGCCTCGGGACAAGCTGCCCGGCGTGAGCCCGGATTGAAATGGTGCCGCTTCGGCGACCGCGTGATCTATTGGACGACCGGCGTTCCGGAGTCCTCCGCCGGCCGACGCGTGCGCACCCTTGGCGCTGTTTCGCAGTCGAGTCGCGGCCAGCTGCACCTGGTGGTGCAGGCCGGAGATTCCTTCCGTGAACAGTTCCCCGACGCGCCCGTGATCCTTGACCACGGACGCTACCTCGCCGTCGAGCTCAGCGACGAGGCGGTCTCCAGGGTGTTCAAGGCAAATCCGGCCTGCTTCGGCTTCTCGCCTCTGCCGGCCAACGCCACGGTCGTGCTCGACGCACCGCACACCGGGCGGCAACTACGCGCGATCGACCCCGCGATGAACGTACTCGCCAGCCAGGTTTCCTCGACCCGACTGCGTCGTTCCATCGATGTCCTCACAGGATTCGGTACCCGACACTCCTTGAGTGAGGGCTACCAGCAGGCCGCCGACTGGGCCAGCCAGTCGCTGAGTGAACTCGGCTACGACGTGTCCCGAACTCCGATATTCGTAGGCTCCGGCACAAGCCTCACGGTCATCGCAAACAAGCCCGGACGTACACCCTCACCCCGGTTGGTCCTGCTGACCGCGCACCTGGATTCCATCAATCATGCCGGCGGTCAGCTGGCTCCGGCTCCGGGCGCCGATGACAACGGCAGCGGCGCTGCGGGCCTGCTGGAAATCGCCCGCATCCTCTCGAGTCGGTCCGACGACCAGGATCTGCGGCTCGTGCTCTTCGGTGGGGAGGAAGAAGGGCTGCTGGGCAGCCGTCAGTACGTGCGCACGCTGGGCAAGCATGATCGTGAGCGACTGGCCGGCGTGATCAATATGGATATGATCGGCACCCTCAATTCGGACAGCCACGGCGTGCTGCTGGAAGGAGCTGCGGTTTCGCAGGCGCTGATCGACCAGCTGGTCAGCAGCGCCCAGGATTACACATCACTTCGGGTGCAGGTCTCGCTGACCCCCTTTGCAAGCGACCACGTGCCCTTCATCGAAGCCGACCTGCCTGCTGTGCTCACGATTGAAGGTTCGGACGCATCGAACCCGAACATCCACACCATCCACGACACGATTGGCACGATCAACTACGCGTTGGCGTGCGACATCGTCGTCATGAATTTGGTGACCGCGGCTCGGCTGCTCGGCACGCACACGTCCATCGAGGATCTGGAGCGCTGGAGGGCGTCAACGACCGACCTCGATTGAGCACCCTTGCTCGCGGCTGGGGTGCTTGCGGGTGGGATGCTCAGAGGCGGTCGGAACGCGATTCCCGGAGTCGGGTGCGGATCCGCTCGGCCTCCTGGCTGACCTCCCGGTGGGCTTGCTCCCGACCCAGCTCCCGCAGGCAGAGAGACAGGGTTTCCAGGGATTCAGCGAGATCGATCTCCGCCTGAGTCGGCGCCGCCTGGTCGGCCGACGTGCTTTCCACCCGCGCCCGGCGCATCGAGACGGATCGCTTGCTCTCATAGAGGGCTTTGTCACGGCGTCCGACCTCCACGAGCCGCAGCGCCAGAATGTTCAGCGCTCGAGCCAACTCCGAGTCGTCGGCACCAGGATCACTGTCCGCGAGCTTCTGGTAAATGTGTACGGCTTCCTCCGCGACGACGAGGGCCTTTCTGGCCCGCAGCACGGACGAAAGCCGGTTTGACAATCGGGTCAGGGCTAGGGCCAGCTCGCGCTGATAGGCCGGATCAGCATCGGCCAAACGTCGACATTCCGCCACGGCCGCCTCACTCTGCCTGAGAGACGCTATGTTCAACGTCGCTGGGTCCACTGCAGCCTCCTACTGGTTTGCACCTCCGTCGAGAACCTCCCGAACACGGACAGTATTGTCCTGTCCGAGGGCCCTGCCTAGCCGGAGGACCAAGAGCCTCGCCGCGAAAATGTGAACTCACCCGGCAGGGTCGACAAGCCCCGCCACCGAGGTACACACTGACGTGATACTTACGAGCAAAGGAACCGCGATTACGGACTCATTGACGGAAACGGTTGCGGTCATAAAACCGGCCACAATGCAGGGTCGCTTCCGACACTGGTTGTTCGAGGGCCTCGTGGCCGATCGTGGGCTCCACCTGGGGCCGCACATCCAGACGGTGGAGAAGACCCACTCCTGGTGGCGGGTGATGTGCCTCACCGGGGTCGACTATTTCTCCACCCTGGGCTACCAGCCCGCGATCGCCGCCCTTGCCGCCGGGTTGCTCTCCCCCTTTGCCACTGTCGTCCTCGTGCTGCTCACGCTGCTGGGCGCGCTCCCGGTCTATCGCCGGGTTGCGAGAGAAAGCTTCAATGGCTCCGGTTCGATCCACATGCTCGAACATCTGCTGCCCTGGTGGGCCGGCAAGCTTTTCGTGCTGGTGCTCCTCGGCTTCGCCGTGACCGACTTCATGATCACCATCACACTCTCGGCAGCGGATGCCACGGCGCACGCCCTCGAGAATCCATTCACGCCTGCGTGGTTCCACGGCAGCGAGGTGCCGCTCACCCTGGTCTTCATTGCGCTGCTGTCCGCAGTGTTCCTCAAGGGATTCAAGGAGGCCATCGGCATCGCGGTAGTGCTGGTAGCCGTTTACCTGCTGCTGAACGTGATCGTCGTGGTCGATTCCATCGGGCACATCATGGACCAGCCCATTGTGATCACCGATTGGTGGTCGACCCTCAACGCCCAACACGGCAACCCCTGGATGATGGTGGCTATCTCCCTCATCGTCTTTCCGAAACTCGCACTCGGCCTCTCCGGATTCGAAACCGGCGTGGCCGTGATGCCCCAGGTGACCGGCGACCCCGACGACACCGAAGAGCGGCCGACCGGGCGCATCCGCGGCACGACCCGTTTACTCACCACGGCCGCGGTGATCATGAGTTGCTTCCTGATCGCCACGAGCTTCATCACAACGCTGCTCATTCCCCAAGAGAAATTTCAAGCCGGTGGTGAGGCCAATGGCCGCGCCCTCGCCTACCTCGCCCATGAATACCTGGGACCGGTATTCGGAACGGTTTATGACGTCAGCACCATCTGCATCCTCTGGTTTGCCGGCGCATCAGCCATGGCCGGGCTGCTCAACCTCGTGCCACGATACCTGCCGCGGTACGGGATGGCCCCGCAGTGGGCCCGCGCGGTTCGCCCCCTCGTTCTGGTCTTCACCGTCATCGCGTTCCTGATCACAATCTTCTTCAAGGCCGACGTCGATGCCCAGGGCGGCGCGTACGCCACCGGGGTGCTCGTACTGATCACCTCGGCATCCGTCGCGGTTACGCTGTCCGCACGACGCATGAGGCAGCGCAAGCGCACCATTGCGTTCGCCATCGTGGCCTTGGTCTTCGTGTACACGACCGTTCTGAACGTGATCGAGCGCCCCGACGGCATCCGAATAGCCCTGTTGTTCATTGCCGCCATCGTCGCGATTTCCCTGCTCTCGCGGGTTCGGCGTTCCTTCGAATTGCGAGCGACCTCGGTGACGCTCGACCCGCTGGCGTTGGAGTTCGTGCGCGAGGATGCCGAGCGCGAGGTGATCCGCATGGTGGCGAACGAGCCCGATGACGGCAGCGCCGCGGAGTACCGCCAGAAGAACCTGGCTGAGCGGCGATACTCGCACATTCCCCGCAACTCACGCATCCTCTTCCTCGAGGTGCACAGCACCGATTCCTCGGAATTCGAGGAGGACCTCGTCGTTCGCGGCGTGAAGAAACACGGGTACCGGGTACTCGAAGTGGACAGCAATAACATTCCCGGCACGCTCGCTGCGGTCTTGCTGGCCGTTCGCGATTCCACCGGGGTGATTCCAGCGATCTACTTCGAGTGGACGGAGGGCAACCCGCTCTCCAACATGCTCAAATTCCTGCTGGCGGGCGCCGGTGAAGTGGCCCCCGTCACTCGCGAGGTTTTGCGGGAGGCCGAGAAAGACGCCAAGCAGCGCCCGACCGTTCACGTGAGCTGATTGCTCAACCGGCTTCCCGCCGGGTGGCGGTCAGCTCTTCGCCACGAGGGTGAGCACGTCGTAGGAAGCGACGAGCTCGTCTTTCTGATTGGTCAGTACCGCATCCCACCGCACCTCGCCGTACTCGTCGGTCTCCCGCGGCGTGATCTGCTTGGCCGTGAGGGCAACCCGGATGCTGTCGCCCGGGGAGACCGGCGTGATGAAGCGCAGGTTCTCCAGGCCGTAGTTCGCCAGCACCGGGCCCGGCTCGGGGTCAACGAACAGGCCGGCCGCCCACGACACGAGCAGGTAGCCGTGGGCCACCCGACCGGGGAAGAACGGGTTGGCCGCGGCGGCCTCCTCATTCATGTGCGCGTAGAAGGTGTCACCGGTGAACTCGGCGAAGTGCTCGATGTCGTCCAGATTCACGGTGCGCGAGGCGGACACCACCTGGTCGCCGAGCCGGAGTTCCGCGAGGCTCTTCCGGAACGGATGCCGGTCGCCGAGCTGAGCGGCCGCCCCCTGGTGCCAGATGCCGGTGATCGCGGTGAGCATTTCGGGCGAACCCTGAATGGCGGTGCGCTGCATGTGGTGCAGCACCGCCCGGATACCGCCGAGTTCTTCGCCGCCGCCGGCCCGGCCCGGTCCGCCGTGCACGAGCTGCGGCACGGGCGAACCGTGCCCGGTGGAGGTGCGCGCGTCGTCACGGTCGAGCACGAGGACGCGCCCGTTGAACGCGGAGATGCCGGACATGAGGGCCACGGCTACCTGCGGGTCATGGGTGGCGATGCTGGTCACGAGTGACCCGCCGCCGCGCCGCACGAGGGCGATGGCCTCCTCGAGGGAGTCGTAGCCGAGCACGCTCGAAACCGGGCCGAAGGCCTCGACCTCGTGCACGGCATCCGCTGCCACGTCGAAACGCAGCAGCAGCGGGGCCATGAAGGCGCCGTCCGGAGCCGGGGCGAGCGTGCCGTCGAGGTGCACGACGGCGGGGGCATCCGTTGACCCCACCACGATTTCGCCGCCGGCGGCTTGCAGCCGCCCCACTTGGCGGAGCACCTCGGCACGCTGCTCGGTGGAGGCGAGCGGCCCCATGGTGACGCCTTCGGCGCGCGGGTCGCCGAGCACGAGGCGTTGATCGATGCGCTGCTGCACGGCTGCGATCACGTCGTCCATGGCGGTGCGCGGCACGATCACGCGACGGATCGACGTGCACTTCTGGCCGGCTTTCACCGTCATCTCGGCGACGACCTGCTTCACGAAGGCGTCGAATTCGGGGGTACCGACCATTGCGTCCGGGCCCAGCACCGAGGCGTTGATCGAGTCGGTCTCGTTGGTGAAGCGCACGCCGCCGGTCTGCACGGACTCACTGGCCCGCAACTTTTCGGCGGTGGACGCAGAACCCGTGAACGCCACCAGGTCGCCCAAGCGCACGTCGTCGAACAGGGTGGGAACGCTGCCGGACACGAGCTGAAGCGAGCCCTCCGGCAACAAGCCGGAGTCGGCGAGGATGCGCACGAAGGCCTCCGCGAGGTAGCCCGAGGGCGTGGCGGGCTTCACGAGCGTGGGCACTCCAGCCAGGAAGGCCGGAGCGAACTTTTCCAGGGCGCCCCAGACCGGAAAGTTGAAGGCGTTGATCTGCACGGCCACACCGGGAAGCCGCGAGTAAATGTGTCGGGCGATGAACGAGCCGTCCTTCGACAGCTGCTCGACCGGTCCGTCCACGTAGACACTCGCATTGGGCAGCTCGCGGCGACCCTTCGAGGAATAGGTGAACAGCACGCCGATTCCGCCGTCGATGTCGACCCAGGAGTCCGCCGTGGTGGCACCGGTGCGACTCGACAGGGCGTACAGCTCCTGTTTGCGTTCGGTCAGCAGCAGCGCCATCTGTTTGAGCAGTACGGCGCGCTGGTGAAAGGTGAGGGTGCCGAGCGAGGCCTGGCCCACCGTGCGGGCATACTCGAGGGCGGCGGCGAGATCGAGTCCCGTCGAGCTCACCCGGGTGACGATCTCCCCGGTGGACGCATCGCGAACGTCGACGGCGCCGGACATGTCAGTGGGCGTGAACCAGGATCCCTGCACGTAGCTGGGCAGAATGTTCGTCATTTAGAGCGCTCCTCGGCGTTGAGAGTGGGTGAGGTCGGGATTCGGTGATGAGCCGGCACGGGCTGCATCACTGGTCATCCCAGGTGTAGAAGCCCTGGCCGGACTTGCGACCGAGCTTGCCTTCCGCCACAAGGCGGCGCAGCAGCGCCGGCGGCTCGAAGCGCGCGCCGAGCTGCGCGTGCAGGTACTCGGCGATGCCGAGCCGCACGTCGAGCCCGACCATATCGGTGAGTTTCAGCGGGCCGACCGGGTGCTTATAGCCGAGCATCATGGCCGCATCGATGTCCTCGGCCGAGGCCACGCCGTCTTCGAGCATGCGGATGGCCTCCAGTCCGAGCGCCACTCCCAGCCGCGACGAAGCGAACCCGGGGGCATCGCTGACCGTGATGGGAGTCTTGCCGAGCGCGCTCACCCAGCCTTGGGCATCCGCCACCAGCTCTGTGGATGTCTCACTGCCGGTGACAAGCTCCACGAGGGTGGAAGCGGGTACCGGGTTGAAGAAGTGCAGGCCGAGGAAGCGGGCGGGACGCACGAGCTCAGCAGCCAGGTCGTCGATGGAAATCGAGGAGGTGTTGCTGGCCAGGGCTGCATTCTCACCGAGTTCGGCCTCGACCCGCTGCAGGGCATCGATCTTGATCGCGCGAATCTCCGGAACAGCCTCCACGACGAGCTCGCGGTCCCCGAACGCGGCGAAGTCGATGCCGACGGTCAGGCGTTCGGTCAGATCGGCCTGGGATTCGCTGGTGGCACCGCGGCGGATGCTCGCCTCGACGGCGCGCAGCACCCGCTCACGGGCGGCGTCCGCCTCCACGCCGTTGCGCTCGACGAGAGACACGTGGGCTCCGGCCAACAGGAAGGCGTGGGCAATGCCGGCTCCCATGCGCCCACCGCCGAGTACGCCCACCCGATCGGGCACGCCGTTCTCGCCGCGATCGCCCAGTTCCAGTCCCACTGTGGTCATCAGACACGCTCCAGGATCAGGGCCGAGCCCTGGCCGACGCCCACACACATCGTGGCGAGGCCATGCCGGGCATTTTCACGTTCCATACGTCCGAGCAGGGTGACCACGAGCCGCGCCCCACTCGAGCCGAGGGGATGCCCGAGGGCGATCGCGCCGCCGTCGCGGTTCACGATCTCGTCGTCGAGGCCGAGGCGACGGATGCACGCCAGCGATTGCGTGGCGAAGGCTTCGTTGAGTTCGATCGCGCCCAGGTCTTCGACACGGAGCCCTGTGCGGGCAAGCACTTTCTGCGTCGCGGCAACCGGGCCGAGCCCCATGATTTCGGGGGCCAGGCCGACGCTGGCGCCGAACACGATGCGGGCGCGAGGAATCAGTCCATAGCGGTTCACCGCTTCGCCGCTGGCCAGCACGACCGCCGAGGCGCCGTCGTTGAGCGAGCTGGCGTTTCCGGCCGTGACGACGGAACCGCCACTGACGATCGGACGCAGCGCCGCGAGTCCGTCCATGCTCGTGTCCCGGCGCGGACCCTCATCAACGAGAACGTCACCGGCCCTGGTGGGGACAGCCACGATTTCGTCCACAAAATGACCCGCATCAATCGCCGCAGCCGCCCGCTGCTGACTGCGCAGGGCAAAAGCATCCGCCTCATCACGGGTGATGCCGTCGATGCGGGCAACCTCCTCCGCCGTTTCTGACATGGAGAACGTGGCCTTGTCTCGAGCCGCCAGCTTCGGGTTGATGAACCGCCAGCCGATGGACGTGTCGAACTGCGGGCCGGGCTTGGCCCACGCCCGATCGGGTTTGCCCTGAACCCACGGCGCCCGGGTCATCGATTCCACACCACCGGCCACCATGATGTCGGCATCGCCGGCGCGAATGGCTTGCGCCGCCATTGTGATCGCCGACAAACCTGACGCACAGAGACGATTGACGGTGATCCCCGGCACCTGATCGGGCAGGCCGGCCAGGAGGGCGGCCATCCGGGCCACATTACGGTTGTCTTCCCCGGCTTGCGTCGCAGCGCCGAAGACAATGTCATCAATGAGCTCCGGATCGATGCCCGCACGACGCACCGCCTCCGCGACCACGATCGCGGCAAGGTCATCCGGACGCACCCCGGCAAGCACTCCGCCGTAACGACCGACGGGCGTGCGTGCTCCACCGACGAGGTAGGCCTCTGCCATGTTTTCTCCTGACGACGATGTCTCTACGGGGTCTGCGCAAACGTCGAATTAGTAACCGATCGTTCGGAAAGTAATTCTCGCAGATAGCGACGGCTCAGGCAAGCGTGCGAGTCGGACCGACAACCTCGTTACGGGCCATTGACACGCACGCACGGTGGGACATAATCGATGCAGTTGATCCTTCAACGCCGAGCAGGATTCATGCTGAAGCAGGGACTCTTCCTCCCGAAGGACCACACCATACGCTCTCTCAGACGAGGAAGAGGATATGACACAGGATGAAAGCGGTGCCGACTGGTCTGCGGATTTCGATTCCGTGGACACCCAGCCGATCGATATGAGCGAGATCGATTTCCCCTCCGTGCAGGTTGCACCGTCTCGGCCGCTCATCCCCTCATTGGCCGGCATCATCGGAATCGACGGTCATGAGGGAACTGGGAAGACCACCATCGCCCGGGGAGTCGCCCGCGCGCTGAACGCCTCCTACCAGCGACCTTTCGGCGGCGAACGCGGGCTGCTGCTGGCCCGAGCCGATGAGGCGGGCGACGTCGATGCTGTTCTCCGGATCGGATCGGCGGCACTCACCTCCGCCATCTGGCGTTCCGGTCCGACACGTCCCGTTGTACTGGACCGTTCGTGGATGACGGTGGGATCGCTGATGACCGACGAGGACTTCTACGACGAGTGGCAGGTGTGGGTGCCCACCATTCTGTGCTGGGCCGACCTGCCCACCACCATGGCCCGGCTCGATCGACGTGATGAGCCGGCGAAATCGCTCGCGTGGCACCAGCACTACATCGACCGCTACCGACGCATGGCGGAGGACCGCGGTTGTGTCATCGTTGACACCTCACAGCACAGCGACACGGAGGCGATCGGCGAGGCCGTTCGCGCCGCGGAGCGCTTGCTCAAATGGTCTGCACCAGAACTGAGGCAACCACGATCGACGCAGTTGTGACCTCTGCAAGGTCGTCGCTCCCCGCATCATCGCTTCCCTCGACAGCCGCCTGAATAGTGCTTAAACCAAAAATGGGCACCCACCGTGAGGTGGATGCCCATTTCGCCGAAGCGAAAGAGCTAGCGAAGGCTAGATGCTCGCGAGCTCGCGCACAGCAGCGTCGCCGGGGGCGGCGTTGGTGTAGCTGGCGTCGATCTCAGCCCGGTCGAGCAGCTCGTCCATGCGGCGCTTGCGCTGCTTCGGAATGAGCGTGACGACGGTTCCGGTCTTGCCTGCGCGGCCGGTACGGCCGGCACGGTGCAGGTACGTCTTGTACTCGTCGGGAGCATCGGCCTGGATGACCAGGTCGATGTCGTCAACGTGGATTCCACGAGCCGCGACATCCGTTGCCACGAGCACGTTGACACGGCCGCTGGTGAGCATCTGGAGGTTGCGGGTACGACGCGCCTGGTTGAGGTCACCGTGCAGGCTGGTGGCCTTCACTCCGGCGTCTTCGAGCTGGTCGGCGAGCTGCTCAGCGTAGGCACGGGTGCGGCTGAAGATGAGCGTCTTGCCGTTGCGGTTGACGAGCTCCTCGATGATGCGGCTCTTGTCGCGGTGCTCGATGACGAGCACGCGGTGATCGATCGTGGAGGAAGCCTGGTCTTCACCGGCGACCTCATGCACGGCCGGGTTGGTCAGGAATTCCTTGACCAGCGAGGCAACACCCTTGTCGAGGGTCGCCGAGAAGAGCAGCTTCTGGCCACCCTTCTTGGTCTGACGCAGGATGCGCTGCACGGGCTCGAGGAACCCGAGGTCGCACATGTAGTCGGCCTCGTCGAGAACGGTGACGACGACCTCGGAGAGGTCCAGACGACCCTGCTCGATGAGGTCTTCGATGCGGCCCGCGGTACCGATGATGATGTCCACGCCGCGCTGGAGGGCGCTGACCTGGCGGTACTGGGGAAC
>Ga0209023_10008502_pt1 | contig 10287 bp, 14 predicted proteins | sample LakOneMetagenome_FD_187468 | JGI IMG/M metagenome (GOLD analysis project Ga0209023, IMG submission 187468) | Freshwater and sediment microbial communities from Lake Erie, Canada (SPAdes) (version 2) | ecosystem: Environmental > Aquatic > Freshwater > Lentic | place: Lake Erie, Canada...
GGTCGCGAGTTCGAGCCTCGTCGTCCGCTCGGAGAGGGTCTTGACCCATCCATGGTGGGTTGGCCGAGAGGCGAGGCAACGGACTGCAAATCCGTCAACACGGGTTCAAATCCCGTACCCACCTCGATCACACGACCCGGGCGATTGGCGCAGTGGTAGCGCGCTTCCTTGACACGGAAGAGGTCACTGGTTCAAACCCAGTATCGCCCACCAGCATTTACGCAGGTCAGAGGCCGGTTTCCGGAAACGGAACCGGCCTCGTGCCATATACGTGCCAGACGCGGGCACGGGGCCCCTCGTATAGGAGGACACCCGCATGGAGACCATCACCCGAAACCAGATCACTTGCCCGTCGTGGTGCGTCGTCGACCACGACGCCGAATACCGGCAGGAGCGAGACGGCTTCGCAGAGCACGGCCACCCGCACCCCGGTCCGGACCCTGACCCCCTGCACCGTGGCGCCGACTTCCTGTGCGGTCGCTGGAACGACGCCGACCAGCACGCCGGGGTTTATGTGCGTCTCGTCCAGGACCAGGGCAAGGTCCGCGTAGCGATCGGTGACGACTGCGAACTGACGCCCGACTTCGCACAGCAGCTCGCGGCGGTCCTGCCCGTTCTGGTGGCTCAGGCGCGCGGCTGACGCAATCAACCAGGAAACAGCAGCCCTCGGCGTCTCGGGTCGCCGGGGGCTGTTGGCGTACATCTATTCGACTGCCGCCAGTTCCCGCCGGATCGCGTCAGCCAAGGCATCCCGCGTCTCGATCTCCCGTGGTCGCAGGGCGTGCATTTCAACCCAGGGATTTCCCTCAATGTGCCCTCTCGCGGAGGCGTCGGCGCGGATGATTTCGGCTAGCCCCGCGAGTTGCACCATTTTCAACACGACCTCCCGCCACTCATTAAGCCGTGCCCTGACGTCCTCCGATCCGAACGAAGACACGTTTGCCTGCGCCCTCGCTTGTTCCTCAATGGTTGGAAGCGGCGGCACCTCGCGGGGTGGGTCAGTATCGACGATCGGTGCCACCAGTTGAGCCCAGGCGGACACCTTCTCCGTCATCTCCAACAGACCCAGGTAGGCGCGCTCGATCCGAGCTTGGTGGAGCGCCTGTGCAGCCATCTGGCGCTCATGCGTGAGCGACTTCTCGAGGTCGCCGCTCGCGGCCGTGCGGGCACGCTCGGCTTCCCTGTGGGTTGCCCAGATTCCCACGAGGCCCAAGACCACAGTCGCAACCAACGAGGTGATCCAACTGAGTGCAAGATCCCAGCGCACGACTCCAGCCTAGGGCCAAGCGAGCCCCAGGTGCCTGCATCATGACGCCACCGGCCGGACGAACTGGTAGCGCGGTTGGTAGTTGACCGTGACGGTGGCTGTCTTGGTCTTGTCGTAGGCCCCGAACAGGACCGGATCAGCGGCGTAGGTCGTCCAGTAAAGCCGGGTCGTCACGTTGGGTCGCAGCCGGGGGAATCCTCCGGTGACCTGCGCTGTCCCTGCGGTGTAGCCGCTCGCGGTCCACCGGTCGGCCGCGGTGGGTTTCGTGGCGTAGGCGTTCGCGGCGGGCACGTCCACGGTGTTGAACGTGTCGCCGCTCATGCGCGCCTGGCTGTCGACGGCGGGCACGAACAGGATGAAATCCCAGTCCAGCGTCCCGGTCCCGCTGTCACGCTGCGCGGACAGGCTCAGGTTCACTCCACCGGGCAGGTCGGAGATGGTGCCGAACGTGACTAGGCCCAGGTCGATCAGTTGCCGGTTGGCTGTCTTCACCGGGGTCACTAGGCCGCCGTAGTGGTAGGCGGCCAGGGAGTCCCCGGCCCAGGCGGGCTGGATCTGAACGGTGGTGGTGTTGTTGGACAGCCGGACGGCCGCCAGGACGCGCCAGGTGCCCGTCAGGGCGTCTCGCTCGGCCAGGGTGGACGAGGACCACGACAGCCGCGTCGAGAGGCTTGCAGAGGTCGCAAACGACGTACGCCGGTAGTTCGTGGTCCCGCTCCCGGACATGGCAGCATCCGCCGCACCGCCAGGGTTGGTGGTGTCGGTGCCCAGCGTCATTGACTCCGCCTGCACCGCGACCGGGAGACTCGCGGACGGCTCGGGCAGGGTCGCCAGGATCAGAGTCTCACCCGCGGCCGTGTCGGTCCCGAACGTGATCACGGGCTCAGCGGCCACGTCCCCGATCACCCCGGTGACGTCGACATAGCAGCCATTCGCGGCGGCCGGGTCGTTGCTCACGGTCCCGACACTGATGGACTCCCGCAGGCCCAGCGCGAACGGCTCCGCGGGAATGTCGATGGTGAGGCGGCGAACCGCCAGTGCGGCCTGTTGGTCGAACAGGTCGGCGAAGTCGGCTCGGGACGTCTTGAAGAACACTGGCTTAGTCGCGCCGTTGGGTTGGTAGCGAATCAGGTTGGTGTCTCGGTCCAGTTCGCGGGCGAGCTTCTGCAACTCCTCGGCGTTGATGTCCTGGGAACTCGCCACCAGGTCCAGGGTCAGAGTCAGGGTCCGCCCGTCATACGCGCTCGAGGACACATACGCGCCGTCGCTCATCGCGTTGTTGGACACCGAGTAGCGCAGTCGGGGCGGGAGCGCCTGAAACTCCCGGCACCACCAACGGGTGTCGTCGTTGAGGTCCAGGCGGACGGTCGGGCTTGCGGCGATGCTGTCAACGAACTGGATCACGTCGGGTCCGGTCATGGTCTGTTCTCCTTGCAGGGTTTGTGGGTGGGGTTGCGGTGCCGCTGCCCCACCCACGAAGGGCAGCGGCACCGCGTGTTATCCGCGCAGGTCGGGTCACTGGGAGCGAAAGGGGATTCCCAAAACTCCCTACCCGGCCTTCCATCCCCGACGCGGCGACTGCCTAAAGCCAGCAGCCGGGGTGAGGTTGACGCGGACGCTCGGGTTAGCTCTTGTTGAGGAGCTGGAGAGCGGCGGGCACGACGACCTTGGCCCCGGTGCGGAACGTGAGGAACGCGTGCCGCTCGGCGGTCGGTCGACGGTTGGCCCCGTAGCCAGGCAGCAGCTCGAAGGTCGCGCCCACGCGGTCAGCGATGACGAACGCTTCCTTGAAGTTGCCGTAGGCCAGGAACTTGCTGGACGCGGTGGACATGTCCGCGGTCATGTCGCTGACCTCATACAGCGACCGGTTGCACAGTCGCCCGTCCTTGACCTCCGGGAACTTCAACGCGCCCGCCGTGGTCTCGAACTGAGCAATCGTGTTGATGACCGCGATGCTGCCCAGGAAGGACGCGCCGGCCTGGAACCTCGGAGCCAGCGCGTTCTGCAACGAGTAGACGTTGGCAGCAGCGAAGGCCCCACCGGTGTTCACGGTGTTGGTGGCCCCGGTGATGAAACCCTGCGGAGCCGTCGTGCCGTTACCGGTGGTGTAGGCGGTCGCCTGCAACCGCTCGGCCGCATCCAGCATCACCCGCTGAATCTCAGACAGGAAGTCCTGAGCGTCCATCGCGACCTCATAGGAGTGAGGCACGTCGACATCGCCCAGGAACACCGGCACCGTGGCCTGAGCCAGCGTCGGGGAACCGTCAGCAGACTCGACAGACTCCGCCTTCCACTCAGCCGTCGCACCCGCGGACGTGACGCCGTTCCACGAACTGGCGACCGTCTGCACAACGCGCGCCACGCCACGGATCGGGTTGTTGGTCCCGTTGTTCGTGAGCATGATCGCCGGGTCAAGCGACGCGGGAACCATCACGGAGCCGCTGCCAGTCGCCAGACCCAGGGACCGGGCCACCGTGTGCGCCTCGGAGTAGGCCGCCTGCTCGGCCGGAGTCCACAACATATGTCCGCGCTCCGGCTCCTGCACGATCTTCGCGAACGCAGTCCGATAGGCCGGGTCACCCGCGGCAAGCGCCCACCGGGCAGCGTCAGCACGCTCGGCCAGGTCGCCCTGGCCCAGCAGCGCGCTCGCACGCTCAGCGGCGTAGTCGGGCAGCACACCGGCCCGGTGCCCGCGGTCGATCAGACGCTCCGCACGGTCCCGGTCAGAGCCGCCACCGCCACGACGCACGGTCGGGGCCAGACGCTCCTGCCACTCCTCCGCGGTCGGGTTACTGCGCTCCAGGTTCGCCGGGTTCGCGATCACGTTGCTAATGCGCTGCTCGTAGCGCTCGCTCTCCGCGCGCAGCGTGAGGATCTTGTCGTCGATCCGGTCAAGGCTGCGCATCACGTTCTCAGCGCGGGTTGCCTGGCCCTCATCCCAGGTCGACGGGTCGTCACCGTTGCGGGCGATCAACTCATCCTGCTCGGCAAGCGCGCGGGCACGCTCGGCCTCAAGGGCTCGAAGCTCGGCCCGCTGGGGAGCCTGAATGTTCACGGTCATGGTTGTGCTCCTTGCACAGTAAGGAAGCGCCACAAGGACGCAGAGAAGAAGGAGGCGGGCGAGGAACACGCGGGTCCGTCGCCGGTTGTGCGAGCCGTGCCGCTCGGCGTCTGAGAATCCGTCCCCGTCCACCGGGTAACGGCGCTCCTCAAGTGAGGCCGCGGCGATGCTTGCGTGCCGTACCTCAAGTCTACTTGAACTCTGCCCAGACGGCAGGGCGCGCACCGGGGGTTGAGTGCAGGGAAGGCCCTTAGCGCGGGCGGACCCCGGAGTCACCTTTGGATATCCCCCCGAGTCGGTTTGAGGCGCAGCAGACGGGACGCAGAGCACCGGGGGTAGGGCCGATTCCTTAGGGCTCGGCAGGCAAGACCCCGGAGTCACCTTTTGAACACTCGCAAGATTTTCCACATGGCCGGTCACAGGTGCCACGTCCCCAGACATGTCGGGTCGCCACAGGTGCACGCGTTGGGGCGGGGTACGTCCTCCCACCAGGCGGTCGCGCCCTTCGCGCTGTTGTGCCTCGCGCACATCCCTTGCAGGTTGGCCCGGTCAAGAGGCGAGCCACCCAAGGCGAGGGGAATCCGATGGTCCACCGACGTCGACGGCTCCCCACAACCAGCAACGGCACAGACAGGCTCCTCGGCCAGCACACGCAGTCGCATCCTCCGCCACGCTGAGCCGTCGAGGCGGTCATGGTTGGTCCGGCACGCGTCGCAACGGGTACGCGGTCGCCCGCCCGTAGGACCCGCATAGAACGCTCCGCCACAACGGCTACACGCAGGCATCGGGAATCCCTCCCGTTCGGGGAGAGAAAACGTTTCGGGGCGGGGTGGAAAGCCTGCTCGCCCTAAGAATCGGGCCCACCCCCCTCATGACGACTCCCCTGTTTCGAGGCGGGAGGCGAACTCGGCGGCTTGGCGGTCGTGCCAGGCGTCTAGCTCGCGGCGGTACTGACGGACCCCCGCGGCGAGGTCCGTCAGGGCGCTCAGTAGCAACGTGTCGCGCGGGTCCTGTCGCTTGGCGAATACGTTGTGCAACGTCACGAGGTCAGCACCCAGGCGGGCCGCGTCGGTGGGTGTGGTGAGTTGTTGGGTCAGGATCGGGAGCGTGATGAATCCGGGGCGGTCTTGCTCGGCGGGTCCGATCCATCGGTGCGGGTAGTGGGTCATTGGTCGTCCTCCTGGTGTTCGGTGCAGTCCCAGCCGCCACCCGCGGTCACGTTCGCGAGATGGGCGGCAACGATCGTTGTTCCCTTCTCGCAGCCCGGATGGGTACAGGTGAGCCAGGCGAATTGGTCACGCATCGTCGCCCCCCGAAGTGATGCCCTGAAACGTCACGGTCTGGCCATCAGCAGCGATCACGCGCAGGAGCCCCGCATCGACAGCCTCATCGAGCCGCGACAACAGATCGGTCAGCGGGATGCCGAGGTCTCGGGCTACGCGGGCGAGGTCGAGAGTCATGCCGGACACCCCGCCGTCTCCTCGTTGCTGCATTCGTCGGGATGGGATTGCGAGGTGTGCGGTTCGCTGGTCGCTTGGTCTCCCTCTTGGGGTACTGCTCTCGCGTACCTCTGAGCCTCGGATAGGGGTACGCCCTGGCGTACCTTGAAAGGTTCTGTTTTCCGTACCTCTGGAGTAGGTACGCGAGGGCGTACCTCTGGGGCCACGTAGAGGCCCTGGTAGACGGCCGTGACGCCGGGCCTGGCGCGACGCACAACACTGAGGAACCCGTGTTGTTTGGCCTGCCCGATCCACTCGGTGATTCGGGCGGGGGCGCATCCGAACTCGGCGGCGAGCTGGCTGCGTGGCAAGGACACGATGGCCCTGGCGTTCATGTCGTCGGACAGGCGCAGAAGCAGGACCTGGCAGCCGGGTGTGACCAGTCCGCGTGCACCGTAGACGCCGCGACGGAACCGCATCACCTGAGTGGAGTAGGTGCCCTTCATGACTCACTCGCGGTTCGGAGGGTGCGCCAGCGCCACGGTGCGGACGAGTAGTCGCAAGCTGCGCTGACGTCGGGGATGTCGCGGGAGTCGATGACGTAGCCCTTGGCTGAGACGCTCCAGGCGGCGCGGTCGTAGACGCCCGCCAGTTCCAGGATGGGGCGGAGGTTCTTCCCGCGGACCAAGACCCGGCCGTGGTCGACGTCCTCGACTAGCCAGACGACCGAGTCGGGCGGCTTGGCTGCTCCTGGCTTGGGTGACCTGCGTGTCCTTAGTGGTGGACGTGGTGCGTCCTGGAGGAATCGTCTGGACTCGGCGGGTGAGACTCGCGCGGTCATGGCCTGAGTCCCATGTTGCCGAGGACCTGGCGGGCGCATCGGGTCGGGCCGCAGGTGATGCCATGCCGCGCGCATGTCTTGAGTTCGTCGTAGTCGAGTGCTCCGCAGCAGCTTCCGTCACGAACAGGGATCGGCTTGTCCAGGCGACATGGCTCGCCAATGGCAGGCAGGCAGCCGCAAAGACATCCGATTCGTGGTCGCGGGTTGGGCTGGGCGGGCACCGTGTGGGTGCCGGTCATGAGTCAGCCCGCGGTGGGGATGCGCCGTGCTAGGGCGTCGAGCTCGTCCGGGTCAACCCGGATGTTGCGCGGCCCGATGCGGTACCCCGTCAGTCGCCCCTCACTGATGTAGCGGCGCAGAGTCTTGACGCTGACTCCGAGCGCGGCGGCGCTTGTATTCAGGTCGATGAGTTGACGTGCCATAATTGGGCAACCTCCTGTGTATGGGTGGTTGCGGGTGGGGCGGGCTTTCTTGACGGGAAACCGCCCTACTCGCTTTTCCAGCTAGGCCATCTTCTCACTTTCCAGGCATGTCATAGAGCGGGCGCACATTGCTTTTTCTGGGCACCCATGATCGTCGACGGTGACTCACGCCCCTAAACAGGGTCGAGTGCAGCAGTGTTCAATAGTGTGGCTTGGCAGCAATCTGCCCGCACGCGCCGAAAATTCGATCCGAAATTGCCAACGTTTCTCGGCGTGTCGCCGAGGCGGATTCAGGCAATTAGTCCTTGAGGAGTTCGGACAAACGCCTGGCAATCTCCAGGTCGCGCTCCTGCGCCGCGTGCTGATAGCGGAGCGCGGCACCCGGGGTTGAATGCCCCAGCCGGCCCATCAGTTCGGCCAGCGTGGCGCCCGTCTGAGCGGCAAGCACCGCCCCGGTGTGCCTGAGGTCGTGGAACCTTAGATCTGGGCGCCCAGCGGCCTCACGGGCGCGGTAGAAGACGCGGTACAGGCTGGACGGGGCAAGGTTGCCCCCGCCGCGCGCTGGAAACAGCAGGCCGCTGGGGCCAGGCTCAGCGTAACTCCTGAGGTGATCTTCAACCATCGGGAGCAGGTGGGGCGGAATTGCGATATCCCGAATGCTGCTATCCGTCTTCGGGCGCTTAACAATCACTTCACCGGCGGCACGAACTACTCCCCTGCGCACATGGATAACGCCTACCTTTGTGTCGACGTCGGAGCGGCGCAGTTCGGCTAGCTCGCCGAATCGCATCGCGCACCAGGCGGCGAGTAGCACCATGACTCGGTAGCGGTCGGGCATCGCGCCGGTTAGCGTCTCGAGTTCGGCCAGGCTTGCAGGCTTAACTTTCTTGACCCGCTTAGTGTTTCCTGCGCCGCGGATGTGGCAAGGGTTGGACCGAATGAGTTCGTCCCTCTCGGCCTGGCCCAGGATGGTGCGGAGGAGGCCGTAGGCGTGGCTCCTGAGTGTTGGCGTGTCCAGGGCGGTGGTCGAGTACCACTCGCGGATCAGATCAGGCGTGAGGGCGCGTATCGGCACGGGTCCGAGCGTGGGCAGGATGTGGCGGTCCAGCAGGCTCCGGTAGTGCTGGCGCGTTCGGGCTTCAAGATCCCTCGCGGTGAGCCAGCGATCGGCATACGCGGCGAGGGTGAGTTTCTTCGGCTGTGCGGCGCCCGGCGACCAGGCGTCCCGCACGATGTCGGTGCGCACGGTTGCTAACCAGGTCTCGGCGTCGCCTTTGGTTTCAAAGGTGGTGGGCGCGGCGTGCATCCGGCCGTCTGGCCCGGTGTAGCGGGCTTGCCAGCGACCGGAAGGGAGTCGCCGGAGGCTGCCGAACCTGGCTCGCCCGCCCTTGTTGTTTGCCATGCGCGTCTCCTGTCGTGCCACCTACGTGCCAGATCCACTGTAGACGCACGTCTGGTTGTGTCCACGCATGACAGGCGATACTGTTTGCATCGTCGCAGGTCAGACCGGTGTTTTCGCAGGTCACGCCAGTGACGCCATCACACTCCGGAAACTGGTTCAAACCCAGTATCGCCCACCAGAGTTTCCGCAGGTCAGAGGCCCTTTCGGGGGCCTCTGCTGCATTTCGGGGAACATACGAGGAACAACGATTGCCGTGTCTCGGTGACTAAGTAGGTCGCTTGCTCCCCCATCGGTGCTTGAGGAGGGCGCGTTCCCTGCCTTCGGTGGTTGAGGAGGGCGCCCAGCGCCCGTCTCGAAACCACCACCTCACGCCGGCCTGAACACGTCCGCCAGTCGATCCTGAAGGGCTTATACGTCGACAGCTCACCCGACCGCCGGTAGCGATGCCCGAGCTCACAGTCGGAAGAGGGCCAGCTCGAGCTGGTCAGGTGCGACTGGCATGTCCTCGCTGTGCGACTCGCGGGCCCAGCGCGCGAGCAGGGCGCAATATCGTCCGTACGTGGACGGCCACCATCGCGTCGTAGGTGAGTCGGGCCAGGCGATGGAACGAAGCTTGGTGGCGACGACCGCATCAAGGACGAGGCACTGAGGCTCTTGACGGGTACCGGTTGCGAAGTACAAGAACTTCGTGGCGAAGGCAGGGCCCAGGAAGGGGATGCGGCCCGCACCAGTCTGGGAGATCAGACTCTCGTAGCACTCTTCTGGCGACCTGCCCTCGCGAACCGCCGACCATGCCTCCGCGAGGCGCTTCTGCGTTGCCGCGTCGCCAAGAGGGCGGAGCCGATTGGCGAGACTGCGAGCCTTCCGGCCCAGCCCCCAAGCCAGGCTCGCATAGAACAGTTGTACGGCTGCCGTCGACGTGATCGGGCTGTCGGCCATCCGTAAGAGATCTCCGCGACTAACCGTCGTGCGTCCTGGGCCAACAAAGGGGCCCACCGGCTCGGACAACCCCAGCTCTGCGGTCAACTTTCGCCACCGCGCCCAATCAACCTCGACCCCGTGTTGCAGCAGGTCTTCGCGCGTCGGGATGTGCGCCAAGAGCGCCTCAGGCAGTTGGGCGCCTTCATTAAGCATTCGACGATGTTCTCACGCGCTGCTCAGGCATCGGGCTTCGCGATGGGCACCAGGCCCTCGGGCTCGGCCCCATCACCCTTCCTCGACCTTGTTCTCATGCACGTGGGCACGGCAGACTGCCACCCGAAACTGTGGAGGTGCCAGGTGAAGATTCTGAGTGCAGTAGCTGGCCTCATCGGGATTCTCGGAGGAGCGCTGGGAATCTGGGTCTACTTCAGCGATGCGGGCGCCCCTGACGAAAATCAAGCCCAGCTGTTTGTGGAGTCCTACTACCGAACCGCGCCGGGCAGTCCGTCGGACTCATGGAATATGACGACCGCCTCTTATCGTGACCAGGCATTGGTCGGCGGGCTCGATGGCTACACCCAGTATTGGGGGGGTATGAGATCTGTGACCGTCGACGATTTCGGGCTATCGATGGACCCGCTCCGAGAAGGGTGGTGGAAGGCGCGGGTATCGTTCCGCGACAACTCCGGAAAGGTCACTCGCCCCTACTTTCAGTTCCAGTTGGTGTGCTCGTGGCAGGCGAAGCTCCCGTGGAACCACTGTGACAGCGACCACGTGTTGCTCAACAAGGTGCGCCAATACAACCCCGCCGAGTTCGAATAGATCACGAAGGGCACGGGGCACTCCACAGGTCTCGCCGAGACCTTCTCCCGGCTGAGACGGCGAGATCGACGACGACAACAGCAACAACAGTCCGCTTGAATCCTGGCGGCTA
>Ga0209023_10008503_pt1 | contig 10287 bp, 8 predicted proteins | sample LakOneMetagenome_FD_187468 | JGI IMG/M metagenome (GOLD analysis project Ga0209023, IMG submission 187468) | Freshwater and sediment microbial communities from Lake Erie, Canada (SPAdes) (version 2) | ecosystem: Environmental > Aquatic > Freshwater > Lentic | place: Lake Erie, Canada | collected...
TGGGCGTCCTCGACGAGCCGACGACCGCCGATCTCGGCGTCATTGCGGATCCGCTGGGCCTCGTTGCGGGTCTGCTCCAGGTGGGCCTGGGCCTCGTCGAGCTGGCCGCGGGTCGTCTCGAACTGGCCGGCGAACTCGCGCTCCACCCGGTCGCGTCGTTCGGCCAGCGTGGTCTCGAAGTCCGCGGCCGCCTGGGCCGCCTTGGCCTGCTGGGCCTCATAGAGGGCGTCGGCCTCGGCACGGCGGGCCTCGGCGTCGGCCTTGGCCTCCTCGTGGAGCTCGTCGGCACGACGGTGGGCGTTGTCCACGAGCGCCCTGGCCTCGTTGTCGGCGTCCTCGCGGCGCTTCTGGGCATAGGCGTCGGCCTCCGAGCGGACCCGCTCGGCGGTCTGCTCGGCCTCCCGGAGCCGGTCCTCGAAGTCGGTCTTGGCGTTGGTGCGGATCTCGGCCGCCTCATCCTCCGCCAGGCTGAGGATCTGCCCGACCCGGGAGCCGAGGTCGGCGAAGGTCGGAGCGGCGGTCGGAGCCGGCGCGTCCGCGGCCAGGCTCTGGGCCGTCTCGAGCTCGCGCACCCGGCCGGTGAGCTCGACGATGCGCTGCTGGCTGGCGCCCGACTGCTTCATCAGGTCGGTGATGCGCTGGTCGACCTCGGTCGGCTCATAGCCGCGGCGAACCAGGCGGAAGGAGGTCTGGCCGGCGCCGGGCTGGCCGAGGCTGTCGGAGGGGTGGTCCATGCTCATGAGGCGTCCTCGGGGGTGGGGGGTGTGGACGATCGGGCGACGAGCGGATGCTCGGGTTCGGGAACGGCGAGGGCCGAGATGACACCGGACAGTCCGCCGAGCTCCTCGACGATCGCGTCACGGCGACGCTGCAGTCCCTCGAGCTCCACACGGGCCGCGGCGACCAGGTCCTCGGCCTCGCGCGCTGCCTGCTCACGCTGGCGCGCCGCCTCGATGCGGAGCTCGTCGGCCTGTTGGTGCGCGGCGCTGACGATCTCCTGGGCGTCGAGCTGGGCCCGGGTGACCTCGGCGGCCACCTGCTGGCGCAGCGCCTGGGCACCGGCCTCGGCCTCGGCGATCCGGACCGCGGCCGTCTCGTGGGTGCCCGCGAGATGACGCTCCGCCTCGTCGCGCACCGCTGCGGCGTCGGCACCCGCGCGCTCACGGATGAGGTCGCCCTCGTGCTCCGCGGCCGCGAGCGCCTTGTGCCCGGACTCCTCGAGCTCGACGGCGCGCTGGCGGGCCTCGTCGGCTCGCGCGCGGAGCCGTTCGGCGGAGCGGTTGATCGTGGCCTGGAGCTCGCGGCGGCGCGCGCCGAGCGCCTGGGCCAGGTCACGGTGGGCCGTGGCCCGCACCCGCTCGATCTCGCTGTGGGTCGCCGCCAGCAGCGACGCCACGGTCGTGTTGGTCCACTCGGTCTGCTCGGCCGCTGCGGTCAGCTGTCGGTCGGCCTCCGCGCGCGCCTCGGCCAGGTGCTCGTCGGCCTGCCGGACCACACGGGTGTGGTGCACCTCGGCGGCCGACCGCAGCTGGGCGGCCTCGGTCGTGGCCGCCTCCAGCGCCGACGCGGCCGCCGCCTCCGCCTGGCTGCGCAGCCGGTTGACCTCGGACTGGGCCTCGGCCAGCAGCACCTGGGCGGCGCGCTCGACCTCGGCCCGGCGGGAGCGCTCGTGGTCCGCGAGCTCGGCGGCTCGCGCGGCCTTGAGCGCGTCGGTCTCGGCGATGATCTGGTCGGCCTGGGCCCGGGCGGAGGCCAGGATCTGCTCGGCGTGCCGCTCGGCCTCGTGGCGCTCCTGGTCGGCGGCCATCCGCTCGGCCCCCGCAGCCGCGCGGGCGTCGGCGAGCAGCTTCTCGCGCTCGTGTCCCGCGGTCTGCATCAGCACCGCCGCCTGCTGGCCGGCGTCGCGGATCAGGGCCTGACCCTGCTCCTTGGCGCGGGTCAGGTGCTCCTCGGCGTCGCGGTTGTCGCGCTCGGCGGCCTGCTGAGCCGCCGAGGCCTCCTGGTGCAGGCGAGCGGCCTCACGCTCGAGCTCGCGGACCCTGTCGAGAGTCTCCTGGGCCTCGGCCTGGGCGTGCGCGACCAGCTCGTCGGCGACCTGCTGGGCACGTCGGAGCGCCGCGCTCACGGTCGCGGTCGAGTCCGCGGAACCGGTCGTCTGCACGCTCAACAGCGCTCCGCCAGGTGATCCACCGGAACATCATTCCAGACCTTCCTGAGGGCCACCAGGGACCCATCCAGCCGTTCCGCGCACCCGGGCCCCCCACCCTGGGACGTGACGCCGCCCACATCCGTGGCGGGGCCTGCCTTTCCGGCGGCTAGCGTTGGCCTCCGGTCCGGGGACTCCACCAGAGGAGCCTCGAGATGACGGCCCCAACGGGGCAGCAGGGAGCACCACGATGAGCGAGCCCACAGGCGCTCAGGCAGCCGAGTCCCCCGCGCCGTACGGCTCGGGCGCGACGGTCTCCACGACTGCGGTGAAGCGGATCCGCACCCATCACCTCCGGGAGATGAAGGCGCGCGGCGAGAAGATCACGATGCTCACCTCCTACGACATGTACACCGCCGAGGTGTTCGACGAGGCCGGCATCGAGCTGCTCCTGGTCGGCGACAGCGCCTCCAACAACGTCTACGGCAACGAGACGTCCCTGCCGGTGACGGTCGACGAGCTGATCCCGCTGACCCGCGCGGTGTCCCGGTCGGCCAAGCGCGCCATGGTCGTCGGCGACCTGCCGTTCGGGTCCTACCAGGCGTCGCCCGAGCAGGGCTACCTCACCGCCGCCCGCTTCATGAAGGAGGGTGGCGCCCACTGCGTCAAGCTGGAGGGCGGGCTCGAGATGGCGCCGCAGATCCAGCTGATGACGCGGGGCGGCATCCCGGTCATCGCCCACATCGGCTTCACGCCGCAGAGCGAGCACACCCTCGGCGGCTACCGGGTCCAGGGCCGCGGCGAGTCGTCCGCTCGCGTGCTGCGCGACGCGCTCGCCGTCCAGGAGGCCGGCGCGTTCGCGGTCGTCATGGAGATGGTCCCGGGCGACGTGGCCGCCGAGGTCTCGCAACAGCTCGAGATCCCCACCATCGGCATCGGCGCGGGCAACGGCTGCGACGGTCAGGTGCTCGTCTGGCAGGACGCCTTCGGGCTCCGGAGCGGCCGTCTCCCCAGGTTCGTCAAGCAGTACGCCGACCTGCGCGGCGTCCTGCTCGGCGCGGCTCGGGCCTATGCCGACGACGTGCGCGCCGGGACCTTCCCCGGTCCCGAGCAGACGTTCTGACTCTCCTGGCCGGCCCGGGCGGGCCACGCCCTCTCGCCTGGTCGGGCCCGGGCCCACGGCGTACGTTGGGGGCCATGCCTCGGCACTCCTTCTCGCGCCCCCTGTCCACCCTCGCCGTCACGGCGGTCCTCGTGCTCAGCCCGTCGCTGGCCTGTTCGGCGCCCGCCGACGACGCTCCCGCGCGGGCCGGAACCCCCGGCGCGAGCACCGGCACGGCCGCCGCACCGGGGGCGGCCTCCAAGGTCCCGACCTTCACCGTGAAGCGGATGGTCAAGGGCTACAGCCACGTCTGGGACGTCGCCTCGGTCGGCGCTGAGGGGTGGATCTTCACCGAACGCGAGTCGGCCAAGGTCCGCATCGTCAAGGGCAAGGCCGTCCACAACGTGAAGTTCCCGAGCAGCAGCGTGTGGGTCTCCGGCGAGACGGGCCTGATGGGCATCGCGGTCGATCCGGCGTTCGACAAGAACCGCCGCTTCTACACCTGCCAGGGCGGGTTCACCAAGAACGGCCACGACATCCGGGTGATGGCGTGGAAGCTGAGCAACAACGGCCGCACCGCGCTCTCTCGCGGCAAGCTCCTGGGCGGTCTGCCGACCACGAGCGGGCGCCACGGGGGCTGCCGGCTTCTCATCGAACGCGACTCCGGTGCGCTGTTCGTCGGCACCGGCGACGCGGCCCACGGCACCAACCCCGAGAACCTCACGTCGCTCGGCGGCAAGGTGCTCCGGCTCGACCGGATGACCGGCAAGCCGTGGCCCGACAATCCGTTCAGCAACGCCAAGAACCGCAACAAGCGCTACGTCTACAACTACGGGCACCGCAACGTGCAGGGCCTCACCCAGCGCGCCGACGGCACGTTGTGGTCTGCCGAGCACGGCCCCGACCGCGACGACGAGATCAACCTCGTCCTGAAGGGCGCTGACTACGGCTGGAACCCCGTGCCCGGATACAACGAGTCCGTGCCCATGACCGACCAGTCGTTACCGGGCACGCAGACCGAGGCGCAGTGGAGCACCGGCTTCCCGACCCTCGCCACCTCCGGCATCACCTTCGTGACGGGGTCGCAGTGGGGCTCGCTCCGCGGGACGCTCGCAGTGGCAGCACTCAAGGCCAGCCGGGTCGTCTTCCTGCGGTTCGACTCGGACGGCAACTTCGTCAAGGTGCGGACGCCCGCGGCGCTGCGCCAGTACGGCCGCCTGCGCTCACTCGTCCTCGCCCCCAACGGGGACCTGCTGGCCACTCAGGACAACGGCAGCGACGACGGCATCCTGCGGATCTCACCGTCGACCCCGTGAGCGACCGTGACGTTGGACGGCGTACGGCGCGCCGGCGTCAGCTGTCGCCCTCGCCCTTGTCGTCGTTCCACGCCGGGTCGTTGTCCCATTCCTCGTTGCGCTCCGCCACCCGCTCCAGCGCGTGGGACGCGGCCTCCGCCGAGGGATAGGGGCCGAGACGGTCCTGGTTGCGGCAGCCGTCCCTCCCCTCGACCTGGTGGTGGGTGAGGCAGAACCAGAACTCGGGCTCGTCGCTCATGTCGCGAAACTACACCGCACTCGTGTCGACGCCGGCAGTCCGCCTATCCTGGGTGCGCGGAGGGGCTGGCCGGGCGGCCGCGGCTCGTCGACAGACGGGTCGAGGAAGGTCCGGGCTCCACAGGGCGTGGTGGTGGGTAACCCCCACCCAGGGCAACCTGCGGGACAGTGCCACAGAAAACAGACCGCCGTCCGGTTCGCCGGGCGGTCAGGGTGAAACGGCGGTGTAAGAGACCACCAGCGCGCCGGGTGACCGGCGCGGCTCGGCAAACCCCACCAGGAGCAAGGTCAAGAAGCCACCCACCTTCGGGTGTGTGGCGCGCGCACGTTCGAGGGCGGCCCGCCCGAGTGCGCGGGTAGACCGCACGAGGCGACCGGCAACGGTCGTCCTAGATGGATGGTCGCCCCCCGGCTCGCCGGGGACAGAACCCGGCCTACACGCCAGCCCCTCCGCCCCAGGGCTCTGACCTGCACATATGCGCTCCGGAGAGCAAACTAGTCCGCAGAAGGTCCGCACGAGTCGCAACGCGGTCTCGGCGGTTCGGGCAAACGTGCCGCCGACAGCTGCGTCGCCATGCGAGAAGTGCGCTGTCATGCGGAGATGAGGACGTCTGCAAGTGTCCCGACGGCCCTTAGGCTGCCACGATGCCTGCACCCCTGATGAAGCAAAAGGTCGTCTGCTACATCGTCCGGGACGGTCAACTACTCGTCTTCAGGCACGTGGACGAGCCGTGGGACGAGTCGGGGTTGCAGGTTCCCGCAGGGACCATCAAGCCCGGCGAAACGCCGGAGGTTGCGGCTATAAGAGAGGCATCTGAGGAGACCGGCCTGACCGCGCTACGCCTTGTGCGCAAAGTTGGAGAGAGCCAGTACGACATGACTCCCTACCGGTCTGAGACACACCATCGCCACGTCTTCCACCTTGAAGTCGACGAGGTGACACCCGAACGGTGGGTGAGCAATGAGGAGGACCCCGACGACGGGTCCGGACCGAAGCGGTTCGAGTGCTACTGGATTCCCTTGGCCCAAGGGCACGTCCTGTCGGGCGGTCAAGGTGCTCTCCTCGGTCATCTCTGACGCCGGCGCGCATCCGGACATGCCGCGATCAGCTCGTTTGGGTTGGGCTCCCATTGCCCCTTGTGTCATCGGGCTGGCTCTGGCTTGACCCGCTGCGGGTGCCGGCCCTACCGGTCTCGAAACAACCCCTTCGAGGAGTACGAACACCAGTTCGGAAACTGTAACCGTTTCGTGACCTTGGAGTTGGTGGATAACCCCGATTTGGGGCCTGAACTGTCGGTGGCCCCTGGTTGAGTTGACCCATGAGCAGTCAGCGTCATGAGCAGTCCCAGCCTCCGGGGTCGCCCGGTGCGGTGCTGGCTTCTGCGCGTGCGGCGAAGGCTGCGGAGCTGGCTGCGGCCACGCAGGTGATGGTCGATGCCGTGGAGTGGGCGGCGATGCATGAGCCGGTGGCTGGTGATGAGGCGGCGTGGTTCGTGCAGGGGGAGTTCCTCCCGATCGCCGGTGAGGGTGCCCCTCAGGTGGCGGAGTTCGCGGTCGCGGAGTTCGCCGCGGCGATCGGGCTGACCACCGACTCCGGGAAGGTCCTGGTCGGTCGTGCGGTGGAGATCGCGCACCGGCTCCCCAAACTGTGGAAGCTCCTGGTGGCTGGGCGGGTGGCGGCGTGGCAGGCCCGCCGGGTCGCCGACCACACCATCTCCCTCAACGCCGCGGCGGCGACGTTTGTGGACGACCAGGTCGCCGCGGTTGCGGGGAAGATCGGTCCGGTCCAGCTCGAACGCCTCATCGCCGAGGCCCAGTGCCGCCACATGCCCCAGATCGCGCAGTGGCCCGACGACCCACGGTCGATGCCCGACGCCCGTGGGGTGTGGATCGACTCCGACCAAGTCTCCATGGACGGCGTGGTCGAGATGCGCGGCTCTCTGGACCTGGGTGACGCGCTGGACCTGGACAAGGCCCTGGCGGTGACCGCGAGCCAGCTGGCGCTGGCCGGCTCGGTCGAGTCGTTGGATGCCCGCCGCGCGACCGCGCTGGGTGAGCTCGCCCGCAACCAGCTCGCCTTCACCTACGACACTGCGGTCGGGGAGGTCGCGCAGCGACCGGCTCGAGACAATGGCTCACGCAAGACCGACGGCCGGCCGGTCACGTTGTACCTCCACCTCTCCGAGCAAGCGCTCACGGGCGGTGGGGTGGGTCGGTGTGAGAACACCCGGACCCCGATCACCCCGGACCGGATCCGGGAGTGGTGTGGCCGCGAAGGAGTCCAGCTCACGGTCAAGCCGGTCATCGACCTGACCGATCACGTCCATGTGAGCGCTTACGAGGTCCCCGGCCGTCTCAAGGAGGCCACCGGGCTACGCGATGTGCAGTGCGTGTTCCCCTGGTGCACCCGACCCGCCCGGGGCTGCGACCACGACCACGTCATCCCCCACGACCAGGGCGGAAGTACGTGCAGCTGCAACATCGCCCCACTGTGTCGACATCACCATCGTTTGAAGACTCTGACCGCGTGGCGCTACACGATGCCCGAACCAGCCGTCTACGTCTGGACCAGCCCCCACGGCTACGTCTTCCTCCGCGACCACTCCGGCACCGTCGACGTCACCCCACCCGGCCTGCGAGCCGTCCCCGCCTGCCACCCCGGCGACCCCGATGAGGGCCCGGGCGGCACCGACCCGCCCGACCAGTAGCCACCCCGCCCCGAGACCCCGCCACGGCACCATCCGGCGGGGCCACCGGCACGCCCACACCAGCGTGCGCGCCGTCTTCCGCCCCTACAGTCTGGATATGGGCGAACCTCTGGCAGTGGCGTGGCCAGTGCAACCGATGAGGACGGCCAGGCTGGTGGTGCGACCGGCTCACGACGGTGACCGAACCGGATGGGTTGACCTGCTGCGCTCCCCTGCCGTCCGCCACTACCTGGGAGGTGCACTCGACCGCGTTTCGGTTGACGCGGAATGGTCCCACGCGGCGTTGGAGATGCCGGGCCGCTTCGTTGTGGAGGCGATGGGTCGCTTCGTCGGGGCCGTGATGGTGGACCGAAGACCCCTGGCCAGGCCCGGTCACCTCGCCTACGGCGTTCCTGAGGCGGAGATCAGCTACACCTTCCTGCCGCGCGCGTGGGGCAACGGCTACGCCACCGAGGCCGTGGCCGCCGTCCTTCAGTGGCTCGCGACCGCCCTGCCCGATGAGCCCGTGGTCCTCTGCACCCAGGTCGCCAACGAGGCTTCTGTGCGCCTTGCCACTCGGCTGGGCTTCCAGGAAGTGACGCGGTTCGAGGAGTTCGGCGCCGAGCAGTGGTTCGGCGTGAGGTTTCCTTCGCCTCCGCGTTCGGGTGACCAACCACTCCCGCGGAAGCCCCAAGGCGCTGAGTGACCAAGCGGCGCTCGAGGCACCGCGCCCGCTGACGCTAGGTTCGACTCTCCAGACTGACCTACGAGGAGACCACCGTGAAGCTCCTGCTCACCTCCGGCGGCGTCACGAACCCCAGCATCCGTACGGCGCTCGTCGGGGTACTCGGCAAACCGGTCGAGGAGTCCCACGCACTGGTGATCCCGACGGCCCAGTGGGGCCACCCGATGTGTGGGCCGAGATCGGTGTGCAGCCTGATCGCCGCCGGACCGACGAGACAGCCGTTCACCGGCCAGGGCTGGGCGTCCCTCGGCGTACTCGAGCTGACCGCGCTGCCCTCGATCGGCGCCGAGCGCTGGGTCCCGTGGGTCCGGGAGGCCGACGTCCTGCTGGTCGACGGCGGTGACGCGACCTACCTGAGCCACTGGATGCGGGAGTCCGGGCTGGCCGACCTGCTGCCGACGCTGCCGGACACGGTGTGGGTGGGCGTGAGCGCGGGCAGCATGGTGATGACGCCGCGGATCGGGAGCTCCTTCGTCGAGTGGGCGGCGGCGCCCGATGACCGGACCCTCGGCGTCGTCGACTTCTCGATCTTCCCGCACCTGGAAGCCTTCCCGACCAACACCATGGCCGACGCCGAGCAGTGGGCCGCGGACCTCGGATCCCCCGCCTACGCCATCGACGAGCAGACGGCCATCCAGGTCGTCGACGGCATCGTCGAGGTCATCTCCGAAGGTGCATGGCGCCACTTCCCCGGCTGAGCCGGACCCGGGCGGGCAGCGCTCACACGAGTGCGAACTCGACCTTGCGGGCGACGAGATCGGCGCTGACGAGGCGGACGCGCACGTCGGAGCCGAGCGGGAGCGGAGACTCGGCGCGGAGACGGGCCTCGACGGCCGGTTCCTGGATGGTGATGTCGCCCCTGCGGGCGTCCTCGTCGTCGACCTCGATCACGGCCGCGTCGAAGGTCTCCCCGACGCGGTGCTGGAGCACACCGGCCTCGACGAGGTCGACGATGGCGCGCTCATAGGAGTTCGCCTTGCGCGTGGAGTCCCGCATGAGGTCAGGCAGCTCCGGGAGTCCGTCGAGCACCCACTCCGGTACGGCGTCACCCGCGCAGAGCGCGACGCACACCTCGCCGGTGAAGCGGTCGACGAGCCGCCGGAGCGGAGCGGTCACGTGGGCGTACTCCGATGAGAGCGCCGAGTGCTCGGGATGGGCGGGGACCTCGCCGTTGAAGGCGACGTAGCCGCTCCCCCGCAGCAGCCGGGTGCACGCCACCACCATGGCGGCGTGCGCCGGCTGCCGCGGGTCGAGCGACCGGATGAAGTCGGGATAGAGCAGCTCGGCGGGCCAGTCGATCCCGAGCGCCCGAGCGGTGCGATGCAGCCGCTTGACGTCGCGCGGGTCCGGCGGCGGCAGCGTCCTCAGGAGCCCTACGCGGGCATAGACCATCAGCGCCGCCGCGCCGAACCCGCACAGCAGCGAGATCTGGGCGTTCCAGCGCTCGACCGGCAGCAGGTTGCGGAACTCCAGCCGCCACTCCTGGCCGTCGATGTCGATCTCCTGTTCGGGCATCGGCAGGTCGATGCCTCCCCGGGCGGCTTCGCGGGCCAGCCGCTTCTCCCCCAGCTCGCGCAACAGCCGGAGGGACTCGTCGGCGCCGCCGTCGTCGATCAGGCACTGGACGCCCGCATAGTCGAGCTTGGCGCGCGACCGCACGCGGGCCCGCTCGACGTGGATGTCGGTGCCCTCACCGCCCGCGTCGACGCGGATGGTCCACAGCAGCGCCGGGCGTACGACGTCCGGCAGCAGCGACGCCGCGCCCTCGGAGAGCACCTTGGGGTGGAGCGGGATCTTGGAGTCGGCGCCATAGAACGTCTGCCCGCGCCGACGCGCCTCGAGGTCGACCGGGTCGCCCGCCGCGACGAACGCGGCCACGTCGGCGATGGCGTAGTGCACGAGATAGCCGTCCCCGTCGCGTGCGAGGTGGAGCGCCTGGTCGAGGTCCATCGACCCCTCGGGGTCGATGGTCACCAGCGGGATGTCGGTCCGGTCCAGGTCCGGCAGCCGAGGCGACGAGGCGGCCGCCGCGGCCGCCTGCTCGACCTCCCGCG
>Ga0209023_10008504_pt1 | contig 10286 bp, 8 predicted proteins | sample LakOneMetagenome_FD_187468 | JGI IMG/M metagenome (GOLD analysis project Ga0209023, IMG submission 187468) | Freshwater and sediment microbial communities from Lake Erie, Canada (SPAdes) (version 2) | ecosystem: Environmental > Aquatic > Freshwater > Lentic | place: Lake Erie, Canada | collected...
CGAACCTCCGAGTGCTGGCGAGCTCGGGGACCAACCCCATCTTGATGAAGCCCATCCCGAACTTCGCGGCGCTGGAGGCGACGATCTGGTCTGCGGGGAGACACATCGTCACCCCGATCCCGACCGCCGCGCCGTTGATCGCGCACACGAGCGGCTTGCTCGCACGCACGAGCTCGACCCAGTCGAGACCGGCGGGCATCCCGCCGACGCCGTGTGCGGTGTCGGCGCCCGGGTCGGTGCCGTCGATGCGGGTCTTGAACGTGGCGTCCATGTCGGCACCGGCGCAGAAGCCGCGCCCGGCGCCGGTCATCACGATCGCACCGACGGACGGATCGTCGTTCGCCGCGCGGATCGCGTGCGACTGCTCCTCCGCCATGCGTGGCGTCCACGCGTTCAACTTGTCCGGCCGCTGCAAGGTGATCACGGTGATCGCACCCGATCGTTCGACGGAGATCTGCGAGTAGTTCATCCCAGGATCGTGCACCGTCGCATGCTGCCACAGCCGCATCGGGGCGACGGCCCGTCAGCGACCGGTCACGAGCGCGGAGAAGTCCGTCCGGTCGAACGTGGGCAGATACGTGCGCACGGCGTCGCGTCGGAACTGCGCACAGAAGTCCGGGCGGAAGAACCGCGCCCCCTCGCGCACGACGTAGTTGAGGATGAAGAAGCGGTACACCTCGGGCAGGAACAGCAGCTCCTCGTCGCTCAACGGGAAGACCGTGCGGTACTCGGCGAGGAACGCGAGGAAGCTCGGCTCGAGCAACGTGTGCGCGCCGTACGTGAACCGCGTCCGGTCACCGGTGCTGCTCGAGACGCGGGAGAGGAAGTAGAAGTCGAGCAACCGCGGCTCGATCCGGAACCAGTCGTAGTCCCATCGGCTGTACAGGCGGAATTCGTCCGGTCGGTTCGGGCCTCGGGTACGGCCGCCACCGGGCCGGTCGCTCGGCGTCACCGAGAAGTTGCCGAGGTTCCAGTCGATCAGCACGGGGATGCGCGGCCACTCGTCGTACCCGAGCTCGACGAGACGTTCGAGGAACCGGTGCGTGTGCTGCCACAGCTTGCCGATCGACTCGGGCGGCAGCTCGAAGTTCTTGGGCGCGAACGGGCTCTCGAGCAGATCGAGGAGGTGGATCGCGTCGCTCTTGATCGTCTTCGATCCCGCCGGGATCTGCGGGGCGAGGTCGGTGCACGCGAGGTGGAACTCGGCGATCTCGCGACCGAGGTTCTCGATCAGCTCCCGGGACAGGATGCGCGGCAGCGACTCGCCCCGCGGCACGTCGTCGTAGAACACCGCCCACATCGACTGGTCGTACCAGGTGAAGATCCGCTGATGGCTGGCGGGACGGGTCGTGTCGGGCGAGGTGCCGGGCCGCGTCCACACATCCGCGAGCATGCCGGCGAAGCGCGTGTCGTCGAGCAGGGTCGCACACCGGTGCAGGCGTTCGTGATCCTCCAGGAAGAGGAAGTAGGACCCGTAGGAGGACACCTTGCAGACGAGGGTCGAGCCGTCGTCGAGGTGCATCCGGTAGACCCGGTTCGTCGAGACGTTCGCGCTGACCTCGTCGACCTGGACGATCGTGCGCGGATCGCCGTACGCGCTCCACGCCGCGTCCACGGCCACACGATGTCGGACAGAACCGGTCACGTGGGGAGCGTAGACCGGTCCGTCGCCGAGACGGCCCGGAAGAGAGCCCGGATCAGCCGACGATCAGCCGACGTCGCGAGCGCGCACACCGATCGGAGCGATGAGCCGGAAGCCGGCCTCGTGGCGCTCGTCCTCGCTCTCGCCGCCCCAGAAGCCGTACTCGTGGTTGCTCCGTGCGAACTCGCGACACGTGCCGTTGACGACGCAGGACGCGCAGACGCCCTGGGCCGTGGCCTCGCGACGCTCGCGTGCCTGTGGGCGCTCGGCGGGCGGGGGGAAGAACAGGTGCGTCAGCCCCTTGCAGGCTGCACCGTTCATCCATCGATCATCCGTGAACTGTCGATGGAACAACGTCTCGACCGCGGCCATGGAACCCCCTCGTTCAAAGGCAAAAACCTGGTGGTGGCGTCGACCGACCCTCCCCACAGAGCCCCCGTTGGACGAGGGTCGTCGAGCGACGTGTCACGCAGGTTACGAAGAATTGATTGGCGAGTCAATTGCAGTCAGCAACAAATCTGATGTGTCGCTCGACACACCTCTGACCCATCCCGGACGCATTCCCGACATCAGCCCGACACGAAGTGACGCACCCCGGCGGCGAAACGGTCGACGTCCTCGGCCGTCGTGTCCCACGCCGTCATCCATCGCACCTGGTGCCGGGACACGTCCCAATCCCAGAAGAAGCACCAGTCCTGCAGGGCGCGGATGCGGTCGGCGGGCAGCGTCGGGAAGACGCTGTTGACCTCCGGCGCGGCGTCGAAGCTGACGCCCGGGATGTCGACCGTCGCGTCGTACAACCGGCGGCCCATCGCGTTCGAGTGCTCTGCGAGCCGGATCCACAGGTCGTCCTGCAGCAGCGCGTTGAACTGCGCGGCGACGAAGCGCATCTTCGACGGCAGCTGGTTCACGCCCTTGCGCACGAACTTCGCCCGCTTCGCGAGCGCGGGGTTCAGGTACACGACCGCCTCGCCGCCCGCGAGCCCCGCCTTGGTGCCGCCGAAGCTGACGACGTCGACGCCCGCGTCGACCGTGAACGATCGCAGCGCGGTGATGCCCCCTCCGAGTGCCGCGGTCGCGTTGGCGATGCGCGCGCCGTCGAGGTGGACGGTCATGCCCATCGCGTGTGCGGTGTCGCACAGCGCGGCGACCTCGTCCGGCGTGTACAGCGATCCCAGCTCGGTGCTCTGCGTGATCGACACCACACCCGGCTGCACGTGGTGCTGGTCGCCGAGGTAGTGGCGCAGCGACGTGAGCTGCTCGGGGGCGAGCTTGCCCCCCGGCGCGGGACGGGGGAGGAGCTTGGCGCCGAGCGCCCGCTCCGGCGCTCCCGTCTCGTCGACCGCGATGTGCGCCCATTCGGAGCAGACCACGGCATCGGCGGGCTGCACCATCGTGGCGAGCGACATGACGTTGGCGCCGGTGCCGTTCCACACGAGGAACGACTCGACCGTCGGGCCGAACAGGTCGCGGAAGCGGGCTTCCGTCTCGGCCGTGTGCGGGTCCGCGCCGTAGGCGAGCGCATGCCCGGTGTTGGCCCGCAGCATCGCCTCCATCACCAGCGGATGGGCACCGGCAGCGTTGTCGCTCGCGAACGCACACGAGGGGGCGGCGGGAGCGGTGTTCGGCGGCGTGGTCATGCGAGCAGTTCCTTCACGGGCACCAGTATGGTGCCGCCGGGGACGACAGCAGGTGGGGTGCGAGGGGGATGACGTGAGCCGTCGACGGATGAACGTGACCGTGCTGGGCGCGGGCTCGTGGGGCACCACGGTGGCCGCGGTGGCGAGCCGCCGCAACGACACCGTGCTGTGGGCGCGCAGCGCCGACACGGTCGCCGACGTCAACACCAACCACGCGAACAGCGCGTACCTGGCGGGCTGGGAGCTGCCACGCGGGCTGCGCGCCACGGCCGATCTCGAGGAGGCCGTCGCGACCTGCGACGTGCTCGTCGTCGGCGTCCCGTCGCACGGGTTCCGCGAGGTGCTGGTCCAGGCCGCGCCGCACATCCGTCCGTGGATCCCGGTCGTCTCGCTGACGAAGGGGTTCGAGCGCGGCACCCTGCTGCGGATGACGGAGGTGATCAAGGAGGTGGTCCCCGGGCATCCGGCAGCGGCGCTCACCGGACCCAACCTGGCGAAGGAGATCATGCAGGGGCTCGCTGCGGCGAGCGTGCTCGCGACGCCGGACATGGCGGTCGCGAGCCAGTTGCAGGAGGTGCTCCATCGCCCGATGTTCCGCATCTACAAGCATCACGACGTGATCGGCTGCGAGGTCGCCGGTGCGCTGAAGAACGTGATCGCGATCGCGGCCGGGATGGCGGAGGGGCTCAGCGCCGGCGACAACACCCGCGCGGCCGTCATCTCCCGGGGGCTGTCGGAGCTGATGCGGCTCGGTGTCGCGATGGGCGGAGAACCCACCACGTTCTCCGGCCTCGCCGGCATGGGCGACCTCATCGCGACGTGCATGAGCCCGCTCAGCCGCAACCGCTACGTGGGCGAGCAGCTCGGCAAGGGGCGCACGCTCGAGGAGATCCTCGCGGAGATGACGATGGTCGCCGAGGGTGTGAAGACCGCCGAGACCGTCGTGCACCTCGCCGAGCGCTACGGCATCTCGATGCCGATCTGCGCCAGCATCCACGGTGTGATCACGGGTTCGCTGTCCGCCTACGACGCGTACGCCGGTCTGCTCCTGGCCCGACCGGGCCACGAGGACGAACCGATGTGAGCTGCGCGAGGTGTGAGGTCAGACACCGAAGACGGTGGTGATGACCCGGCCGGTGCGCTCGCCGGCGCTCGGCCGAAGGTCGCTCACGACCATCGTCCGCTGCAACCAGCGGTCCGCGCCGTCGAAGCGAGGCGTGAACGGGCTGCGGCCATGGACCGCGACCGCGTTGTCGACGACGAGCAGGTCGCCCGGCTCGAGCACGACACCGGTGTGCTGTGCGGCGACGGCGTGCGACAACTCGCGCAGCGCGGCGTCGGCCTCGGCGTCGGTGCCGACCATGAGATCCGCGTCGAACACCATCGTCGGGGTGTCGTGGTCGCCGGCCAGGACGGCCATCGGCGCGCCGAGCCCGTTGCGTCGACCGTGGAGGTAGCTCTCGTCGACGGCGGTGCGAAAGCGCGGCTGGAACAGCACGTCGCGGGTGCGCGCCGGGAGGTGCTCGATGACCTCGTGGATCGACGACAGCGTGGTCGACGCCGAAGGGTCGCCACGCAGGCACAGCAGCAGGAGGTACCGCGGGCGATGGGGGTGGAACGCCGCTTCGGTGTGGAACATCAGGGTGACCTTGGACGACGTCGAGACCTGGCGATCCGCAGCGCACGGGGTGGGCACGATGTTCTGGATGAGGTCACCACCGTGCTCCGGTTGGTAACCGACGGGCTGGCCGAGTCGGCGGGCCACCGTGAGCAGCGTGAGCTCGCTGACGTGATCCTTCACCGTCGGTGCGGTGGGCGAGGTCGGCGTGGTCGGGAGGTGCCCGACCGGCATGTTGCGCAGCAGGAGCGCGCCCGAGCGATCCGGCCGATCGGCGAAGTCGACCAGGGCGTCGTGGACGGCCGGGGCGAGCAGACGGGCTGCGTGGCCGGCCTCGCGCACGAACGCCTCGCCGCCGGTGGCGAGTTGATCGAGGCGGGCGTGCTCCGACGCGGAGAGGGCGAGGCTCCCGGTTCCGTCGACCATCGGCGGGAGGACGTGTGCGAGGGGTCGCGCGCTCGTGACCGGAGCGGCGTGATGCGGAGCGGGCATTGTGGAACGCATGTTCCAAAGGATAGTCCGTTTGGAACGTGGAATGTCAATCAACCCCGTGGGTCTGGGGTCACTAGTGTCACCCCGATGGAGGCGGCGACCCGGATCAACCAGATGGGCCCGATGCTGACGCGCGCGGAGCGACGCATCGCCGAGGTCGTGCTGCAGCGCCCGCAGCTCGTCGCGTTCGGCACGGTGGCCGAGCTCGCGGCCGCGGCCGACGCCGGGGGAGCCACGGTCGTGCGACTCGCGGCCAAGCTGGGCTACGACGGGTTCACCGCGTTGCAGACATCGATCCAGCTGGACCTCGCCAAGCAGCTCCGCCCGGCCGCCGTGCGCATCCGCGAGCAGAGCCCCACCGATGTCGTGGATACGCATCTGCGACTCGAGGTGGAGAACGTGCGCGCGACCCTGCAGGGGGAGTCCGCTCTCGCGCTGCCTGCCGTGGTCGAACTGCTGTCCAACGCCTCCGCCCGGGTGAGCGTGCTCTCCGGTGATGCGTCGCGCGGCGTGGCGCTGCAATTCCACGACGACCTGCAGGCGCTGCGACCCGGCGTGTCGCTGCTCACCGGCAACGAGGTCCGTGTCACCCGTGCGGCGTCGCTGCTCGACGGGGACGACGTCGTGATCGCGATCGACCTCCGCCGCTACGACTCGTGGGTGGTCGAATCGGCGAAGCGCGCGAAGGAAGCGGGCGCTCGCATCATCGCGATGTCCGACAGCCTGCTGTCGCCGCTCGCCGTCCTGGCCGATCAGAACCTCGTCATCGTCGCGGCCGGCGCCGGACCGTTCGACAGCCACGTCGGCACGCTCGCACTGTGCAACCTCGTCGTCGCCGGCGTCGCCGAGCAGCTCCGAGCGTCGGCCACCGACCGCCTCGAGAAGGCCGAGGGCGCGTGGCGCCGGGCCAGCGTGCTCATCGACCGCTGATGCGTTCGACCGCGGAGGTCGCGCCCCGGGGTGCACGTCGCCACGAGCCGCGACGCGGCCTCCCGGGCATGGCCGAGGCGCACCGCCGGATCGTCGAGCTCGCACGCGACCACTAAGGTCCGCGGCCATGAAGTTCGGCTTGATGTTCACCAACACCGGCATGGGTTCCACGGCCGCGGGCGCGAAGGCGCTCGCGACGCTGGCCGAGGAGCTCGCGTTCGAATCGCTCTGGACCGTGGAGCACGTCGTCGTGCCGAGCGGCTACGAGTCGGCCTACCCCTACGACAAGTCGGGGAAGATGGCCGGGGGAGCGGAGGAGTTCGACCTCCCGGACCCGCTGATCTGGCTCGCGTACGTGGCCGCGGTGACGGAGCGGATCAAGTTGGCCACGGGCATCCTCATCGTCCCGCAGCGCAACCCGCTGATCATGGCGAAGGAGGTCGCCACCCTCGACGCGCTGAGCGGCGGGCGGATGGTCCTCGGCGTCGGTGTCGGATGGTTGCAGGAGGAGTTCGACGCCATCGGCGTCCCGTTCACGGATCGCGGTCGTCGTCACGACGACTACGTCGAGGCGATGCGCGCGCTGTGGACGCAGGACAAGGCGAGCGTGCACAACACCTACGCCAACTTCGACAACTGCATCAGCCGACCGCGTCCCGTGAACGGCACGGTGCCGATCGTCGTCGGCGGCCACACCACGAAAGCCGCCAAGCGCGCCGCCCGCCTCGGTGACGGGTTCTTCCCGGGCAGCGGCGGACTCGCCGAGCTCCAGGCTGCGTTCGACGTCGTGCGCGACGAATGCGTCGCGCTCGGTCGAGATCCGTCCGAGGTGGAGCTCACCGCGAGCGGTGGTGGCCGCGATCTCGACGAGCTGAGCGCGCGCATCGAGGCCCTGATCGAGCTCGGGGTGTCCCGCGTGATCCTCGCACCGATGCCCGAGGATCGCCTGCGTGCGCTCGCCGGTGGGCTTGCCGACCGCTTCGGCATGACGAGCTGAACGCCCTCCTGACGGGGCCGACGACTTTCTGTTGCCGAACTGCGGTGGGCGGCTCCCACCCGTGACGTTCACGCCGGGCCATGTGGTCCCGGCCGTCACCAGGAGGAGCCCACCATGTCCCGTTCACACCGTTCACACCGTTCGTCCCGCCGTCACCGCCCGTTCGCCCGGGCGCTCACCGTCGTCGCCGGCGTCCTCGCCGGCGCCGTCCTCTCGTTCGCTCCCGGCGCCCTGCCCGCGGCCGCCGCGCCGACGTTCGCGAACCCGTTCCCGTACACCGCTCGCCTCGACTCGACGCCGGTCAGCGACGTCCAGCTCTCCGCCGACGGGCTGTGGGTGGTGTACCGCACCAGCAGCAACCAGATCCGATCGATCCCGACCGGCCAGGGCAGCATCCGCCAGATCGCGATCGGGCAGTCGACGTACCAGATCAGCCCGGACAGCTCACGCATCGTGTACGGCGACTCGACGCACCTGTACAGCGTGCCGATCGCCGGGGGCGCCCCGGTCACGCCGTTGTTCCAGACGGCCGACATGTTCCTGGCGTGGGGGTTCAGCGGCGATGGACGCCACGTGTGGGCGCTCGAGAAGGGCCCGGCCGGCGGCATGTACTCGCATCTGTACTCGACCTCGATCGACGGCGGCACGCCGATCCGGCTCGACCCGGACATGCCAGCGGGGCGCGGCGTCGAGCACGTCCAGCCCTCACCCGATGGCCGCTCGCTGGCCTACAACGCCGACCCCACCGGTGTGCTCCAGCCGTTCGTGGTGCCGATCGACGGCGGCACTCCGGTCGCGCTGGCGGCCACGCTGCCGGTGGGCCCGCAGTACTGGGTCGACGACTGGTCGCCCGACAGCCGGTTCGTGATCGTCGAACAGATCATCGCCAACCAGCCGAGCGAGATCTTCTCGTGGGACTCGACCGACGGCACCGTGCGACCGATGACCGCCGGTCCGGCCGGGCACACCATCACCCAGCACCGCATGAACGATGATTCGGTCGTCGCGGTGGTCAAGAGTGGGGGAGCGTCGCTGATGCGCCGGGTCCGCTTCGACGGTCACGGTTCGGCGACGCTCTCCGCGACCTCGGGCAACCTCTCGATCCTCGGGGTCTTCGCCACCAACGTCGTCTACACCGACTCGTCGACCTCGACCCTGTACCAGCAGCCGCTCGACGGCAGCATGGCGATCACGATGGAGAACGTCAACGCGTTGACGAGCAGCTCCGTCAGCGAATCGTTCGAGGAGCACCGCGTGTTCTGGACCGACGGCGACACCAAGGTCCACACGGCGCCGGTGCCGATGAGCGGGCCGGTCGGCGGCACCGTGATCTCCGGCAACCTGGCGTACGCGGCCCAGGCCGTCACCACGGGCGATCGCCCGATCCCGGTCGTCGAGGACGGCAGCCTGAAGGTGAGCGACCCGACGCAGACCAATGCGACGATCAACCTCACCCCGAACCAGCCGTGGTCGCACGTCATCCAGGCGCGTGGCACCGCCGACGGCCGCCGCGTCGTCTACCTCCAGGACTACGACGTGGACGAGCAGTACGAGCTGTACGTCGCGGTGCCCCCGATCTCGACGGGCAACACGGCGAAGTACGTGCCGCTCGCCCCGTTCCGTGCCCTCGACACCCGCGTCGACGGACCCCGCCTGAACTACACGGGCGCCAAGCCGATCGCCGGTCAGGTCGTGCAGCTCAAGATCACCGGGTTGCCCGGCATCCCGAACTCGAGCGACGTCAAGGCCGCGGTGCTCAACGTCACGGCCACCAACACCGACGGGCCCGGCTACGTGACCGTGTACCCCGACGGGCAGACCCGGCCGCTCGCCTCGAGCCTCAACCTGACGGCTGCGAACCAGACCCGCCCGAACCTCGTGAGCGTGCAGGTGCCGCCGAGCGGCTACGTGGACCTGTTCACCTACGGTGGCACCGATCTGGTCGTCGACGTGCAGGGCTACTACTCCTTCGCCGTGAACGCGACCGACGGCCGGTTCTTCCCGCTGCCCCCGTCCCGTCTGCTCGACACGCGGGCCGACGGTCCGCAGATCGGGTACACCGGCGCCAAGCCGGCTGCTGGCAGCTCGTTCGACCTGCAGGTCCGCGGACGTGGCGGCGTGCCAGTGACCGGGGTGTCGGCGGTGGTGCTCAACGTGGCCGCGACGGATGCGGCGGCGGCCGGCTTCATCACCGTCTGGCCCACCGGCCAGCCCCGTCCGCTCGCGGCCAACCTCAACCTGATGCAGGCCGGTCAGACGATCTCGAACCAGGTGATCGTGCCGGTCGGCACCGACGGCAAGGTCAGCTTCTTCACCCAGAACGGCACGCACCTCGTGGCCGACGTGGCCGGCTGGTTCACCAACGGCAACGAGGGGACCGGCAGCTCCGGGCTGTTCGTCCCGACCGCGCCCGTGCGGATGCTCGACACCCGAGCCGACGGACCACAGGTCGGCTACACCGGAGCGAAGCCCGCGGCAGGCGCGGTCGTCCCGGTGCGGTGGCTGGGCATCACCTCGGGTGTCACGGCGATCGTGATGAACGTGACCATGACCGAGCCGACGCTCGCCGGCTTCGTCACCGCCTACCCGGACGACAGCCCGCTGCCGCTCGCTGCCAACCTCAACGTGGCTGCCGGTGACACGATCGGCAACCACGTGACGGCGAAGGTCGGCCAGCCGGAGGAATTCGTCCAGCTGTACACGCAGCACGGCGGCCAGTTGATCGCCGACGTCGTCGGTCACTACACGAGCTGATCAGCTCGCTCGTTGCACCGCCCGTGGGGCGCCGGTCCGCCGGCGCCCCACTTCCGCGCAGTGATCCGCGCTGCGGTCCTGCCCCACGTGGACGAGGCGGCGACGACGATGATCAGCGCCGCTGTTCTAGTCTTTTCGTCATGACGAAATCAGCAGATGGGGAGCAGGAGCGGGCGGTGGCGCGCTGTCGATGGTGCCGGATCGTCCTCCCGG
>Ga0209023_10008505_pt1 | contig 10286 bp, 7 predicted proteins | sample LakOneMetagenome_FD_187468 | JGI IMG/M metagenome (GOLD analysis project Ga0209023, IMG submission 187468) | Freshwater and sediment microbial communities from Lake Erie, Canada (SPAdes) (version 2) | ecosystem: Environmental > Aquatic > Freshwater > Lentic | place: Lake Erie, Canada | collected...
TACTACTGTTTGTGAAGGACAGAATACTGTATTCAATGTTACTGCTACAGGTACTATCAGCAGCTATCAATGGCAGGTAAATACCGGTTCAGGATTTACTGACATTGGTGGTGCTACTTCGGCTACTCTTACACTTACTGCTGTGACTGCTTCTATGAACGGTTATCAATACAGGGTGAATGCTTTCAGCTGTACTGCTGTTCCACTCACTTCTGCTGCGGCTACACTTACTGTTAATATTCCTGTAAGTATCTCTGCACAGCCTGCTGATGTAACTGTATGCTCTGGTGCTAATGCAAGCTTCAGTGTTACTGCTACAGGTACTGGTATCAGTTACCAATGGCAATATGCTGCTTCATGTGCAGGTACTTTCAGCAATATCGCAGGACAAACTTCGGCTACTCTTAACCTCAATGCTGTGACTCCTGCAAATGCAGGTGCTTACAGGGTGGTTGTTACCGGAACTTGTAATACCGTTACTTCTTCTTGTGCAACGCTGGTGGTTAACAGCCCGGTTACTATCTCTGTTCAACCGGTTAATGTTGATATCTGTCTTCCGCTTAATACTGCATCTTTCAGTGTTACTGCTGCAGGTACAGGATTAACTTACCAATGGCAGGTTAGTACCAACGGTGGCACTAGTTTTACTGATATTACAGGACAGGTTTCTTCTACACTTACTCTTTTAGGTATCACTGCTGCTATGAATGGGTATCAATACCGTGTTGTATTGAATGGTACTTGTACCACTAACCTTAATTCTTCAGTTGTTACGCTGGCTGTTAACAGCCCGGTTCATATCGATGTGCAGCCTGTTAATGATTCAACATGCCAGGGCTCTCCAGCCAGTTTCAGTGTTACTGCTACAGGGTCTACCATTACCTATCAATGGCAGGTCAGCATCAATGGCGGGCCATTTGTAAATGTTACCAATACTGCCCCTTACTCTGGTGCAACCACGGCTACTTTGAATATCAACCCTGCTACTACTGCACTGAATGGTTATGTTTACCAGGTGATCGTTTCGGGTGTGCCTTGCGGTGCCCAGACATCTGATCCGGCTACATTAACAGTGAATAACCTGCCGGTTGTTGTTCTGACAGCTGCTTCTTATTCAAGCATCACTCCTTATATCAGGACTACACTATACACAACCGTTAGCCCTCCGGCTGATTATTCTTATCAGTGGTTCAGGGATGGTGTGTTGGTTCCTTCAATTACTGCTGACAGGTTTGCTGTTACTGTTGATGATTTTGGAACATACACTGTTATTGCAACCAATACTGCAACACATTGCAGCAGTGCAATATCAAATACTGCTAAAATTGACTTCGCAGTATCTGACCAGATGTTCATTTATCCTAATCCAAGTTCTGGACAGTTCCAGGTGCGGTACCTGAGCTACACTAACAATGTTGCCCGTACACTGAACATTTATGACAGCAAAGGCGCTAAAGTGTATTCAAAAGAATACACAACTTCAAGCCCTTATACTAAAATGGATGTGGACCTGAGCAGTGCCGCTTCTGATGTTTATCTCGTAGAGTTAATAGATAAAAACGGAAAACGACTTAAAACAGGCAAAGTGGTTATCAAATAATCATCACTGATCTTAATAATATAACTCCCGTTTCTTAATTGAAACGGGAGTTTTTTATTAGGAAGTTTCCTTGTTCAGAACACTGACTGTTTTTGTATAGAATGAATAAGCCTCGCCCGGTGATTCACCGATACAAACGACACCCATTTTTCCATATTGCGACAATGCCCCGATCATATGAAATACAACTCCTTTTTGCGTTGCACCATCAAAATGCAATCCATAAAACATTACAATATCAATGAGGTCTTGTGGTGTAAGTCCTTTATAAGAATCTCTCTCAAGATTATCGGATGCATAATAATAACGTCTTTGCATATTAGCAGTTAGAAAATGCCCGGTCTTTGCATCGTAACTACCATTGGTCAAGAACTGGATCATGAGGTAAGGATGTGTAGTTCCGCCTTTTCTCAGGTTGATCTCAATAGCATAATGTTTCCAGGTATCATTTTCTTTCACAGATATGAAATCGATACTGAACCTGCCCAATACCCCTTCCTCTTTCAATATCATCGATATGGCTTTTGCCTGTTCTGCCAATTCAACACTGTATGCTTCGTCGGCCGGGAAATTTGCGCCAACAAATATCTGACCATCAAGTATCTGGTCATGGGTTGATATGATATCCACTTCACCCAATGGATTGATCCTGCATTGTACCGAAGGGGAATGTTTTACATCACCTTCAATGAATGCTTCCACAATGCCCTGCATCAGGTTGAATTCCTTCAGAAAAGTTTCTATGCTCATGCCTTTGGCAACCGGCACGATCTCTTTATAAAGATTGTGATGGATCCATTCAAACATATCCTTTTTGCTAACATGTTCCGGATAATGAATGATCGCATTCCCATCACCGGAAAAGCCGTCATTCAGTTTTATCACAGCTTTCTTTAATAGAGGGTACATTTCTTTCAGTGCCGATACAGCATGAACTATATCATCATAAGTACCCAGGTTTTCTGCACCGGGAGGCGTAGCTACACCTGCCCTGATAAAAGCTTTCCTGCTCCCGCTCTTTGTTCCCCAATAAGCCAGGGAAGGATCGCAACCATAGATCGGGATTCCAAGCCTTACTGCAAGTGTTCTTTCAAGGTTTGATGTATTGAAACAGGCTATATGGGCAACATGGGATTCGGGAATACTTCTCCTGATCCTTTCGATCAGCCTGGGACGCTTTAATATTTTTTCTGAGAGGGGAATATCGGAAGTATCATAACAGCTAAGTAATGTAAGCCGTTCTCTTGCGTGATACCCTGTGATGCCTGGTAACAGGTGAAGATAATAATCAATAATGACGGGGTCTATCGGCATACTGCTCACATACACGATATGTGAACGTGGCATGCGAAGTAACATCAGCAGGCACAACAATCTTTCTTCATAATGCAATGCGCCGGTTATCTTTCCAAGCACTTCCTGGTCAAGGGTAAGACTGGGTATAACAACAATCGTTTTAAAGGCTAAGTTGTCGGGGAAGAATAATTCAAACTGCCTGCGAAACCCCTGCTGAATTTTCTCAAATTCATGCAACTCTTCTACAGAGCCCGGTTTGGGCAAATAATATCCCCTGTAATCAAAAAAAAACTGACCGGAATGTTTTTCCAGATCTGCTTCATTTGTTTCCATAAACAATAAGATTCATGCAGCTACAAGTTGATAAAAAATTATATCAAAAAAGCTGAGTTTGGTCATGGCCGGGATAGAATTATATCAGCGTTTCAAAAGGCCGTTCTTTTGTTTACTAAAATATCTTTTTCTTTAACATTACAGATATCAATTATTACCACAACTTTGCGTTTCAAAATAAGCACTGGAATAAATATCTTTTTTCCTAATATCGTGCACAACTATGCCTTTGAAAATATTCATCGCAATATTCTTTGTTGGTTTTTCGGTTCATGCTGCCGGCGATCTTTTACAAAACGTGAACCCCAGCACAAAAATAAGTGTGCCTGGAAAAACTTACCAGGACTCTCCCATTGTTATCATTCCTTTTGAATATAAACAATCTGCTTTGTACCACCTTTTCACACTTAGGGTAATGGACAGTGTTATAGACATACTTCTAAAAGATACTGCCGTAAAACTTTCTATTGAAGGATACACTCATGCTGATGAAGGAAACGATACTATTTCTTATTACCTTTCATTGAACCGGGCTTTGTTCATCAGGGATTATGTACTTGGAAGGGGCATCGATAGTTCCAGGATCATCTCTGTGAAGGGATTGGGAAAGCTAAGGCCGTTATATCATGGCGCCAATAAAAAAGGCATCATCCGCAATTGCCGTGCAGAAGTAAGATTGAATTATCCGCCACCGCCACCAAAGATCAACCTGGCAGATAAAGATGAAGACGGGATAGCAGATGCAGCAGATGAATGTCCGGAAGTATATGGAAAAAACGATCTTCATGGCTGTCCGGATAAAAATGCCGTTATCATTCCTTTTGAAGCACAGTTATCGGCACTTACTGCTGCCGGTTATAAGGTACTGGACAGTGTTGTAAACCTGTTAAAACAAAGCCCTTCACTTACGATCGCCATTGAAGGCCATGCTTATAAAACCGAATGCACACGTACTGTCTGTAATGAATTATCAAAAGACCGGGCAGACATTGTAAAGAATTACCTGCTGTCGAGGTATATACCGTCATCAAGGATCATCTCAGTTAAAAATTTTGGAAGCATACAACCTTTAAATGCGGGAAAAGATCCCAGGGAGATATTACGAAATGCACGTGCAGAGATCATCATGATCAATCATTAAAAAGCATACAATTCTACAATACGTTCAATACAGAAAATAATCTTTGTTTTTTATTGGCAGTTATCTAACTTCCCGATCATAAATACAAACAAAATGAAAAAGACAACATTGCTTACATACAGTTTCATTTTTATTTGTGTTTTATTTGCTTCGTATGCACAAGCACAGGATAAAGCCAAAGACACCGTTAGTGTAGGCATATATGTGACAAGTATTCACAATATTGATTTTAAGGAAAAAGAATATACGATCAGTTTCTGGCTTTGGCTTAAATATAAGAACAAGGATTTCGATTTTGAAAAGAACCTTGAAATACCCCAGGCAAAAACAATCACAAAATCATTTCCAACAACAGATACTTCTGACGGGAAAATAAGCATGCTCATGAAAATGCAGTGTGTGATGAAAGATAACTGGAAGATCACAAAATTCCCTTTTGACCGGCAGAAACTCAGGTTAAGTTTTGAAAATTCACAATTTGATACCCGGTCATTGATCTTTGTTGCAGATACGGTTGGCAAACATTACGGCCGTTTTACCATTAATGGCTGGAAGATAGACAGCTTCAATATCAGCATTGATAAGAGATTATATGAAACGGCGTTTGGTGATGACAGCCTTGATAAACCGCAATCAGAGTACAGCGCATTCAAAGTTGCCATTGGCATTGAACGAACGGGACAATGGGATCTATTTTTAAAGCTCTTTCTCGGGATGTATATTTCTTTCTTCATTTCCTATGTATGTTTTTACATCCATGCAGATAGCATTGATGCCCGTTTCGGTTTAAGTGTAGGCTCCTTGTTTGCCGTGATCGGCAATAAATACATCGTTGACTCCGCATTACCGGATACTGCTGCCATCGGCCTTGTAGATTCATTACACGGCGTTACGCTCGTATTCATTTTTGCTGTGATCGGCTGTACTGCTTATGCATTAAAGCTTGTAAAAGAAAACAAACTTAAACAAGCCAATAAATTTGACCTTATTGCAGCACAGGTATTATTGGCGTTGTATATTATTTTGAATATCTACTATATTTCACAGGCTACGGCGAATTAATGTTTTAAAAAACGGAAGACCAGGAATGATGAAAAAAAACAGGAAGTCATTATTTATTGTTTCAACACTGCTGTTATCCATTATTCTTTTATCCCGCTGTATAAATAAAACCGAAGCATTTAACGATGAGAGAGGAAGATCATATGCAGGATCGGCCAGTTGCAGGCAATGTCACCAGGCTATTTATGATTCTGTATTGTTAAGTGCACATTTCAACGCTACGGCACCTGCATCACGAAAAAATATTCATGGCAAATTCACTGCAGGTCAGAACGAATTTGCTTATGATACAGATACAAAAGTGGTAATGGAAAACAGGGACAGTGGTTTTTACCAGGTTCTTTATATAAAAGGAAAAGAAACAGCAGCCCATCGTTTTGATATCACATTCGGTTTAAGAAATGCACAGACCTGGCTGTACTGGGATAATGGCGGCACCTATGAGTTACCGGTATCTTATTATACTTCTGTACATGAATGGGCCACGAGTCCGGGGTTTTCATCAACACATCCCGATTTTAAAAGGCTCATTGGCAGGGACTGTTTCGAATGCCATAGTTCAAATATAAAAACGGTGATCAATACTTCATTAACTGCAGAAATACCCGAAACCCTGGTAAGAAGTTCGCTTATCAATGGTATCGACTGTGAACGTTGTCATGGCCCCTCAGCCAATCATGTGAACTATCACCTGGAAAATCCTGGCAGTAAAAATGCTATGTATATCGTTGCAATATCTAAATTATCAAAGCAACAAAAGCTGGATATGTGTGCACTTTGTCATTCAGGCAATGATAAACGAAAAATTGAGTCCAGGTTTAATTTCAGACCTGGTGATACCCTTGCAAATTTTTTTCTTGAAAATGCGAATACAACAAATAATTTTGATGTTCACGGAAATCAATTCAGGCTCATGTCTGAAAGCAAATGTTTTACAGGAAGCAATACCATGAATTGCTCTACCTGCCATGACCCTCATAAAGATGCTACCAGTAACCTTTCCTTTTATTCACAAAAATGCATGGGGTGCCATAGTGAGGCCAGTCATAATTTCTGTCCAAAGGCTGATTCCCTGGGAATTTCTATAAAAAATAATTGTATTGATTGCCATATGCCTAAAAAACCTTCAGAAGCGATCAGTTTTAAACTGGCGGGAAGTACAGAAAAATCATCTTATTTATTAAGGACGCACCGCATCGCTGTTTATAACAATGAAACAACACCTGTGAAAGCTGATCCCGTTAATAAATAAATATATTGCCATGTTAATTTATTCCAACAGAATTAAAGTGAAAAAAATTACTTATTTACTGATGTTCATGGCTGCCTTTACCTGCGCAAGCACGAAACTTTCTGCACAATTAAAAAAGGAAATGCTGCAATACAGTATTTCCATGCCATACCCTTCCAGTCATTATTATCATGTAGAATGTATCATCACTAACTGGAAAACAGACACGCTGGACCTAAAAATGCCTCAATGGATGCCGGGTTATTACCAGGTAATGAATTACGCAGAGAAAGTTGAAAATATTTCGGCCATTGACAGCCATTCAAAAAAAATGATCCTGCATAAAACTGATGATCACAGCTGGCGGCTTATTAACGGCAGCCACCAATATTTAAAATTGAGTTATGATGTAAAAGCCGATAAACAATTTGTGGCTAATAGTTTTCTAGACAGCACACATGCTTATATAGTTCCTGCAGGACTTTTTGTATATATAAATAACAACATCAATACTCCCGTTTCTGTAAAAATAATCCCCAATAAAAAATGGAATAATATCGCTACCGGGTTAGAAGCAGTTCCTGGGAAACAATATGAATTTACTGCGCCTGATTTTGATATTTTATATGATTGCCCGATCCTGATGGGCAACCTGGAAGAATTGCCTTCTTTTAAAGTAAAAGGAATTGAGCATCGTTTCATTGGTTATAAAATGGGGAGTTTTGATAAAGCCGGATTTATGTCAAACCTTCAAAAGATCGTTGAAGCTGCCGTTAGTATCATTGGTGATATTCCTTATAAACGATATACTTTTATTGGTATTGGCCCTGGTCGTGGCGGTATAGAACACCTGAATAACACTACCGTTAGTTTTGACGGCAATACACTTAATTCAACGGCTGGCATGAATAAAATGATGAACTTCCTGGCACATGAGTACTTTCATCACTACAATGTAAAAAGGATCAGGCCTTTTGAACTTGGTCCATTTGATTATGATAAAGGAAGCAGGACAAACTTGCTTTGGGTAAGTGAAGGTTTATCTGTTTATTATGAATACCTGATCGTAAAAAGGGCCGGACTTATAAATAAACAGTCCCTGTTCAATGATTTTGAAAACAATATCAATGCTTTTGAGAATGATCCCGGCCGTTCATACCAATCGCTTAAGCAAGCCAGTTATGAAACCTGGAGCGACGGGCCTTTTGGCAAACAAGGCGCAAGTGACGACAAGTCTATTTCTTATTATGATAAAGGCCCGGTTGTTGGGCTGCTGCTCGACTTCCGCATCCGCAACGCCACAGAAAATAAAAAATCCCTGGATGATGTGATGCGGTTCTTATATTGGGAATATTATAAAAAACTGGCACGTGGATTTACTGATGCAGAATTTGAACAGGCCTGCGAAACCATTGCCGGCATTTCATTAAATGATGTGTTTGAATATGTATATACAACCAGGCCTCTTGATTATAACCATTATCTCTTATACGCCGGCCTTAAATTGGATATGCAGACAGGTGCTGATAATACTAAAAAACATTTCCTGGTACCCAATGATATACAGGATCAGTCAGGAGCTGCTATACTGAGTTCGTGGCTGGGTGAATGATTCAATTAACGAGTTGCTCAAAAAGCCTGTGTAGCATTTCGGTTGCATCCTCACATAACCCGGGATGTACTTTGGAAGTCTGCAATACGGTACTCCTTGTAGCGGTAAGCCACCTGAAACGCTCTGCCGGCGGTAGTTTCCCAATAGGGCCGGCATCAGCTCCCCCTTTGCAAATTCTTTCAAAAGCATGGAGGTATTCTTTAAGTTCATCTATATCTGCCTTTTTACAAAATGCCCTCAAACGCTCTTCGTCAAGTTTGAAAAGCACATGCAGGAATTTTTCTTTGGCACAATACAGCACAACCCCTACGTTGAAGAATTCTTCCCGTTCAACTTTTGGCACTATACGTACCACGGCATATTCAAACAAGTGTTGCTCCGGCATGTTGTGCTTCTTTTACAAAAATTTCTGAATTTGCGATCCTGGTCTTTAAAAATGTAGCATATGCGTTCCTGTGATCTTTTACAGATTCAAATGGAGATGAAACGGTAAGCCATTCAGCTGGTATCAGTTCTACAATTGAGTCGATCAAACTATCCGTCAGTATCAATTTTGATTCTTTATCCGCTTCTTCCAGTTTTGTTGCTACCGGAAGGAGTACGTGATCTTTAACATGTGTAAAAGGTAACATGGCTTTTTTCTCCCAATCATCCCATGAATGATGAAAATACAGGGATGCGCCATGATCTATGAGCCACAATTCCTTATGCCACATCAGCATATTTGTGTTGCGTGATGTCCGGTCAACATTCATAAGCAAACAATCAAGCCATACAATTTTTGATGCAAGTTTTTCATCAACCTTTGTAACCACAGGATCAAAAGTAGTTGAGCCCGAAAGATAATGCAACCCAAGGTTTAACCCCACGCTTGCTTTCAACAGGTCCTGAATCTCTTCATCAGGTTCTGTTCTTCCAAATGCTTCGTCAAGATCAGCAAATACAATTTCAGGCACTTTGATCCCCAATGCCCTTGCAATTTCAGCCCCGATCAATTCTGCGATCAGTGCTTTCACACCTTGCCCTGAACCGCGGAATTTAAGCACATACAAAAATCCATCATCAGCTTCTGCAACAGCCGGTAATGATCCACCTTCACGCAAGGCAGTTACATAACGGGTTACTTTTACATTCCTGATCTGATGTACATTATTATTCATGAGATACGAAAATACGATAAGTCTTAAGAAGTTTGTCACCACGATTTCGTCATTGCGAGGAACGAAGCAATCTTTTAGCATTAAATCTCGTTAGATTGCTTCGTCCCTCGCAATGACGTTATATAAAAAAGGTCCCCGAAAATATCCGGGGACCTTTACATTTATTGTCTATACTTTAATTCCCGCCTTTGATACGTTTTGATTCGCTTTCCAAACCTGTCTGCCTTTCACGCTGACTCTTAACCTGGCTATTCCCGAAACGCCAGCTGAAACTTACACGTACTGTCTGGCTTTCCCATGATCCGCCACCTTTGATATACAAACCACCGAAATCATTGGTTGCTTTCCATGGAGCTGTATGAAATATATCAGTTGCAGCAATTTTAAGAGATGCTTTCTTTTCAAATAGCTGTTTCTGTAATCCTACGTCTACCCCACCCTGTGGTTTTGTCTTCCATGTTCCGCCCCACACACTTGGACCGTTGAACCAGCCACTTACCTCGGCTGTATAGTTATGCCCTAATGTAAAGCTCTGTTGAAGGTAAGCTCCGTAAGAAGGGAGACTGTTCTTTACATTCTTCTCCCCGATCTTTCCGCTGAACATCTGGTAGTTGTACCAGATATTTACATAACCATTCCACCATTTGTTGATAGGTGTTGGTGAGCCGATATTAATATTCAGGATTTCCTGCTTAGCAAGGTTCTTTTGCTGAACATAGGTAGCATTGTTGATCGTATCAGTTGCCTGTGTGGCATAATCTTTTACATGGCTGTACCCGATGGTTGTATTAACCATACCCTTAAAAGTATGGGTCAATTCTATATTATCTGTATACTGTGGACTCAGGAAT
>Ga0209023_10008506_pt1 | contig 10286 bp, 9 predicted proteins | sample LakOneMetagenome_FD_187468 | JGI IMG/M metagenome (GOLD analysis project Ga0209023, IMG submission 187468) | Freshwater and sediment microbial communities from Lake Erie, Canada (SPAdes) (version 2) | ecosystem: Environmental > Aquatic > Freshwater > Lentic | place: Lake Erie, Canada | collected...
CCGATATCCCGCCGCCCGATATCCCGCCGCCCGATATCCCGCCGCCCGATATCCCGCCGCCCGGTAGCGGTACGCCGAAGCAACAGATCAGGTCGACATCAAGAGTGCGCGGTCCCCACTTCTTGGTACGCACCCGCTCATTGTCGAGTTCAAGCGCTTGAGCGCGCCGCAACCAGCCGTGTGCATCCAGCCGGTCGTCGTCAGCGATGACGACGGCATTGAGAAAGGCGGGCTGCGAAACACCACCCCAGGCATCCGTCTCATAGACCGGTGACACCGCTTTCACCGAATCCCCCAGGCCGTCGACGGCAGCCTGCAATCGAGCCAGGCGATCACCCAGGTTGGATCCGATCGACAGCACGACCCGACTCATGGCGCGCCGCGCCCACCCCGCCGGGATCGGCGGGCGACCACGGCCACGTCGGCGAACGTCAGCGGAATCGGAGCCTGGGGTTTGTGCACAACCACCTCAGCGGCATGCACCCGTTGGTCGGTCATCACCCCGTCGGCGATCTCCGCGGCGACCGTCTCGATGAGATTGCGCGCGGGCCCGCCGATGATGTCCGCGGCCCGCTGCGCCAGCACGCCGTAGTCAAAGGTGTCGCTGAGATCGTCGCTGGCGGCGGCATCGGCTAGGTCGATCCAGACGGTGATGTCCACGACGAAGTCCTGTCCGTCGCGCCGCTCATGGTCGAAGACGCCGTGGTTTCCCCGGACGGCCAGCCCGCGCAACTCGATACGGTCAGTCATCAGTGCCCTCCGAGTCGGTCTGCCAGGCATCAATCACCTTCAGGGCGTCGATGCTGGCGCGGACGTCATGCACGCGAACCCCCCATGCTCCGTGTAGCCCGGCCAGTGCGGAGATCAGCGCGGTGGCGGTCTCGCGCCCGTCCGGCGGTCGCGGTGTGCCATCGGGCGCGGCCAACAGGGTGCCGAGAAAGCGCTTGCGCGATGCCCCGACGAGCACCGGAATACCGGTCGCGACCAACTCGGGCAGGGCGCGTAACAACGCCCAATTGTGTTGTGCAGTCTTGGCAAACCCCAGGCCCGGATCGATGATCAGCTTGTCGTGATCGATACCGACGGCCAGCGCGGCATCAACTCCGGCGAGAAGTTCGTCACGAACCTCGGCCACTACATCACGGTAGTGAGGCGCATCGTGCGGTTGAGCCTGCTGAACCGATCGCCAGTGCATCAGCACCCACGGCACGGCCGCCTCGGCGACCAGTGACGCCATATCTGGATCGACGCGGCCACCGCTGACATCGTTGACGATGCTGGCTCCGCTTTCCAGCGCGGCCCGCGCCACCACGGAATGCATAGTGTCGATACTGACGGTGATTCCCTGTGCCGCAATCTCTTTCACGACTGGAAGAATCCGCGCCGTCTCTACGGCGGGGTCGATGCGGACGGCACCGGGCCGGGTGGACTCACCACCGACGTCGATGATATCCGCCCCCTCGGCGGCCAGGGCGAGTGCGTGCTCCACGGCCCGGGTGGGATCGAGGTAGCGCCCGCCGTCGGAAAAAGAGTCGTCGGTGACGTTGACGATCCCCATCACCTGCACCCGGGTCGGCCTCACTTGCGAAGAATCAGGCCCAGTGCCTCGGATCGCGATGCGTCGTCGGTCTTGAACTGTCCGCGCACCGCCGATGTCATGGTGATCGAGCCGGCTTTGCGCACCCCCCGCATCGCCATGCACAGATGCTCGGCTTCGATGACGACGATGACACCACGTGGCTTGAGTTTGCGAACCAGGGCATCAGCGATTTGGGCAGTCAGACGCTCCTGAATCTGCGGACGTTTGGCATACAGGTCGACGACCCGGGCCAGCTTCGATAGCCCGGTCACCCGGCCGTCGTTTCCAGGGATGTAGCCGACATGGGCCATTCCGTGGAAGGCCACCAGATGATGCTCACAAGTGGAGTACAGCGGGATTTTCGTGACCAGCACCAGCTCGTCATGATCCTCGTCGAATGTGGTGTCCAGCACGGTATCCGGGTCGGTATACAACCCGGCGAACATCTCCCGATAGGCGCGTGCGACCCGCGCCGGGGTGTCCCGTAGCCCTTGGCGGTCTGGATTCTCACCGACCGCCAGCAGCAGTTCGCGGACCGCAGCTTCAGCGCGGGCCTGGTCGAACTCAGTGATGTCGAGCGTGATGGAATCGCGCTTCGTCATGGACGCTCCGTCCGTTATTCAGCTGTGGGCCGGTAGGTGGAATCCTCAGCAGGCTCACCCTGGGGAGCCGCGCCCGGTCCGGAATGAGTCGGGTGAGGTTGATGTTGCGGATACGGCTGCCCCTGATGCTGCTGAGGGGTTCCCCACCCGGGCGGCGGCGGGTACCAGTAACCCTGCTGCTGTTGCGGCGGCGGCCACCCGGGTGCCTGCCAACCGGACGGGGCACCGTAATTGGGTTGGGATGGATTGGGTTGGGATGGATTGGGTTGGGATGGATTGGGTCGGGTTGGACCGTTCTGCGCGTGGTAGCGACCCGTCGGGTCCGCACCGTTACCGTTGACGTCAGGACCCTGCTGGGCATGCGCGGCGCTTGCTGCGGCGATCGCCTTCTTGAACGCCGGCTCCGGTATCGGCTGCGGCCACGGCTCACCGCGTTCGATGGCAAGCTCCCCCGGTGTCTTGATGGGTGGCTTGTCCGACGGGATACGTCCGCCGAAGTCGTCGAACACCGTCAGGCGAGGCCGTTTCTGGATACCGGCGAAAATGACCTCCAGTTCGACGCGGTGCAACGTCTCCTTCTCCAGAAGTTCGGCCGCCAGCACGTCGAGCACATCACGGTGTTCGGTCAGGATCGCCCACGCCTCGTCATGCGCGGCTTCGATGAGCTTGCGCACTTCGTCGTCGATATCGCGGGCCACCTCGTGGCTGTAGTCGGCCTGGTTACCCATGGTGCGGCCCAGGAACGGGTCGCCATGCTCGGTGCCGTAGCGGACCGCGCCGAGCTTGGAGCTCATGCCGTACTCGGTCACCATCGCGCGGGCAATCTTGGTGGCCTGTTCGATATCGGAGACCGCACCGGTGGTCGGCTCCCGGAACACCAACTCCTCGGCGGCGCGCCCGCCCATGGCGAACACCAGGCGGGCGATCATCTCCGAGCGGGTCATCAGGCCCTTGTCGTCCTCGGGCACGCTCACCGCGTGTCCACCGGTACGGCCACGGGCCAGAATTGTCACTTTGTAGATCGGCTCGATGTCGGTCATCGCCCACGCGGCCAGGGTGTGCCCGCCCTCGTGGTACGCGGTGATCTTCTTCTCGGTCTCGCTGATGATCCGGCCCTTGCGCCGCGGGCCGCCGATCACCCGATCGACGGCTTCTTCCAGTGCGGCCCCGGTGATGACGGTCCCGTTCTCGCGGGCGGTAAGCAACGCAGCCTCGTTGATCACGTTGGCCAGATCCGCACCGGACATACCTACGGTGCGCTTGGCCAGACCGTCGAGGTCCGCCCCCGGAGCCAGCGGCTTGCCCTGCGAGTGCACCCGCAGCACCGCCTTGCGGCCGGCCAGGTCCGGGGAGGAAACCGGGATCTGCCGATCGAAACGGCCCGGTCGCAACAGAGCAGGATCGAGAATGTCGGGCCGGTTGGTGGCGGCGATGAGGATCACGCCTTGGCGCTCACCGAACCCGTCCATCTCAACGAGTAGCTGATTGAGGGTCTGCTCGCGCTCGTCGTGGCCTCCGCCCAGCCCGGCGCCGCGCTGGCGGCCTACCGCGTCGATCTCGTCGACGAAGATGATGGACGGCGAGTTCTGCTTGGCCTGTTCGAAAAGGTCGCGGACCCGGGAAGCGCCGACACCGACGAACATCTCGACGAAGTCCGAACCGGAGATCGTGAAGAACGGCACCCCGGCCTCGCCCGCAACAGCCCGCGCCAACAACGTCTTGCCGGTGCCCGGCGGGCCATAAAGCAGTACGCCCTTGGGGATCTTTGCTCCGACAGCCTGGTAGCGGGCCGGGTTCTGCAGGAAATCCTTGATCTCGTAGAGCTCCTCGACGGCCTCGTCGGCCCCGGCGACGTCGGCGAAGGTGGTCGTCGGCATGTCTTTGGTCAGCAGCTTGGCCTTGGACTTGCCGAACCCGAAGCCCATCCGGCCACCGGTCTGCATGCGGGAGAACAGCACGAACAGCCCGACGAGCATGAGCAGGGGCAGCATGTACACCAGCAGCGAACCCAACAGGCTGGGCTGATTGACCGCGGTGTTGGTCTTGATGCCCTTGTTGGTCAGCGCCTCGAACAGCGGCACCGCGTATCCGGTCGGGTACTTGGCGATCACCTTGGTGGAATTGGCGGTTTCCTTGCCGGCGTTCTTCAGCTCCAGCCGGACCTGCTGTTCCTTGTCGTCAATCTGGGCCGTCTTGACGTTGTCGGCGTTGATTTGCGACACCGCGACGGAAGTGTCGATGGGCTTGAAGCCGCGGGTGTCGTCACTGAAGTAGAGGAACAACCAGCCCAGCAGCAGCACCGCGGCGATCACGGTCAGCGTGCGGATAACATTTTTCCGGTTCATCAAGCGTCGGCCCCGGGGGCCTCGTCCTTCCGATGTGCTCTGCGGGGGAATGTTTTAGGCTACCGCTACCCCAACGTCGGACAGCGCCCCGAGGGTTTCCGTCACCGATTGGTTCCCAATTCGGGATCCCTGACAGGCCCATGCCGGCCTCGGACCGCGCTGTGCTTGGCTGGGTCGGTGGTCACACCGATCGAACGGTTAGTCGACGTCAACGGGGTCCGGTTGCGGATTCTCGAGGCCGGTCCCCCGGCCGGGCCGACGGTGATCCTGACCCACGGATTCCCCGAGTTGGCCTACTCCTGGCGTCATCAGATCCCCGCCCTGGCCGCGGCCGGCTACCGGGTGATCGCCCCCGATCAACGCGGCTATGGGGGCTCAACGCGCCCCAAAGCCATCGAGGCCTATGACATCGCTGCGCTGACCGGCGATGTGGTCGGCCTACTCGACTACGCCGGGGCCGAACGCGGCGCGCTGATCGGACACGACTGGGGCGCGGTGGTGGCATGGAGCACCCCGCTGCTGCACCCCGACCGGGTCGCCGCCGTGGCGGGCCTGAGCGTGCCGCCGGTACCGCGGCCCCTGACACCGGTGACCGAGGCGTTGCGCAGGATCTTCGGTGACAATTTCTTCTACATGCTGTATTTCCAGCAACCGGGGGTGGCCGACGCCGAGATGGACGCAGATCCACGTCGCAGTTTGCGGCGGATGCTCGGCGGGATGCGGGCATCGCAGGATGAAACAGCCGCGCTGCGGATGCTGACACCAGGACCTGAGGGATTCATCGCCCGGTTACCCGAGCCGGACCGGCTGCCGGACTGGCTGGCCGCCGCTGAACTCGACCACTACGTCGCCGAGTTCAGCCGCACCGGCTTCACCGGGGCGCTGAACTGGTATCGCAACTACGAACGCAACTGGGACATCACCGCCCATCCGGCCGCTGAGACCATCGGCGTTCCTTCGCTTTTCGTGGGCGGGACCGATGACCCGGTGCTCGCCTTCACTAAAACCACCCGTGCCCGCGAGGTCGCCATCGGTCCCTACCGGCAGATCATGCTGGACGGCGCCGGACACTGGATTCAACAGGAGCGACCGGATGAGATCACCGCTGAACTCCTGAGGTTCCTGTCAGAAGTGCAGTGGACGTGAATTCGCCGGCAGCGAACGGGGTCCGCAGGCGCGCTACGGTGAATCATGATCAATGCCGCCAACCCTCGCCGCGTCGTGACAGTCATGGTCGCAAGTGCCGCGGCGGTACTGACCGCCGCCACCCTGGCCGGGTGTGACGCTAAAGCCGGACCGGTTGCGGCGAGCCCACGGCAGGTGACCGTCATCGGCTCCGGGCAGGTACAGGGGGCACCTGACACGGTGACCGCGGACGTGGGAATCGAAGCGGTGGCCCCGGATGCAACGTCGGCGATGAATCAGACCAGCGACCGCCAGCAGGCCGTCATCGGTGCCCTGACCGCCGGCGGGATCGACGCCAAAGACATCAGCACCACGACGGTGAGCCTGCAACCGCAGTACGGCGAGAATTCCGTAATCACCGGATACCGGGCGGGCAACTCGATTCAGGTGAAGATCCGCAAACTCGAGGCCGCCTCGGGTGCGCTGGCCACCATCATCAGCACCGGGGGTAACACCACCCGGATCAACTCGGTCAACTTCTCCATCGACGATGATTCGCAACTGGTGCGCGATGCCCGCGCCCGGGCCTTCGATGACGCCAAGAACCGGGCACAGCAGTACGCCGAATTGTCGGGCCTCTCGCTTGGCAAGGTCATCTCGATCTCGGAAGCACCCGGCGGCATCTCACCCCAACCGGTCCCGATGCCGATGCCGCGTAGTGACGCGATGGCCGCCGCGGTGCCACTTGCACCCGGCGAGCAGACCGTCAGCTTCTCGGTTAGCGCGGTCTGGGAGTTGACCTGATCCCCTACCGCGGAAGGTGAATTCGCTAGTTTTGATAGACCTTAGTGCTGATAGATCTTCGGATCCAACGTCCCGATGTAGGGCAGGTCACGATAACGCTCGGCGTAGTCCAAGCCGTAACCGACGACGAACTCGTTGGGGATGTCGAAACCGACATAGCCAATGTCTAGTTCGCGACGCACGGCATCGGGCTTGCGCAGCAAGGTGCACACCCGTAGCGACCGGGGATGGCGGGTCGCCAGGTTCCGCAGCAGCCAGGACAACGTCAGGCCGGAGTCGACGATGTCCTCCACGATCAGCACATCGCGCTCGGCGATATCGCGATCCAGATCCTTGAGGATGCGCACCACCCCCGAGGACGACGTCGACGAGCCGTAGGAGCTGACCGCCATGAACTCCAGCTGGGTGGGCAGCGGGATTGCGCGCGCCAGGTCGGTGACGAACATGACCGCCCCCTTGAGGACGGTCACCAGCAGTAGATCCTGACCGGCCAGCGCATCGGCATAGTCGCGACCCAATTCGGTGCCGAGTTCGACGGTACGGGCCTGAATCTGCGCTTCAGACACCAAGACGGACTTGATGTCGCCGGCATACAGCTCATGCGCTGTCACGGCCTCAGCGTGCCATGCCATACCCGAATAGGAACAATCAGACCGGTTTGCGGCTCAATGTCAGCGCCAGACCGCGACGTTCGGCGAACAGCCTCGTGTACGGAACCTCGGAGCCGACCGCCACCCCGCCCTGTCCCCGCCAGGCGCTCACCAACGCATCGACTGCCCGAATCTGGGTATCGGTCAGCCCGCTGGCGCCACCGGTAAGCAGCCAGGCCCGGATCACCCGACGGCGCACCGCGGCGGGCAGATCCCTGATCGCGGCGACCTCCAGACCGTCACCGGACACCGCCCCAACCAGATCGTGGCCGGCGAGTGAATCGAGTGCGTCGGTGTCTTCCCGCAGCGCCGAGGCGGTGCGGGCCAGTGCCTCAGCCACCCCGCCGCCCAGCACCTGCTCCAGCAGTGGCAGCACCTCGGTGCGCAATCGCACCCGGGTGAAGCGGGGGTCGCTGTTGTGCGGATCGTCCCAGACCGCGAGACCGAGTTCCGCACAGGCGGCGTGGGTGAGGCCGCGCCTCATGCCGAGCAACGGCCGGTACCACGGCGGATCGCAGGGCCGCATCCCGGCGATCGAGCGGGCACCCGAGCCTCGCCCGAGACCCAGCAACACGGTCTCGGCCTGGTCGTCGAGGGTGTGGCCGAGCAGCACCGGCGCGCCTTGCCGGGCTGCATCGAGAGCGGCGTAGCGGGCGGTTCGCGCGGCCGCCTCCGGCCCGCCGGTGTCTCCGACCTGCACGCGCAGGACCCGGGCCCCTACGCACCCGAGGTCCATGGCCTGCTGTCGAGCGGTCAGGGCAATAACTTCGGAGTCCGGTTGCAGTCCGTGGTCGACGATCAGTGCGGTCGTGGGCCGTGTCGCGGCGGCGGCGGCGGTCAACGCCAGTGAGTCGGGCCCGCCCGATAGCGCCACGCACCACGACGGCGCGTCGGCGAGCCAGCTCGCGGCGAAGTCAGCCAGTGCAGTGCGCAGCCCGGCTACAGAACTCTGTCGATCCACCGCTGGGGGTTTTCGATCTCGTCGGGCAACGGCAGGGTGTCGGGGCCAGTCCACACCGCATTGAAGCGCGTCATCCCGACCCGGTCCACCACGTGGTCGACGAATGCCTTGCCGCGGGTGTACTGACTCAACTTCGCGTCCACCCCGAGCAGGGCGCGCAGCAGCCGTTGCAGGGGCGGCTGTCTACGTTGCCTGCGTTCATCGAAGCGAATCCGGATGAGGTGGACTGAGGGCACCACCGCGGGACCGACGGCATCCATCACATGGTCGGCGTGGCCTTCGAGCAGGGTGCCGAGAACAAGGAGCCGATCGAGCGCCTCTCGCTGCGGTTCGGACTGCACAGCGCGCAACAGTCCGAGCACTCCGGCGCTGCCGGGATCCGGTTCACCCAGCGGCACCGTGCGGCGTTGTTTGACGAACTCCGCAAGGCGCCCGACCACCTTGCCGAAGTCATCTCCACGATCCGCGGTGAGCACTTCCAACGAGCGTGACATGTGTTGGGCCAGCCACGGATTGGCGGTGAACTGAACGCGGTGCGTGACCTCGTGCAGGCATACCCACATCCGGAAATCCTTCGGCACCAACCGTAATTGACGTTCGACGGAGATCACATTCGGATAGACCAGAAGCAGACAGCCGCCGCCATCAGCGGCGAAGGGGTCGTACTGACCGAGGATGCCCGAGGAGACGAACGCGAGCACCGCTCCGGTTTGAGCGCCGGCGATACGGCCGGAGATAGTATGGCTCGGGGTGTGGGAGCCACCGGTCATCACCCGCATGGAATCCGATGCCGCTCGAATCCACTGCTCCCGGTTGACGATTCGGGCCTCGGGTACCGGGCGGTCACTGAAAAGTCCGGTGACGTCACGGACGGGCCCCTCTGCGATGCGAGAGGATTCAGCGAGTTGATCGATGGCCTGCCGGCGGGTGTAGTCGGTGGCGGGCGGGCCCGGCCGGAGCAGCCGTGCCCCGACCGTGCCGGCGAACTTCCAGTCGACCGCTTTGCCGATGGACGGTGCTTGCACGGAAGGCTTCGTCACGAGCCACAGCCACAGGTGCGCAGCGTCGCGGCCAGCGCATCAATGGCGGTTCGTCCCTCTATCCCGGCATTGTTGGAGATGAATGCGAAAGTCAACACCCGACCACTGGCATCGGTGACAATCCCGGCCAGGGCGTTGGTCTCGGTCAGCGACCCGGTCTTGGCGCGCAGCCAACCGGCCGGGGATTTCGACTGATCGCCGTCGACAAATCGGTTGGACAGTGTGCCGCTACCACCGGCGATGGGCAGCAGATCCACCATCGGCCGCAGCGAAGGCTGATCAGGTCCGGCAGCGGCATTGACCACCTCGTCGAGGGTCTTCGACGTCAGCAGATCGGCCACCGACAGCCCACTGGAATCGACTAGCGCCGCACCCGTCACGTCGATGTTGGCCGACGCCAGCTTGCTGAGAACGGCGTCCACACCGCCGGCGAAGCTCATCGGTCGGCCAGTCGCTTTAGCCACCTCACGAGCGATGGTCTCGGCCATCACGTTGTCGGAGGTACTCATCATTTGAAGCAGCCGATCCATCAGCGGGGCGGACTGCACCGAGGCCAACTGCCGGCCGCCGGCCGGGCCGGGCGCGAAGGTGACCCTGGTCGGGTCGATGCCGAGGGCAGTCGCGAGCGCCCGGCCGGCATCAAGCGCGGGGGTCGGCGAGCGCCGGGACTCCACCGTGGTGGGCTGGATCCGCCCGGCATCGAGCATCACCGACTGGATCGGCGAGATATCGCCGCCGCCGATATCGGCCGGGTCCCAACCGGGGGCCATATCGGGACCGGTGAACAACGAGGTGTCCACCTGCACCGCGGTGGCCGTGATACCGCTCTTGCGAACTTGATCGGCGAGGTCGGAGATCCGGGCGGCGCCGCGATACCAGGTGTCCTCACCCGGCGGTGCTGCCGACAGCGTCGGGTCTCCCCCGCCGACGAGCACCACCACACCCGGCATCCGGGTCTGATCGGCGGCCTGAACCGTCGTTGTGACCCTGGCGTTGCGATCCAACGTGAGCAAGGCAGCGGCCGTGGTCAGGACCTTGTTGGTCGATGCCGGATGCATCGGTGCGTCGGCGCGCTGTTCCCAAATCTGCTGTCCGGTCTTGGCATCGGTGATGCGGCCGCTGAGGTTGCCCAGATTGGGGTTGGCGACGGCCGGTGCCAGCACCGCAGTGATCGCGGCGG
>Ga0209023_10008507_pt1 | contig 10286 bp, 9 predicted proteins | sample LakOneMetagenome_FD_187468 | JGI IMG/M metagenome (GOLD analysis project Ga0209023, IMG submission 187468) | Freshwater and sediment microbial communities from Lake Erie, Canada (SPAdes) (version 2) | ecosystem: Environmental > Aquatic > Freshwater > Lentic | place: Lake Erie, Canada | collected...
AAGTGCTGCGCCGATGCAATTCAATAAAATATAGACCAGGTCTTTTTGAGAAACTTTATTCAACAGGTTCAATAGGAATGCGATCAATAAAAGCGTTACGCCCACAGTGCCGATCCAGTCAGCATTAGAAAAATTCATATTGATAAATTTACCTGTACAATTTTATCTGCACGTTCTGTGAACCGCCCAATTGGTTGCAGGAATTTTTGCAGACCTGCATCAGCTAATATTTTGGTCAACGCTTCTACTCCTGCTTCTTTTACACTAAATAATAATCCACCATTTGTTTGCGGATCCGGAAGCAGGTTAAATGCTTCCATCACATTTACTCCTTTTTCAAAACCAACCTTACTGCTGTAACTATTCCAGTTTCTATATGTGGCATCGGGTACGATCCTTTGCGATAGATATTCTTTGGCTCCATCTACAACAGGTATCTTATCGTAAAACAATGTTGCTGATAAGGCGGCGCCTTCTGCCATTTCAACGAGGTGGCCTAGCAATCCAAAACCCGTCACATCTGTCATGGCAGTTACAGTATCAATGTTCCCAAGCACTTCACCCAACTTATTCAATGCTGTCATCTGATCTATCATCAACGCTTCGTGTTCGGTTTTAAGCAATCCTCTTTTTTGGGCTGTTGATAAAATACCAACGCCAATGGGTTTAGTAAGGAAAATATAATCATCTACCTGCGCTGTATTATTTTGTTTCAGGTTTTTAATATCCACGATGCCGCTCACCGCAAGACCAAACATGGGTTCTGCCGTATCAATGCTGTGCCCGCCAGCCAAAGGAATACCTGCCGCCGCACAAACAGATCTTGCGCCATCCAATACTTTCTGTGCAAGGGCGGCAGGAAGTTTTTCCACGGGCCATCCCAGTATGGCCACAGCCATCAGGGGTTTTCCTCCCATGGCATAAACATCACTGATGGCATTGGCCGAAGCGATCCTGCCAAAATCAAATGCGTCATCTACGATGGGCATGAAGAAATCTGTCGTGGAAATAAGTGCTGAACCATTTCCCATATCATACACGGCAGCATCATCATTGCTGCTGTTTCCAACCAGTAAATTTTTGTCGGAAGGGTAATGTATCCCGGTTTTTAAAATCTCTTCCAAAACCTTGGGTGCGATCTTGCAACCGCATCCTGCTCCTCTTGAATATTGGGTTAACCTGACCGGTTCTGCAGGAGCGATATCTTCTGTTGACATGTATTTAGTTTTTTCTTCTCCGCAAGATAATGGAAGCATTCTTCTGAAGATCACCGCTGAACCTGATCTCGTAAATACTTTTTCCATCGTGCACAACAAGCAGGCCGGTATTAGGGGCGATCGCTCCCAGATTTTCGGCGTACATGACCAATTCTATATCGTCTTTATTTTGTCCGGCGTAGATCGTTTTTTGAACAGCTTTTGTGCTAAGCCCTTCTTTTGCCATAATGATCTTCCCGTTCATCAATACACTCACGGTATCACCATCTACTTCTCCATTATCGTATAAAGAAATCTGCAAACTATCAGAACTGAAATATACCGTCTGTTGTAAAACTGTTACTCTTTGGTTTACTTCGGCTGCAGGGGTGATTGTTGTTGGTTTTATCTCATTCGCCTGAATTGCTTTAGCAGATCGGGCCGCATCCTTTTCTTTACGTTGTTTTGCCGGGGTTGTAGTTAATGCTGCTGTTTCTTTAGCGGCATTGGAGCTTTCGTGCTCGTTATGTTTTTCAGGAGCCGGGTTTATTACTTCTTTTGCTGCTGCATCTTTATTCGCAGAAGCTTTGCCTGGCTTTGCTGATGCAGTTGTATTTTCCTCTTTTGGTACTGTTGCTGAAACTGCTTTTGGCTGATCACTCGCTATATCATTTTGTTTAGTAACAACTGCTGTGGCTTGCCCTGCGGGATTTTCACGCACAGCGATCTCTTTACTTGCTGTTATTTCTTTTTGTTTTTCATTTTCATTTTTTACAAAAGAGAGTTCATTTGATAAACCAAGTTCCTGTAAATGTGGCACCAATGCCGATTGCCAGAAATCGTTCTTCCGTTGCAGGCTAACCGTTCCTGTTAGTGGTGCATATTCTTTTGTCCGGTTTGTTGTAAAGGGACCACTCAGGGTCATGATGCTATCTTTAATATCCAGCGTTAAAACATTTAACTGCCTGACTCCTTTCGCAGGAGTTATTGGATAATTATTTGCAATCAAACCAGCATCTTCAATAATAATTTTATCACCCTTTTTTTTCAGCTTCACTTTCTTTACACCATAAAATTCTTTATCGCCATCTAAAAAAAAAGTGTGTGAAAAACCGCTCAGTTTTCCTTTCTCTTCACTGATCCCTATTTCGTAACGGTAATATTTCTGGGTACTGTCGTTATACAGCGTTCCTTTCCATAATCCGGTGATGTCTTGTGCAAATGATCCTGCTGGCAGGGAACCAATCAGGAAAATAATCAGGTATTTACAGAATTGCATGAGAGTAGTTTTTCGGTATTAGATATTGCATCAACGTTTAAACAGTCAATTTTATTTAATAAAGCAGCCAGGTTTTCCCTGTTATGCAACCCCTTCAGATAGGTTTTATCATAATAAGCTAATAATATCCTGAAACACTCTTTCACATTGTCTTCTACCAGGAAGCCAATTGCCGTTTTGGTTTCCAGAGGCCCGAGCCGCTTCTTGATCCTTATAATAGCATTTACCAGCTTCTCCTTTTCAATGGCACCATAACCTTTGGTAATATGGTCAAGCCTTTCTTCAAAAGGGATTTCCAGGAAAAAAACCTGCTTTGTACGCATCTGCCTCCAAAAACCGTGCGGAATATTTAATGACCCAATGCGCTGGCTTTCATCTTCTAACCAAAAATTATATGTATTGTTCTGATAAAGAGCACTTGCCAGCAGATTTTCGAACATTTCCTGTGTTGGCTGGGGCGGCTGTCCCAATGCACCAAATGCAGAACCTTTGTGATTGGCGAGCCCTTCGAGGTCGATCACTGCGTGGTTCTTTTGCTTCAATGCATGCAGTACTTCTGTTTTGCCGCTACCAGTAAAGCCACCAACAATACTGAACTGAAACTCCTGGTCAAATTGATCAAGAACCCAATTACGATATGCTTTATAACCTCCCTCCAACAGGTAAACCTCAAAGCTATAAAAATTAAGAAGCCAGGCAACGGCTGAGCTTCGCATACCTCCACGCCAGCAGTGAACAATTACTGAGTTTGATGTTTGAGGTTTGTAGTTTGATGCTTCATGTTGTTTGCAGATTTTTTCGACTTCTTCTACCATGGAACGCATTTTCACACCAAAGAAATCTAGGCCATATTTAATGGCTTTTTCCCTGCTTTCCTGTTTATAAGCAGTGCCGATTTTTTTTCTTTCTTCATCAGTAAATAAAGGAAGGCCGTATGCGCCGGGTATTTGTGCATGGGCATATTCGCCGGGGCTGCGAACATCCAGTACTGGATATTGTGCCGACAACTGCAGCAATTCTTCAACTGAAATTTTATGTATCGCCATATACTGTCAATCCCTACGAAGTTACAATAAGAGGGTTGCGGCTGGATCAATATTTTTATTCATCTCTTTTTCGTCTCAATATGATCGCTGCATTGGTCTTCAGGTCGGCACTAAACCTTAATTCATAAACAGACTGCCCTTCCCTGACTACCAGCAAACCCGTATTCGGTGGTATAGAGCCCAGGTTTTCTGCATACATGACCAGCATCTGGGAATCCGGTGTATCACGGTCAAAATAAACTGTATAAGAATTTGGCTTGGTATCAAGGCCTTTCTTTGCAATGATCACTTTTCCATTCAACAAAACACTTACTGTATCTCCATCTATTTCGCCATTATCATATAGAGTAAGCTGCAGGCTGTCTGATTTGTAGAATAAAGACTGTTGACTATTAATGGATCGTTTTGAAACATCTGCCGCTGCGTTATTAAGTACCGGTAATGGCATTGCTTTTTTTGCAACCGTTGCAACAACAGGTTCTGCAGGTTTGCTTTCTTTTACAACAGCGGGTTTAGGAGCTGGCTTCTCAACCTTTGCTACAACAACTTCTTTTGGTTTGGGTACCGGGGTTGACTTAACAACTGGCGGTGGTGCCGCTTTTTTTACAACAGCAGCAACAACAGGTTCCGGTTTTTTTTCTGCTATGGCAAATACGATCTCTTTTGATCTTGTATATGGTTTAGGCTTAGCCACGGCAAACAATGGCTTTATCTCTTTCTTAGGAATCGTTGCTTTTGCAATACCAGGAAGGACCAACGGGTCTAGTTTCAACTCAACTTCTTCCTGGGGTATTTTGGTGAACGATAATTTATCTGCCAGGGAAAGTTCTTCCAGTTTTTTAAATATTTCTGTTGATTTAAAATCGATCTTGTGCTGCATCTGCACCGAGCCTGTTGCTGCAAGGTAACGACGGGTCTTGTTGGTGCTCCAGGTACCGGCCAGCTGCATGCTACTATCCAATACCGTTAACGTAAGTGTCATTACCTTCTTTACTTCTTTTGGCTGCGAGATACTGGAAGCTTTGGAAAGCTGGCTATCATCTTCCACAACGATTGTATTATCCGTTATTTTGATCTTATGGTCCCTGAACACCACCTGCATGATCCCGTTCTCTTCAAAGGAAATACGGGAGTAGCCGCTGTATTTTCCTTTTTCCTCGCTGATGGTAAGTTCAAACGGATAATATTTTTTAGTGGAATCAACATAGAATTCCCCCTTCCAGACTCCTGTGATATCATGCTTTTCCGGTTGCCCGGGTTGTGCAAAAGCACATACAGGAAACAGGAGCAGGAGCAGTTGATATAATATGATTCTTTTCAAATGAACGGTATTATTATTTTAAAAATATGTCTTTCTTTTGTTAATTGGTTGCTATACTAAATAAAAAAACCGTTGATTGCTCAACGGTATAATATTTATTCATGGTTGAATTTAAAATCAGCCATTCATACTGGTCAGGAACTCTGCATTGTCTTTTGTGCCTTTCATATTTTTCAAAAGTGTATTCAGTGCTTCTTCAGGGTTCATGTCTGCCATATGTTTACGCAATACCCACATACGCTGGAATGTATCTTTGTCCAGTAAAAGGTCATCACGACGAGTAGAAGAAGATACAATGTCGATAGCAGGATAAATACGGCGGTTAGACAGCTTACGTTCCAGCTGCAATTCCATATTACCTGTTCCTTTAAATTCCTCGAAGATCACTTCATCCATTTTACTGCCGGTATCAACAAGCGCTGTGGCAATAATGGTAAGGGAGCCTCCAAATTCTATCTTACGGGCAGCACCAAAGAATTGTTTTGGTTTTTGCATAGCATTTGCTTCCACACCACCTGATAATACTTTACCAGATGAAGGAGCAACGGTGTTATGTGCCCTTGCCAAACGTGTAATTGAATCAAGCAGGATCACCACATCGTGGCCGCATTCCACCAGGCGTTTTGCTTTCTGCAAAGCCATGGTACTTACTTTTACGTGCTTCTCTGCCGGTTCATCAAATGTAGAAGCAATAACTTCTGCTTTTACACTGCGTTCCATATCTGTAACCTCTTCCGGCCTTTCATCCACCAGAACGATCATCAGGTAACATTCAGGATGATTTTCTGCAATAGCATTTGCCAGTTCTTTTAATAACATGGTTTTACCCGTTTTGGGTTGTGCCACGATCAAACCACGCTGACCTTTTCCGATTGGTGTAAAAAGATCCATGATCCTTGTACTGTAATTATCCGACTTCGTTGTAAGTTCCAGTTTTTCGAAAGGAAAAAGTGGTGTAAGATAATCAAATGGTACACGGTCCCTTACTTCTTCAGGGCTTTTACCATTGATCGTTTCCACTTTCAATAAAGCAAAATATTTCTCGCCTTCTTTGGGGGGGCGTACAGAACCATAAACAGTATCTCCTGTTTTTAATCCAAATAATTTTATCTGTGAAGGAGATACATAAATATCATCGGGTGAAGAAAGATAATTGTAATCGCTGCTGCGTAAAAAGCCATACCCATCAGGCATCATTTCCAAAACACCTTCGCCTAAAACAACACCATCAAACTCTATATTGAATGCAGGCTGTTGTTCTTTACGTTGTTGAAAATGCCTGGCTTCCTTGCCTGGTTTCTCTGGTTCGTCCATTACTACTTCGGGCTGCTGGATATCTTCCTGTTGCAGCATTTGCGCAATAGCAGGAGGTATGCTACTGTCCTCATCAGTCAATGGTTGTAATTCCTCTTCCTCATCTTCGTTTTCTAATTCCGGTTTTATTTTTTTGATCGGTTTCTTTTCGGGTTCAGGTTTCCTGTGTTTTGGTGCTGCGTCTTTTTTAACATGCTCTTCCTTTGTTGTTTCTGCTGCTGAACCGCCCGCATCTTTTAAGATGCGTTTGCGTTTTGGCTTTTCGCCATCTGCTGATTTCTTTTCGTCTGCCATTTGAGATTGTTTTTCCATGATCTGCTCTACGAGATCCTGCTTGTTCATTTTTTTAGAGTTCGGAATGCTGAATTGCTCTGCTATATCAAGCAGCTCCGGAACGAGCAGGTCGTTCAGTTGTGATATGTTATACATAAAATATGAGAAAATGCGTTTTTCAAAAATCCCGTCTTAGTGTTCTGTAAAATTTGAAGTTGAAATTTATGCTGATGGAAGTGGTTGAATCGCTGAAGGAATATGACTTAGGATAATCTTCCCAACCTTTTCCAGTGCAATGATACGCAGATTTTGGATAATAAAAGAATTTTTGTGTTAGTTATCCCTTTATTTTTTATACTATATAGGTTGTTCCGAACGACAGGATCAATCGTTTTAACATCACATTGCAACAGGGAGATCAAGGCAAAAACATCTCAAAAAAATCAAACAAAGTGGTTCATGTTAAAAAAGATTGTAACTTGATAGCCGGTCTGAACCCCTCTTCTTCCTTTGATGCTGCAAAAGTTTTCCGGAGGAATTATAAGAAAAACAGATCCCCATTGCTTAAAATTTCGTGACTTCATATGAACCATAAAGAATTTGTTATAAAATGGGTTGAGTTGTTCAACCAGGCAGATCCGAATGCAATTGCCGAATTATATGACGAAGATGCCATCAATCACCAGGTTGCCAATGATCCTGTTGTTGGAAAAGCTGCTATCAAAGAAATGTTCAGCCGCGAATTTGCCAACGCAAATATGGTTTGCCTGATCGATAATATTTTTGAAGATGGCGAATGGGCCATACTGGAATGGAAAGATCCCAAAGGACTAAGGGGTTGCGGTTTTTTTCATATCAGGAACAGCAAGATCATTTTTCAAAGGGGTTATTGGGATAGGTTATCATTTTTAAAATTGCATGAGCTGCCCGTATCTCAATGGTAGTTTGTTATTACCTCATATCCCTGTCTTTTACTGTTTATCCATTGTAAGCAGCATTGGTAACAATCTTTTTTCTGCAGTTGATTTTCTTTCATAGCTTGGTTACTTAAAACTAATTGCATGAAAAAGATCCTGGTTGCATGCCTTTCATTGGCATTACTTACTACAACTGCATTTTCCCAGTTAACAACACCTCCAAACGGTGGCAATAAAAAAGCTTCGGTATCGGAACGTATCGGCATTACTGATGTGACCATACATTATGACAGGCCCGGTGTTAAAGGCCGGGAAGGAAAGATCTGGGGACAGCTCATTCCGGTTGGTTTTACAGACCAGGGCTTTGGTTCCAGTAAAGCTGCACCCTGGAGAGCAGGCGCAAATGAAAGCACAACGATAGAATTTTCTACTGCTGTAAAAATAGAAGGCAGCGATCTGCCCGCCGGTAAATACGCTTTTTTTATAGCGTATGATCCCAATGAATGCACCCTGATCTTCTCAAAAAATAACACAGCCTGGGGAAGTTTTTTTTATAAAGAAAGTGAAGATGCCTTGAGGGTAAAAGTAAAACCGGTAGCATTGGATAAAAATATAGAGTGGCTCAAATATGAATTCAGCAATGAAAAAGAGAACAGTGCTACCATTGCCTTACAGTGGGAAAAACTAATGATCCCCTTTAAAGTTGAAGTAGATTATATACAAACACAGCTGGCATCTTTCAGGAAGGAATTGCAAACAGAAAAAGGGTTTGTATGGCAGCCCTGGAACGAAGCCGCACAATGGTGCCTGCAACATAATACGAACCTTGACGAAGCATTGAAATGGACCGACTCCGCCATAAATGATGCATTTGTAGGAGAAAAGAATTTCCAGTCATTAAGCACACGTGCGCAGATACTCGACAAGCTTGGCAGGGGTTCGGAAGCTGAAGCTGTAATGAAAGAAGCGATGCCACTGGGAAATATGCAGCAACTTCATCAATATGGCAGGCAATTACTGCAGCTGAAAAAGAACAAGGAAGCGCTGGACGTATTTAAACTGAATGCCAGCAAAAATCCCAACCAGTTTACAACACTGATGGGATTAACAAGGGGATATGCTGCAAACGGTGATTATAAAAATGCATTGAAGACTGCCAAACAGGCGCTGGCCCTGGCTCCCAATGCACAAAACAAAACATTCGTAGAAGAAGCGATCAAAAAACTGGAAGAAGGAAAAGATATTAATAATTAACCCATCTATCAATATTATAGTATTAAAAGGCAGCTTTGTAGCTGCCTTTTTTATTACTATGTTTTAACTCCTATGAACCTTGCCCTATCAGAATATCTTTATTTGATTTTTTTTAGCTAGACTGTGATATTTACTTTCCTACTGCGAATAATATATAAATGAAATTGATGAACACAGGTGTTGATAAAGATGATTTCCTGGCTCTTATTGAAGCGCACAGGAAGATCATTTTCAAGATCTGTCATTCTTATTGCCCGAACAAAAACGACCGGGAAGATCTTGCACAGGAAATTATATTCCAGTTATGGAGGTCGTACAAAACATTTAATGCTTCGTATAAATTCTCTACCTGGATGTACCGTATCGCACTGAATGTTGCGATCAGTTTTTACAGGAAAGAGAACCGGGTTGCCCGGACTATTTCATATCCCGAATCAATTCCTGATGTAGAAGATAAGCATGAAGGTTTGCAGCATACAGAAGAAAATATTGGCCTGTTGCAACAGTTTATCAACGAACTCAAAGAACTTGATAAAGCCCTTATGATCCTCTACCTGGAAAACAGGAATCAAAAAGAGATTGCCGAAATACTGGGCATATCAGAAACCAATGTAGCAACCAAAATCAGCCGGATCAAAGAAAAATTAAAACAAAGATTTTCAACCATTCAATAATACACAATGGAAGATTCAACAGTAAATAATTTATGGGAGAAATATGGCGACCAGATAGAAGAAAGCAGGATTTTAAATATGCAATCCTGGGCGCTTAACCTGCACTGTATGGAAATGATCCAATCGCAAAAGATTAAATCAAAATTGAGGTTACTGTCATTTTCAAAAATTGCGGGCATTATTGTCGGACTTGCCTGGATATGGTTTTTAGGAATACTTGTTTATTACAACCAATTTAAAAATCCTTTTTTCAGCATTTCGGTTGGTATTCTTTTTTTGTTCAATGCTGTTGCCATCATAAACTATATCAGGCATCTTGTAATGATAACCCAGATAAATTACAGCGACAGCATAACCGGTACGCAAAAAAAATTATCTGCATTACAAACATCCCTCGTAAGCAATAACAGGTTCTTATTATTGCAGTTCCCGTTTTATTCAACATGGTTTTATAATTTAGAATGGATCCACAATGATCCTGTATCCTTTTGGCTTATTGCGTTTCCAATCAGTATAGCATTGGCAATACTAGGGATATTTCTATATGTCAATTATTCAAAAAAGAATCTCCATAAACCCTGGGTGAAAGCGCTTATGAATGGTTCCGGGTTCAGGTCTGTTACAAATGCATTGGATTTTATCGACGAAATTGATGCTTACAAAAAAGATAAATTATAACACAGATACTGCAATATTTGTTACGGTAGTTGCGTGATTTTGGGTACATTTACAAAGCTCGCATTTGCTAATATTTAAACGCCTTTGTTGATGGAAACGGTAACGTTGAAAACATTTGATAATTATTTTTCTGCCAATATCATTCTCAGCAGGTTACAGCAATCTGGTGTTGATTGTTATTTAAAAGACGAATACACGGTTACGATCGATCCCATTCTCAGCAATGCCATTGGCGGCATAAAACTGGCTGTTCACATAGATGATGTTCCTGATGCAACCCGACTGCTTCAGCAGTTTGAAGAAGAATATCTACGTTCTGTCGAATGTCCGAAAT
>Ga0209023_10008509_pt1 | contig 10286 bp, 9 predicted proteins | sample LakOneMetagenome_FD_187468 | JGI IMG/M metagenome (GOLD analysis project Ga0209023, IMG submission 187468) | Freshwater and sediment microbial communities from Lake Erie, Canada (SPAdes) (version 2) | ecosystem: Environmental > Aquatic > Freshwater > Lentic | place: Lake Erie, Canada | collected...
CTGAATCCGCTTAATTTTCGAAGTTTCGCCACTGAGCAAAGTGACATTTCGATTCGGAACATCACATAGTTTTGCGAAGAAGGCACATAACGCTTGATTGGCTTTACCATCGATGGGTGGTGCGGCAAGACGCACCTTGAGCATCGCAGTTGGCGCACCCGATGCAGGATGCGCCATAGTTTCAAATCCGAGAATTTCTGTCTTTTTCGCCGCAGGTTGGACTTTGATATACAGGATCAATTGCGCAGGTAAAGACTCATCGTTTTTCATCATTCAACCTTCATGCAACGATGAGTCGTCCTCATTACCTGCTTACATTAAGCCTTGCAACAACACGCCATGCGCTTGCGCCAACATAAAGCGTGAAATATAAATCGCCAGCAACGCCACAATCGGCGAGATATCAATCGGCCCCAAGTCTGGCATAAACCGTCTAAACGGTGCATACAGCGGCTCAGTCATTTGCATGGCGAGCATAATAATCGGCGTATGCGTTTGGGTGAACATAATGACCAGACTGGAGATGATGGATACGTAAATCAACACTTTACACATCATCAAGAAGTCATCAAGCAATCCAAAAACCAATTGCAGCAACAACACGTCTGGCCCGAAATTCATGCCTCCACTGAGCAGGTTATTTCCCGCTAAATCGATCAATCGCACCAAGATCATTAAACCGAGTGCAGCAAGGTTGATACGCCCTTGACCAACAGTCGGCAAAATTCGCTTAAAGACATCAACAATATGCGTCGCTTGAACCGTTGACATCACGATTGGATTATAGGGATCTGCTTGCGTCAACTGCATCATAAAACGCAGAAATAACAATAACATTGCTACACCAGTAACAATGTTAAAAATCTGTGGAATCAACGAATCCATGCCAACGCTACCTCATGCTTAATATTTAAAATCTAAAAAATTCTTTGCGCTAACGCTTAACTCGCAGACAACGCAACACTTCGTTGACCAGCCGCCGCCAATGCATCGACAATATGCTGACTAACCTGTTGCGCTTCTAAATGCTCAATCGCTGCGGCAGTGGTGCCATTCGGCGAAGTGACATTGGTACGCAATTTAGTCGGGTTATCACCACTAATGATCGCCATTTGCGCAGCACCGAGTGCAGTTTGCAAGGTCAATGCTTTCGCGGTTTTCTCATCTAAACCTTGCGCCACGCCTGCCTTGATCATCGCTTCCATCAGATAGAAGAAATACGCAGGGCCCGAACCAGAAACTGCCGTTACGGCATGCATCAGTGATTCATCTTCAACCCACAAAACCAAGCCGGCGGCGCTCAAAATATTAGTCGCACTATTACGGTCATCTTGAGCAACGGTTGCTGATGCAAACAGGCCTGTTGCGCCAGTTTGTACGAGTGCAGGTGTGTTCGGCATCGCGCGAACAATACGGCTATGACCGCCCAACCCTTTCGATAAGGTAGCAACAGTCACGCCAGCTGCAATCGATATAACTAACTTCTTTGCAATATGTGGCGCAAGTTCATGTAGAACCGTTTGAATAATTTGCGGTTTGACTGCCAGCACAATCACATCGGCATCGATTGCCGCATCAAGCGCTGAGGCAAATACGTTCACACCGCGCACAGCCAGCAGCTCACGTAACTCTGTGACGGGTTCAGCGACATTGATCGTCGTCGCAGGTGTCCCTTCAGCGAGCAAACCGCCGATTAGCGCTTGCGCCATATTGCCGCCGCCAATGAACGCAACGATTTTGGATGATTTTGGAGAATTTTTTGGGTGTTGTACGCTCATATTGGCATCCACATCAGTATCAATTTATTAAAAATATAAAACGCTTTTAGACAAAATAAAGCGCAAAGTTCGTCAATCTATCAAAGATAGTTTACCAAAAGATGTCACTAAGCCACGGTTAATGCGCGCGTTAAAGCGTTGAGCATATAACTACCATCCCAATTTTTACGGGTAATGCCTTCGCCAACACGCAGCGCCACAAGATCATGTTTTGGGCTGATAAACATATACTGCCCTTTTAAGCCCTCAAAATAAAAAGCCGTCTCATCATCATGCGCTTGTTTAGCAGGCAAAGCTTCGAACCAAGGAATCCCTGGAACAATTCCTTTATCTTTTGCTTTCAGCCAAATTTGATAACCATAAAAACCATAATCGGCTGCGCCAGCATCCAGCCCGCGCCCTAGCGTATTACTTGGGGTCACCATTTGTTTTAACCATGCACCAGATACAATTTGTCGCACTTCTCCGCTCGCCGTCGTATAACGACCTTCCGTTAAAAACAACTGACCAATGCGGAGCCAATCTTCTGGTTGGGCAAACATTGCCGCAAAAGCACGCGCTTTTCCGCCTTCACGATCCAACCAAAGCGCCGCATCATGACAATCTAGTGGCTGCAAAATATATTGAGAAAAGAAATCTGCCAACGGCATTTTTGTTGCGCGTTCTAAAATAATCCCAAGCAAGTGGGAATTATAATTATTGTATTCAAAATACGTTCCAGCAGATCGGACAGAGGGTAATGTAAACGCTTGGCGTTCAACATCCGTTCCATAGTACAGCGGAATAATACTCGGCAATTCGCCAATACCGATCAAAGTATCACTTCTCAACCCAGACTGCATGGTCAATAAATTTTCGACCGTGATATGCCGACGCTCATCATCTTGAAACTCAGGTAAATACTGTGCGGCCGCATCATGAACGCTACCAATGAAGCCTTTTTCAATTGCAAGACCTACAGCGATCGCGAGTAAGGTCTTAACCATCGACATCGAATTAAAGGTATCTGTTTTCTTAAAATCACGATATTGCGCATGCACTAAACGACCTTTATGCATCACCAAAAATGCACGGGTCTGATGTGACCACAGATAGTCACCCACTTCCTTTAGCAGCGCATCTGACACGGGGAATTCGGGTTGCAGTTTCAGCTCAACTGGATTCTGACTGCCTTTGGCAACCGTTAATGGCTTGTACCAACTCACTTGGGTCACAGGGCTGATCATCAAGCCGCCAAACACATGACGAAGCGAAGTGGGATTGGCAAGGTTGGCGATATTCCGCACATTCATCTTTAACATTTTCATTCATTTACACTCATTCTTGCAGCAAGCCCCAGCCTGTAGACTCGGTCGCTTGCGCCGTCACCCAAAATCCTTTGCTACTTAGCAAAGCCAATGGCTGCCCATCTAATGTTTCTAAAATTTGTACTTGTTCGCGCTGCCATGTCGGTAAACGCAGCGACTGTAACAGTTTTTTAAGCGGCCAATGCCCCACGCGACCATTTAAATGTAACAACTCGCCTTCTCGTCTCGGTCGCAGACGTAATTCTTGACCAAGCCTTGATAATGACAAGCCATTTTCCATCATGGCAACGCACCAATTGCCAGTTGGTAACACCAAGCTTTGCGCCATTGAAACAACTAAGCTTTGCGTCCCAGCAACAGGTAACTCAAGCGGCAAACGGTAGAGTTGATCTTGATAGCGACGAAATTGAAATTTGCAATGTTCAGTCTGCCAAATCACTTGGGGTGTCGAATCAATCCGCGCAATCAGCATTTCACGAACAGCTTCGACCCGACTGAGCGGCGGCGCATATCGTGCATCACCCTGCATCCAACGTGCTAATAACCAACGCACACGCGCATCACTTAATGCCAATACCGCAAGAATATTTAACGAGCCATCTTTGTTTTGTGTTGCTGCAAGATCAATCTCACCTTGCTCTTTCAAAACCGATTCCGCATCCGCCATCAAACCTGCAGTGCGCGCCATCGCCGCTTCAAACCCACCCCAATGCGCCGCCAATAACGGCCACACTTTCTCGCGCATGACGACACGATCAAAACTTAAATCATGGTTGGCTGGATCATCAACCCAGTGTAATTGGTGATTAACAGCGTATTGATGAATCTCATCGCGAGCAGTACTGAGCAATGGTCGCCAAATGGTTATTTGATCTTGTGTTTGTAGTTCACGCATGGCAGCTAAACCACTGACACCGCTGCCGCTAAGCAGGCGCATCAACACGGTCTCCGCTTGATCTTGTTGATGATGTGCCAGCACCAGCACTTCATCAGGCGCAATGACTTCGCGAAATGCCGCATAACGTGCATTACGGGCTTCATTTTCCAGATTACCTGCGGCGACTTTGACTTTCTTTACAGCGACTTCAATGTTTAATGCTTCGCATTGCGCGACAACCTGTTTTGCCCAATCACTCGATGGCGCTTGTAAATCATGATCAACATGCGCAACACGCAGCTGAAAACAGTGATCAGATTCGGCAAAAATGCGATATAAAGCAACCAATAAAACCACTGAATCCAAACCACCACTACAGCCCAACAAAAAACGCTGATTCGGCGCAAACCGTTTCAGCGTTTCCTTAATCTGTTTTTCAATCAGCTGGACTTTAGTCTGTTTCAAAACTTATTCCGTTAATGGTAAAGCAGGCGTGTGACTGCCAAACTTCATGAGACGCTGATAACGCGCTTCGATCAAAGTATCCATTGGCAGCGAACGCAACGAATCAAGCTCAGCGGTTAACGCGTTGCGTAACGCTTCCACTGTGGCTTGTGGGGTCAAATGCGCTCCCTCGCCTTCGGAAATGATTTGGTCAATCAAGCCTAATTTATATAATTTATCTGCAGTTAAACCCAACGCTTCACTTGCACGCTCGGCCTGTGCATTGGTTTTCCACAGAATCGATGCACAGCCTTCAGGTGAAATCACCGAGTACATGCTGTTTTCCAGCATAAAGACTTTATCCGCCACGCCAATTGCCAGCGCACCACCAGAGCCGCCTTCGCCAATCACAGTCGCAATCACCGGCACTTTCAGCGTCGATAATACCGCTAAACAGCGAGCGATCGCTTCCGCTTGACCACGTTGTTCTGCACCAACACCTGGATATGCACCCATCGTGTCGATGAAATTCAGTACAGGAAGGCCAAAACGTTCTGCCATTTCAAACAAACGCAGCGCCTTGCGATAACCTTCAGGATTGGTCATACCGAAATTATGATGAATACGTTCCGAAGTTGTACGACCGCGATGTTGACCGACCACGACGACTGGACGACCATTAAAACGCGCCAAGCCACCAATCAACGCCTGATCATCTCCAAAGGCGCGATCACCGTGTAGCGCATCAAACTCAGTGAATAACGCCGAGATATAATCCAAAAACTGTGGACGATTTGGATGGCGTGCAATCTGCACCGTTTGCCATGCACTTTTAATCTTCTTCACTTCTGCATTCATATCTACATCACTCATTTTGAATTGCGCTGATCGCTATTGATGGTCGTGTCATTTCCAGCAGAGTGCAACATAACCTAAATCCAGTCCTGATGATTTAGCAAAAAACACCAAACGACAATTGAGACGACTTACGCCTCAAGTTCGGCAGGCACTAACTGCACCACTTCCAACTCAACCCCCCAATGGGCAAACTGCGTCACTTCCGTCTGTAGATCGGCTTGTAACATCGGCCACTCGTCACCCTGTTGATCGACTGCCAATTGCCATTTTTTTGCAGTATAGACAGACAATACAAAATTCGGCACGACTTGGTCGTAACGCGAATGATGGAACAAAACCGCGAGGCGTAACAACAGACATAATGTGACTAATGACGCACCACCTGCGTGACGCACCAGATCCAGCGAATCTCCGCGCAATTTACGACGATGCAAGCCGACTAAAAACGATAACCGCAATTGATCAACTTTAGAGAAACCTGGCACATCAGAATGCTCTAACAAATACGCGCCATGACGATGATAACTGCCATGACTAATCGCTAAACCAATCTCATGTAAATATGCCGCACGACGCAACAAATCACCATCTTCCTCATCGAGTTGCATCGCATCAGTCACTTGCTCAAACAATGCACGCGCCGTCAACGCCACACGATCTGCTTGGCGTGGATCCGCATAATAACGTGCCATCATCGCTTGCACACTGCGATCACGCACATCTTCATGGCGGAAACGGCCGAGCAAGTCATACATCACGCCTTCACGCAACGCACCGTCCGAATAACCCATCTGTTCAATGCCAAGCACTTCAAACAAGCCAATCAAGATCGCCAAGCCCGCAGGTAATACGGCTTTACGATCCTCTTTTAAGCCTTCAAAATCAATCTCATCGGTGTGTTTCCATTTCAGAATTTGTTCGCGCAACTGCAACAGAGCAGGATAAGTAATATGTCCTTGTTCATCCGCCAAGCCTTGCTGCATGAGCAACTGACGCGCGGCTTTAATCGTTCCGCTAGAACCGATCACCGTATCCCAACCCGTTTCGCGATAGGTTGCAGCAATCACAGTGACTTCTTTACGCGCCGCATTTTTGGCTTGCTCAAAAGCTTGCTCACTGATTTGACCATCAGCAAAGAATCTACGGGTAAAAGCAACACAGCCCATTTGCAATGATTCGGTCTGCAGCGGATCAAAGTCCTGACCAATAATAAACTCAGTCGAACCACCACCGATGTCCACCACCAAACGGCGTCCGCCAGCTGCAGTCGTATGCGACACCCCTAAATAAATCAGGCGAGCCTCTTCACGTCCGGCAATGATCTCAATCGATTTTGGTAATATTTTTTGTGCTTTATCAATGAATTCTTGTGCATTGGCAGCTTCGCGGAGGGCGTTCGTCGCCACAATCCGCATGCGCTGCGGCATCACACTGCCCAAACGACCCACAAAACGCGACAAACAATCCAAGCCACGTTGCTGCGCCTCAAGGCTTAAAATTTTATCGGCATCCAATCCTGCAGCCAATTGCACTTTTTCCGACATCGACGCGACTTTTCGCACTTCGCCATGATCCAAACGCGCGATTGCCAAGTGAAAACTATTTGACCCCAAATCGATGGCAGCCAACAGTTCTTCTTCAGGAAAAAAATCAGCCATCAATACCCAACCCTAAACACAAATAATAAAAAACGATAAAATTTAAATAAATAAACGTTCAATCATCAAAAAAAAGCTGTCATTTATATGGCAATTAACATGCAACAGAGCACAGCGCTCGTCAACCTTAGCATCTCAACCTACACTACATCCAGCAATCCACGATGAATTCTTGATGACAGAATCGGAGTTTAACGCGAAAAGCCATCAAAACCCACTCAAAACACCATCAAAATCGCACAACTGAACGCCTTCTGTTGTCATATTCTTAGGATAACGCAGGTTATTAATTTGCCAGAAAAAGTCTTTGAACCCCGTCAAACGCTCAATTATCGACATAACCGATCATTACGATCATGAGAGACCATTTGACAGCGCGCACTTTACCCTTGAAAATCGTGACATTCTCCTGCATATCCTTTTTCATGCAGCCGTACTAAGATCTGTAAAGCAAGTCAGTACAGCAAACCACTGCAAGTTCACCCATTCTGTGATGGCACCTTAAAACACAGATCTTTGGATTTTACTAAATCTATACTTTGGAGCACGCTATGAGCGACATTATCAACACCACTGACAGCAATTTTAAAGCTGACGTACTCGATTCTGACATCCCAGTTCTGGTTGACTTCTGGGCAAGCTGGTGTGCGCCATGCAAACAAATCGCGCCAGTACTCGAAGCACTGTCTGCGGAATACGATGGCAAAATCAAGATTGTTAAAGTTGATGTGACTGCAAACGAACAAACTTCTGTTGACTACAACATCCGCAACATTCCAGCGCTGTTGATCTTCAAAAATGGCGAAAAAGTAGATCAAAAAGTGGGCGCAGCACCACGTTCACAACTGGTCGCGTTCATCGAACAACATATTTAAACGATGATTCTTTGTAATTTTTTAGCGTGCAGTACATTTACTGCGCGCTAAAAGCCTTAAAAAACAGCGACAACACCCCCTTCCAACCTGAATTGTTATTTTACGTAATTCACGCTCGAACGTTGACATTCCAATATCAAAGGTTTTATAGTAACTATCAATGAAGGGATTAATACTTATTTAGCGGTATCTATCGTACTTAAGGCACATAGAAAAGCATACAAATAGACCAGTCGGTCACACCAGATTCGTAATTCAAAATTTAGTCATAACACTTGCTTACTCAATGTTTTTTAGCATGATGACTGAACGTTTTTCGCGTTTTACTGTTACGTAAATCTTTAATCAAGATCTGCCACCGCACTAAAACCAATGCTTTAGAGAAAATAGTCAATGATGACTTCCCTATTGCCGTTATCCAATTGCTGTGCTGTATCGATACTCAAATTGTTACTCATATTAAAGCGACTTACATTTTAATTTTTTAAATAAGACACTACATGCACTTCACACTGTATCCACACATCGCTGAACCTGACGATATGAAAAGCAGGTCAGCAAAAACCAGATGCTCAACGCCATCCTCTTCAAAAATAATGCAATTTAAATCAGATTTAACTAACCCGATTAAGCAATACCTGTTGTTTCTCTCCACCTCCCTCCGACTTCTGTCCACGAATCCTGCTCTATGAATCTTACTGAACTCAAGAAAAAGCCAATCAGCGCCCTCGTTAATATTGCTGAACAAATTGGTTTAGAAAATATGGCGAGAAATCGCAAACAAGACATCATTTTTGCCTTGCTGAAACGCCATGCCATGAACGGCGATGAAATTTTCGGCGACGGCGTACTCGAAATTCTTGGCGATGGCTTCGGTTTCCTCCGCTCTGCTGAAGGTTCTTACCTCGCAGGGCCAGACGACATTTACGTTAGCCCTAGCCAAATTCGCCGTTTCAATCTGCGCACTGGCGACACGATTAACGGCACGATTCGCCCACCGAAAGAAGGCGAGCGTTATTTTGCCCTGCTGAAAGTGAATCAGATTAACTATGATTCTCCAGAAAGCGCGCGTAATAAAATCCTATTCGAAAACCTGACGCCTTTGTTTCCAACCAAACAAATGATCATGGAACTCGGTAATGGCACAACCGAAGACTTAACTGGTCGTGTGATCGACTTGATGTCACCGATTGGTAAAGGTCAGCGCGCTATCATCGTTGCACCGCCAAAAGCGGGTAAAACCATGCTGTTGCAAACCCTTGCACAGTCGATTACTCGTAATAATCCAGAAGCGTATCTCATTGTTTTGCTGATCGATGAGCGTCCAGAAGAAGTCACTGAAATGCAGCGCTCTGTGCACGGCGAAGTCGTCGCATCGACGTTCGATGAGCCTCCAGCACGTCACGTTCAAGTCGCTGAAATGGTGATTGAAAAAGCAAAACGCCTCGTTGAACATAAAAAAGACGTCGTCATTCTGCTCGATTCGATTACCCGTTTAGCGCGTGCTTACAACACGGTGATTCCTTCGTCAGGCAAAGTATTGACTGGTGGTGTGGATGCACATGCGTTAGAGCGTCCAAAGCGTTTCTTCGGTGCTGCACGTAACATCGAAGAAGGCGGCTCACTAACCATTATCGGTACTGCGTTGATCGAAACCGGTTCAAAAATGGATGAAGTCATTTTTGAAGAGTTCAAAGGAACAGGCAACTCTGAAATTACCCTTGAACGCCGTATCGCTGAAAAACGCGTATTCCCTGCGATGAACATCAAGAAATCGGGCACACGCCGTGAAGAACGTCTGATGGACGAAGATACACTTCGTAAAGTATGGATTCTACGTAAGTTATTGCATCCTATGGATGAACTACAAGCGATTGAATTCTTGCTCGATCGCATGAAAGACACCAAAACCAACGATGACTTCTTTGACCAAATGAAGAAAAAATCCGCAACGGCTTAATCATTAAAAGGTCTCATTGATGCCAAGGATTTTCAGCAGAATTGCTCCTGTGCTTGGCTTAATGATTCCTTTGTTAACCGCTTTATATCTACCTTTATTGACCTATGAAAATGGCGTGGTTGATAAAGGGTGGGGTTTTTTGATAATTGGTTGGCTTAGTGTGCTTGATGGCAACTTCGCTTGGTTTGGCAATATTCCACTTCTGCTTGCTCTTTGTTTACTAACAAGTAAACCTCGATCAGCCCAGTTAGCGGCAATAATCGCTCTCGCTATAGGTCTTACCATATTTGGATATGACGAATCTGGAGCTATCGATTCTAGTAAAATCAGTCATATCACTTCTATTGGAAGTGCCGCGTATTTATGGCTGGGAACAGCTCTTGGAATTATAGTTGTTGCCAAACTTATTGATAAGAATTCTGCCACCGAATAACTGTATTGATGTTAAAAAACGCACTGATCGAAAGATCGTGCGTTTTTTTATATTCAAAATAACTTCAATAGCTCATTGAGCCTGTCGAAATGCGCG
>Ga0209023_10008511_pt1 | contig 10285 bp, 8 predicted proteins | sample LakOneMetagenome_FD_187468 | JGI IMG/M metagenome (GOLD analysis project Ga0209023, IMG submission 187468) | Freshwater and sediment microbial communities from Lake Erie, Canada (SPAdes) (version 2) | ecosystem: Environmental > Aquatic > Freshwater > Lentic | place: Lake Erie, Canada | collected...
TACTCGAGTAATCAATCCAACTGTTTTAGATTTTATTCCAACCGAAGAAGAACGTTCCAATCTTTCTTTAAAGATGGTGGTTTCTAAAGAGAAAGATAAAATCAACTCACTTTTTAATTTGATTTGTTCACTAAAATCGGAAGCTGCAATTATTTTTTGTAACCATAGAGATGCAGCCGAACGCATTAGTGATACGTTGAGCGAAAAAGGAATTTACGCAACCTATTATCACGGCGGTATGGATCAAGATGAACGGGAACGTGCTTTGATTCAATTCAGAAACGGAAGCGTGAGTTATTTGGTAACCACAGATTTGGCTGCTCGCGGATTGGATATTCCCGAAATGAAGCACGTCATTCATTATCATTTGCCTTTAAAAGAAGACGAATTTACTCATAGAAACGGACGAACTGCTCGAATGTTAGCCTCTGGAACTGCTTATGTCATTGCACATGAAAGTGAGAAGAAAATGGAGTATTTAGATTACGGAATGGCAGTTTTGAATGTAGATAATTCGACAACTTTACCAAAACCACCTCAATTTCAAACTATTTATATTAGCGGTGGTAAGAAAAACAAACTGAATAAAATTGATATTGTTGGGTTCTTTTCTCAAAAAGGAAAACTGGAAAAAGGCGATTTGGGTTTGATTGAAGTCAAGGATTTCATTTCATTTGCCGCTGTAAAATCAAAAAAAATAAAAGAATTCCTTTCTAATATTCGTGATGAAAAGATGAAAGGGAAAAAGTTTAAGATTGAAGTAGCTCGAAAAGTGATTAAAAAAGAAGAATAAAAATAACTAAGATTTCAAAAATTAGCACAAATTTATCTGTGTAAATCTGTGAAATCTATGTTGATTATATCCTTACAGAATCTGGGACTAAAACAGTGTAATCACCACCATTTCTAATTACATCACGAACAATACTGGATGAAATGTAGGAGGTTTTAGAAGCTGTTAATAAAAATACCGTTTCTATTTTTGATAATTTTCTGTTAGTATGTGCAATGGCTTTTTCAAATTCAAAATCGGCTGGATTTCGTAATCCACGAAGAATAAAATCAGCATTGAGTTTACGGCATAAATCAATAGTCAAACCTTCATACGTAATTACCGAAACTTTAGGTTCGTTTTTAAAAGCTTCTTCAATAAAGCGCTTTCTATCTTCTAACGAAAACATGTATTTCTTTTCGGCATTGATTCCGATAGCAACAATTACTTCATCAAATAAGGAAATACCTCTTTTGATAATATCGTAATGACCATTGGTTATGGGGTCGAACGATCCTGGGAATATAGCTTTTTTCATTGTTTTTAGTTTTCTGTAATGAATTGTGAGTTAACTGAGGAATTGATAACGAATAACTGATAACAATTTTTATTTCTTCCAAATTAACTTTCGTTGGAATGCCAATTCAATTTCGTTATCCAACAAATCACTCATGACCATTTGAGCATGCGCGGCTTGTTGTGGAAAAATACTTTGTGGCGACAAACCCGGATTGGTATTGATTTCTATAAAATGTGGAATGTCATTCATGACAATAAAATCGGTTCTTGAAAATCCACTCATACCTAAAGCTTCATATACTTTTTTGGCAGTTTCTTCAATTCGGTTTTTTATTTCTTCCGAGATGTTGGCCGGTGTTATTTCGTCTGATTTTCCTAAATACTTGGCTTCATAATCAAAAAAAGCGTTTTGTGATAGAATTTCGGTCATTCCCATCACTTTAGTTTCGCCTTTGTATTTCATAACTCCGACGGAGATTTCACGTCCGTTAAGATACGATTCAATCAAAATATCACTGTCTTCGGCGAAAGCAAAATCCAATGCTTTTTGAAAATCATCTAAGGTGGAAACCATGGAAACACCCAACGAGCTTCCCGATTGATTTGGTTTTACAAAGAAAGGCAATCCCAATTGAGCTGCAACTTCTTTACCATCAATAGCATCACCTTTACTCAAGTAAATAGATTCTGCTTTAGGAATATCAAATTTAGATAACACCGAAAGTGTATCTCTTTTGTTGAATGTTAGTGCCGATTGATAGAAATTGCATCCAGTATATGGAATTCCGAGTAATTCCCAGTACGCTTGCATGTGTCCATCTTCGCCAGGAGTACCGTGAATGGTGTTTGAAATAACATCAAAATGAATCGTTTTAGTATCTTTAGTAAAACTAAAATCGGCTTTGTTTATAGGGTATTTTACGCCATCCACTAAGCAATACCATTCGTTTAAAAGAATGTGTACTTCAAAGATTTGATACTTATTTTTGTCTAAGTTGTTCAAAATTAGTTGACCACTTCGTAATGATATTACAGATTCATCTGAATATCCGCCCATAACAACAGCTACGTTCATTCGTTTTTATTTAAATTACAATACAAATTTAGTACAAATGTTGAAACTAAAAATTATATCTTTGCGATAAATACTATTTTTATGAGTTTTAAAAAATATCTAACAAGTAAAGTTTTTGTTGCTCAAGTTTTAGCTGCATTGGCTATTGTTGGTGCTATCGCTTATTTGTTTTTTCATTGGATAACCTTTATTACTAATCATGGTGATGAAATTACAGTTCCAAACTTGGCTAAAATGAGTCCCGATCAAGTCGAACAGAAGTTAGACGAACTTGATTTAGATTACCAAATAATAGATACCGTTGATTACAATCCTAATTTCCCTAAACTGTCTATAGTACAGCAAGAACCAACCGCTGGTTCTAAGGTAAAAGGAGGTAGAACTATTTATTTAAAATTGAACGCTTCGACCTTTAAAATGGTTGCTGTACCCGATTTGATAGAAAAAACATACCGACAGGCAGTACCAACCTTGAAAGCTGTTGGTTTGCAAGAAGGAACCATAAAATACATTCCTTACATTGGAAAAGATATGGTTCTTGAAATGTGGATGAATGGAAAAAAAATAAAACCAGGCACCAAAGTTTTAAAGTCCTCCAAAATTGATTTAGTACTTGGCGATGGAAAAGTAGTGTTTAATGATACTGAATTAGATTCTATTCCTAATAATGCAACTCCAGTAGACACCATACCTAATGAACAATAATATAGATTTTCAGGAGCCCGAAGAAGAACTTTTTGAGCACCATAGGTTTGAAGTTCCTAAAGGACAAGCCATCACTCGAATTGACAAATACCTTGTAGGATTGATTCCGAATGCCACCAGAAATAAAATTCAAACGGCAGCTACCAATGGCGATGTTTATGTAAACGATTTACCCGTTAAGTCCAATTACAAAGCAAAACCGTTTGATGTCATTAGAATATTATTGTCCCATCCACCTTTTGAAAATAGGGTGGATCCAGAAGATATTCCCTTAGATATAGTTTATGAAGACGATGCCTTGTTGGTGATTAATAAACCTGCTAATTTTGTAGTGCATCCTGGACATGGAAATTACACTGGAACTTTGGTTAATGCTTTGGCATTTCATTTTGAAAATTTGCCAATGAACAGTTCAGAACGACCAGGATTGGTGCATCGAATTGATAAAGATACAACTGGTTTGTTAGTGGTTGCTAAAACTGAAGCGGCGATGACGCATTTGGCCAAACAATTTGAAGACAAAACTTCAGAAAGAGAATACATCGCTTTGGTATGGGGAAATGTAAAAGAAGAAGAAGGTACCATTACTGGAAATATAGCGCGTCATGTTAAAGACCGAATGCAAATGGCTGTGTTTGCCGATCCCGAAATTGGGAAACATGCAGTAACTCATTATAAAGTATTGGAGCGTTTTGGTTACGTGACCTTAATTTCGTGTAAGTTAGAAACGGGAAGAACGCACCAAATTCGCGTGCATTTGAAACATATTGGACATACGTTATTTAATGACGAACGCTATGGCGGAAATTTGATTTTGAAAGGTACCACTTTTACCAAATACAAACAGTTTATAGATAATTGTTTTAAAACATTACCACGACAAGCACTTCATGCCAAAACGTTAGGATTTATTCATCCTACTACTGGTGAAATGATGCGATTTGATACCGAAATCCCAAAAGACATGGCCGACTGTATTGAGAAATGGCGCAATTATTCCAAGTCCAATGCATCTGAAGAAGAGGAATAAAAAAAAGAGCTTTAGAAATTTCTAAAGCTCTTTTTTTTATATAATATGATTTCTAATTATCGTTTAGTTGATGATCACTTTCTTAGTTAATGATTGCATTTCATTACTTACTTTTAAGAAATAAAACCCTTGTGGTAAGTTTTCTAAAGTATAAGAATTGTTTTCGAAAACAGGTTTTTTAACTTCCATCATTAATTGCCCGTTGATGTTGATTAATTGAATAGTGTCAATATCGGCATTGGTGTCAATAGTAATTTTATGATCGTTAGTTGGATTTGGATAAACCGAAACAGCCGTTGAGTCGAAAGTGTTTGTTTTTAAAAAAGCACCCCAAATTTGAGCTACATATTCTGGATGATCAACAAACGGGTTTCTGTTTCCTTGAACATTGTAAATAGCATTGTTTCTAGTAATTTCTTTTTGGCTAACAGGATCGGCTAGATGCCAGCTGTACAATAAATCTAAATACCATTGTTCAAAAACTTTGTCACTGCTACCATCTAAAACAGTATCACCACTTGGGTCAAGAGTTTGCCAAGAACTAATTGCGTTTTGGTAACAAGTTGCAACATAAAAATAATTACGAGCAAAATCACCTTTAAATTGGTCGGCTGGTTCAAATACATTAATGCCATAAGGGTAATTTGGAGTCACACACGAACCAATTCTCCAACCATTACCAATATTATTTGTAACCGATGGATTTACAGTAGCATAGGCTAAATTCCCACGTAAACCATTATCTTTTTTATCCGACGGCATTACTATGAAAGCATCGGAATACATAGGATACACTTGTCCGCCAAACCAACTTTTAGGAAACGTATGTTCTTTATTGAAGCGTTGGCATTCAACAGTTCCTAGGGTTCCGTCGTCTTGTTGTCCACCACTTGCTACTGTTCCAAAAATAAAATCACAGTTGGAATAAATTTCCCAAACATATCCATCTGGTCGTACATCCGAAGTTTGAAATAAATTCCATAATCCCGAACCATATACCAAAGTAGTATGAGGACTTACAATATTGTACAATTGGGTTTTTAAAGTGAATCCACTACCAGTTGCGTTATTATAATAGCCATTTGGAATTTGAGCAAAAGCAAAAAAATGGCAAAGTAGTACTAAGTAAAAATATTTTTTCATGTAATTTATGGTTTGCGTTCTAAAAGAGCCATGTAAAATCCGTCAAATCCTGATTGTGAGGCAAGTACCTTAACGTCTTTTACAAAGGTAAAGTTTTTTCCATTTTCTGTAGTCAAAAACTTTTTAACTTGTTCTTGATTTTCAGAAGGTAACACAGAGCAAGTAGCATACACGAGTTTGCCACCTGGTTTTACTATTCTAGAGTAATTTTCTAAAACTTCGGCTTGTACTTTACGAATGTTGTCAATGAATTCGGGTTGCAATTTCCATTTGGCATCCGGATTTCTTTTTAAAACCCCTAAACCGCTACAAGGCGCGTCAATTAATACTCTATCGGCTTTTTCATAAAGTTTTTTAATCACTTTAGTGGAATCTATAATGCGGTATTCAATATTAAAAGCACCGTTTCTTTTGGCACGAAGTTTCAATTGTTTTAGTTTACTTTCATACAAATCCATCGCAATCAATTGCCCTTTGTTTTCCATTAAGGAAGCCATGTGCAAGGTTTTTCCACCAGCACCAGCACAAGTATCTACTACGCGCATTCCAGGTTGCACATCGAGAAAAGCAGCTACCAATTGAGAAGAAGCATCTTGAACTTCAAAAAAACCTTCTTTAAAAGCATCCGTTAAAAACACATTAGCACGTTCTTTCAATACTAAAGCATCAGGTTGATCTTTTAAAAATTCGGTTTCAATGTTCAAATCCATCAATATAGCATGCAGTTTTTCTTTGGTGGTTTTTAAAGTATTAACCCTAAGAATTACTTGAGCTTGTTTGTTTTGAGCCGCTATTTCTTTGGTCCAAAGGTCTTCACCTAATTCTTTTATACCGATTTCATCCATCCAATCTGGAATCGATTCACGCATTTTTCTAATTTTTGACAACTCGTCAAATCGTCCTTTGATTTTGCGTTCTGGCGTTCCTTCTAATTGTCTCCAGTCAGGAATTGGATAACCACGCAATACGGCCCATACTGCAAAAATTCGCCATAAATCGTCTCTGTCAAAAGGTTCTTTAACATTAGCAATCTCAGCATATAATCGTTTCCATCGTACAATTTCGTAAATGGTTTCGGCAACAAATTTTCTATCGGAACTTCCCCAACGTTTGTCTTTTTTCAAAGCTCTTGCCACCATTTTATCGGCATATTCACCTTCGTTAAAGATGGCGTTTAGGGAATCAATAGTGGTATAAACTAAATTTCGGTGTAATCTCATTGTATTAAAAAATATCTTCGTTCAATTCGGACTTTGTCCTTGAATCAGCCCGCAAAGGTATTGCTTTTTTATATTCTAATTTTAGGAAATTAAAATTTGTTTAAAATTTGCTACATTTGAAGTTATTGATATTTTATTTATGAAAAAAATATTCTTTTTAGCTGCGCTGTTTTGTTGTTCTTTCTATAGTCTAAGAGCTCAAACTTATCAAATTGGCCATACTACAATCACTTTTGTTGATGCCAGTAGAAACAATAGAAGTATAGCAACCGAAATTTATTATCCAGCTGATCTTGCAGGAGAAAATGTTCCTATTAGTACTCTAAATTCAATTCAATTTCCAAGTTTGGTTTTCGGACATGGATTTGTTATGACTTGGGATGCGTATCAAAATTTTTGGAATGCTTTAGTTCCCAATGGCTATATAATGGCATTTCCAAAAACAGAAGGTTCCTTTTCACCATCTCATTTAGAATATGCCAAAGATTTAGCTTTTGTGATTGATCAAATGAATTTTTTAGGAACGCAAAGCTCTTCTATTTTTTACAATAGAGTTAGTGCAATGAATGCCGTTATGGGACACAGTATGGGTGGTGGGGCTTCCTTTTTGGCTGTTCCAATAAATTCCAATATTACCGCTTTAGTTAATTTTGCTTCAGCAGAAACGACTCCTTCAGCAATTACAGCTGCGACTTCAATTACTGTTCCTGCGTTGCTTTTTGCTGGTGCAAATGATTGTGTGACGCCACCAAGTACCAATCAACTTTCGATGTATAACGGATTACTGAGTTCTTGTAAAACGTATATCAGTATTATTGGAGCAAGTCATTGCCAGATGGCTAACAACAATGCACTATGTAGTTTTGGAGAATCTACTTGTAGTCCAGCTCCAACGATTACTAGAAGTGCCCAACATGCTATATTATTTAATTATGTACTGCCTTGGCTTGATTTTCAATTAAAAGGGGTTTGTTCTCAAGGCGCAACTTTTGATTCCCAAATTATTTCTGATACCGCCATTACCTATCAAAAAAATTGTATTCAATGTAACGTATTACAAAATAATGATAGTGCTTTTCAAGCTAGTGAAATCAGAGTATTTCCAAATCCTGCTAAAGAAATGATTACTGTTAAAGGTTTATCTGAAAAAGAATATGTTATTATAATTACAGACAGTACTTCAAAAGAGATATATCAGCAAAAATTCACCGAAAATTGCACCATTGATATTTCCAGATTTGCAAGTGGTGTTTATCTTTATACCGTAAGTGATTTGTTTGATAAAATGACTAAAGGCAAATTCATAAAAAAATAAGATGAATTTGCCTTTAGTACTATATAATTGATATTAATGACTTCCGTGTGAGTCAATTCGTTTCATATCGATAATTTCGGGTGGGTGTAATACCATTGGAAATTGTTCTACTTTAACCGAACTACTGTCCAAACCAAATCCTTTTTCTTCGGATAAACTGAATTTTTTCATGAAGAAATAAGCATTCATAACAATGTTCTCAAAGAAAGTTAAGTCGCTATCGTTAGAAAGGAATTTTTCTGAAAGCACAAATTTGAAATCACCTATAATATTATTTTTATTCAAAGATTCATAACGGCTGGTAATGTCAACTTCTCCTTTACTTACCATATCTTTAATTACTTCTTTCAGCATTAAGTTGATTTTGGTAGGCTCTCTAAATCCAAGATAGAAGTCAACACGGTATAAGTCATCTGGAATAACTTCGGTAACTTTAAATTCTTTTTTATAAGGTTCGCTTAAAATGTTTACGTGTACAAACCAATATAAATCGGCTCTTTTTGGACGTTTTTGAAGAATGGAATACATTACTTTTTCCTCAATTTCATCAGAACGATTGGAGTTGGTCATGTATACCAAATGGGTAGCATATTTAGGAATTGATAAATCAACACTCAATTCGGCAAGTACTTTTTTATAGGCGTCAATCTTAACCATTTTAGTGTAGTTTTTGCTAATTTTCTTAGCCAAATACCAAGTCGACATGACACCAATTAAAACTATGGCGATGAATAAAGTTACAAAACCACCGTCCATGAATTTAGTGATATTTGCTGCTAAGAAACTAAACTCAATTGTTAAATAGATAAGAATAAGCGGTGCAATAAAATACCACTTTACTCTTTTCATGATTAAATAATAATTCAGTAGGATGGTTGTCATGATCATACACAATATAATAGCTAGACCATAGGCATGCTCCATATTACTTGATTCTTGAAAATGCCAAACGATTCCCACACAACCAAAGAACAGCAACCAATTTATAGATGGGATGTATAATTGTCCTTTTACATCGGTTGGAAATTTGATTTTAACTTTGGGCCAAAAGTTCAATCTCATTGCTTCATTGATTAATGTAAACGAACCACTAATTAAGGCTTGTGAAGCAATAACAGCTGCCAATGTTGCCACAACAATTCCTACTGGTTTGAACCACTCTGCCATTATTAAATAAAACGGATTGGTATTGTTGGCACCAAGCTCGGATAATTTTTTTCCTTCATGTAGCAGTAAAAAGGCGCCTTGACCAAAGTAATTTAAAACTAACGTAGTTTTTACAAAAATCCAACTGATTCGAATGTTTTTTCTACCACAATGCCCCATATCAGAGTACAATGCTTCGGCTCCAGTGGTACATAGAAATACAGCTCCTAGTATGAAAAAACCTTGATCACTTACATCACTTGTTAATAAATGATAGGCATAATAAGGGTTTAAAGCTTTAAAAACTTCAAGATTGGTTACCATTTGTATAACTCCTAAAACACCTAGCATAGAAAACCAAACCAACATCATTGGAGCAAAAAACTTACCTACAAGTTTGGTTCCAAATTGTTGAATGGTAAACAATACAAACAAAATAGAGATTACTATAGGTACCGTAGGAATGTCTGGTTTAAAGATACGTAACCCTTCTACTGCTGATGAAACAGAGATAGGAGGTGTGATAATACCATCTGCTAAAAGGGCACTTCCTCCAATAATAGCTGGGACTATCAACCATTGAATTTTAGTTCGTTTTACTAAAGCATATAAGGCGAAAATTCCACCTTCTCCATGATTGTCGGCACTTAACGTAATGATCACATATTTTAATGTAGTCTGTAACGTAAGGGTCCAAAAAATACACGATAGTCCACCTAAAATTAAATCTTTAGAGATAACACTATCACCAATTATAGAATTCATTACATACAAAGGTGATGTACCAATGTCTCCATAAATAATTCCTAATGTAATAAGTAATCCAGCCGCAGATAATTTACTGTGAAGATGCTGATGGCTATGACTATTTGAGCTCATAATAATTTGTTAAAAAAAGAGTACAAATGTATTACTTTTAAAGATTTTAAATAAAAAAAGCACCGAAAATTTTCGATGCCTTTTAGTTTATTATGATTATAAATTATCTTCTTCCGCCACTAGTGCTTCTTCCGCCACCGCCACCAGTAGATTGTCCACCAGAACTTCTGCTTCCACCGCCACTAAATCCACCACTATTTCCTCTTGGAGAGGCACTTCCACCACCATAATTTCCACCAGAACTTCTTGGAGAAGAACTTTCACCTCCATAACTTCTTGGAGTAGGAGCGCTGTTACCATAACTTCTTGGTTCACTTGAAGTATTGTAACCCGAATTTCTTGGAGATTCACTTGCGTTTCCTCTTGGTGAAGTGTATACAGAATTATTTTCTGAAGCACGCGGAGTAGTATATGTGGTACTTCTTGGAGAATCATTTGAATTTGATCTTGGAGAAGAGTATACGTTAGCATTGCTTTCAGT
>Ga0209023_10008512_pt1 | contig 10284 bp, 4 predicted proteins | sample LakOneMetagenome_FD_187468 | JGI IMG/M metagenome (GOLD analysis project Ga0209023, IMG submission 187468) | Freshwater and sediment microbial communities from Lake Erie, Canada (SPAdes) (version 2) | ecosystem: Environmental > Aquatic > Freshwater > Lentic | place: Lake Erie, Canada | collected...
CGACGCTCTCATTTCGCGGCATCGATAATGCGTCTTACTATTGGCTGATGCCGGATCAGCCGCGCTTTTATGACGATTTCACCGGCTGCGGAAATTCGCTCAATCTGACACATCCGCGTGTGTTGCAGATGGTGATGGACTCGCTCCGCTATTGGGTCGAGGTCTGCCATATCGACGGATTTCGTTTCGATCTCGCCAGCACATTGGGACGCGGACCGAATGGCTACGATCGCAACAGCGCTTTTCTCGCGGCGGTCCGGCAGGATCCTTTGCTGTCGACAGTCAAACTGGTGGCCGAACCGTGGGATGTCGGACTCGGCGGGTATCAGGTCGGCGCATTCCCCTCGCAGTGGTCGGAATGGAATGATCGCTATCGCAGCGCGCTGCGACGCTATTGGTCAGGCGAAGGCAGCCTGATCGGCGAAGTCAGCGGCCGCATGATGGGTTCGGCGGATACCTTCCAGCACGACGGACGAACACCGCGCGCGTCGATCAATCATGTCACCGTACACGATGGTTTTACGCTCGCCGATTTGTTTAGCTACAACGAAAAGCACAACGAGGCGAACGGCGAAGAAAACCGCGACGGCTCGAACGACAACAACAGCAATAATTGCGGCCATGAAGGACCGACCGACGATCCCGCAATTGTCGCGCTTCGCAGACAGTTGCGAAAAAATCAGCTTGCCTGTTTGCTCCTCGCACGCGGCATTCCACTGTTGCTGGCTGGCGACGAAGTCGGCAATACGCAAAATGGCAACAACAACGCCTATTGCCAGGATGACGAGATCGGCTGGGTCGGCTGGGAGGGTCTTGGCCGTGCAGGCGATGACCTCACGGACTTTATCGCCCACATGACCGCGCTGCGCGCGCGCTTTCCGCAAATCACCTCGCAAAGCTGGGTGAATGGTGGCCTCGGCAACGGATCGAATGGCGCGGTGTGGTTTAGGCCGGACGGCGCTGAAATGTCGGCGGAGGACTGGAATTTTCCAGAGGGACGTTTCCTGTCCTACGTTCTCGGCTCTCCTCACAATGAACATCAGCCGCTTTTCGTCGTTCTCAACGCTGCGCCGGAAAATATTTCGCTCAAGCTCCCAGAACTGCCGGAATTCAAGCAATGGGAGCGCGCGCTCGACACATCTATGTCGGAGCAGACGAAAGATGCGTTCGCACCCGGTACTGCCCTCCAAGCTCCGGCGCGGTCGGTGTTAGCTTTCGCGGGGGTTGCATGAATGCCCGGCATTTCGGCCCCCGGCTGACAAGCGAGGGTGTGACCTTCAATCTGTGGGCACCTGCGGCCAAATCGGCTGATGTGATACTCGATAAGCCCTATCCGATGGCAAAGGCGGACGACGGCTGGTTCTCGTTCACCAGCAAGGAAGCGAAGGCAGGATCACTTTATAAGTTTCGAATCGATGGGCATCTCGATGTGCCGGATCCTGCATCGCGCTTCCAGCCGCAGGACGTTCCGGGACCGAGCGAGATAGTCGATCACGCCGCTTATCAATGGCGCGCCGATCAGTGGCGCGGACGTCCCTGGCATGAAGCGGTCTTTCTTGAAACACACGTCGGAACATTCACGTCGCAAGGCACCTATCGCGCGATGATCGAAAGACTCGACCATCTCGTTCAGACCGGAATCACAGCACTCGAACTGATGCCGCTCGCAGATTTTCCGGGTCGATGGAATTGGGGCTATGACGGCGTGCTGTGGTATGCGGCGGATCACACATACGGCAGGCCCGACGACCTCAAAGCGTTGATCGATGAGGCCCATCTGCGCGGCCTGATGGTGTTTCTCGATGTGGTCTACAATCACTTCGGCCCGGATGGAAATTATCTTGGCACCTACGCGCCAGCTTTCTTTTCTGATTCACAGACGCCTTGGGGCAACGCCATTGACTATCGCGTTCCGGAAGTGCGGCAATTTGCGATTCAAAATGCGCTGCATTGGCTCGACGAATTTCGTTTCGACGGGCTTCGGCTTGATGCCGTTCACGCGATTACAGAGCCCGGCGAACTGCACTTGCTTCATGAATTGAGCCAGTCCGTTGGATTGCTTGCGGAGAGCAGCAGACGGCACATTCATCTCGTTCTGGAAAACGACGATAACTGCGCCAACCTTCTTGATCCGGATGAGGATCCACTACGCAGCAAGTATCGCGCGCAATGGAATGACGACTATCACCACGCATGGCATGTTTTTTTGACCGGTGAAAACACCGGCTATTACGGTGACTACTCAGCGCCGCGCGAGAACATCGCAAAAATATTGAAGTCTGGATTTTCCTATCAGGGCGAAGCATCGGCTCATCGCGGCGGAGCATCGCGGGGAGAACCGAGCGGACACCTTTCTCCATCCGCATTCGTGAATTTTCTGCAAAATCACGATCAAATCGGAAACCGCGCGCTCGGCGACCGCCTCAACGGCAGTGCCTCGCCCGCGTCTGTCGAAGCGGCGCTCGCTGTCACTCTTCTCGCGCCGATGTCGCCCCTGCTTTTCATGGGCGAGGAATGGGGCGCGACCTCCCCTTTTCCGTTTTTCTGCGACTTCTCGGGCGATCTCGCCGATGCCGTCCGTCAGGGCCGCCGCCGCGAATTCGGGGCTGCTTACGAGAAATACGGAAACGATATTCCAGACCCGCTGGACGAAAGAACTTTCAAATCTGCGCAACTCGATTGGAGCAATATCGATCAAACGCCATTTCGCGAGCGTCTTCACCTCGTACGAGATTTACTCGCTATTCGACGGACCGAAATCACGCCGAGGCTGGCCGGTTGCAAATTCGGTTCAGCGAATATCACCGGAGAGACATTGTTGCGCGCACAATGGCGCCTCGGAGACGGCAGTGTGCTGCGCCTCGTAGCCAATCTGTCCGGTACAGCGATTGAAAAGCCCAAGATCGGAACCTCGGGGCGTTGCATCTGGGGAAATCCCGATGCCGCCAAACTCAATCCTTGGTCGGTTTACTGGACCTTGGGAGAGCAATGATGCCGCCGCACATTCCGCTCGCCACATACCGCATTCAGCTCACGTCGGACTTTGGATTCGATGACGCGGCCACCATCGTTCCTTACCTGAAGGAGCTTGGCATCAGCCATCTGTACGCGTCGCCATTCATGAAGGCCCGTCGTGGCAGCACGCATGGCTATGACATCGTCGACCACAATAAGCTCAATCCCGAACTCGGCGGAGAAGATGGATTTGAGCGTTTGAGTCAAACATTGAAGGCAAACGATCTCGGCCTCATTCTCGATTTTGTGCCCAATCACATGGGCGTGCATTTTGCGGACAACGCGTGGTGGCTGGATGTTCTTGAATGGGGCAAAGCGTCGCCTCATGCGGAGTCGTTCGATATCGACTGGGATACGCTCCCTTATCGCGCCAAGGGCGGAATACTCTTGCCCATCCTTGGGTCGTCATATGGCGAGGCGCTGAACAACGGAGACATCGAACTTCGCTTCGACGCAAAGGAAGGCAGCTTCTCGGCATGGTATTTCGAGCATCGCATGCCAATTGCGCCAGAGCGCTACACCGAGATCCTGCGCGTTGTTGTAACTCAGGCGAACGCGAGCGAGACGCCAGGTGGAAAACGCCTGATCGAGCTTGCCACACAGTATCAGGGATTGCGCCACCCCACGCGCGGTGAAGCGCCAGCCCTCAAACACGCTCTCGCGAACTATCCGGATGTTGAATCAATTATCACGCGCGGCCTTGACGCTTATCGCGCCGGACAAACGCGCGCAGCGCAAACCCAATTGTTGCACTCCTTGCTCGAACGGCAGCACTACAAGCTGGCGCATTGGCGTCTTGCGACCAGCGAAATCAACTATCGCCGCTTCTTCGATGTGAACAGCCTCGCGGGACTCCGCATGGAGCATCCCGAGACTTTCGGTTCGATCCACGGCTTGGTCAAACGTCTCATTGCTGAAGGCAAGCTGCAGGGAATCCGCCTCGATCATATCGATGGCCTGCGCGACCCCGCTCAATATTGTCAGAAGCTGGTGCGTCTCATCAAAGACGCGAGCGGCCCGGCCGCGCAACCGCTCTATCTTCTGGTCGAAAAGATCTTGGGCGAAGACGAGCCGCTGCCGCGCCTGCCCGGCGTTCACGGCACAACCGGCTACGAATGGCTGAACACGATCACGCAGGTATTGCTCGACCAAAATGGTCTCAGCGAACTCGATGAAGCATGGCGTCAGGCCAGCAATGTTTCTCCGAAGCTGGCGCCAGTTCTGGAAGACGCCAAACGGCGTGTACTTGAAACTTTGCTTGCGAGTGAATTCACCGTGCTTTGCCGGTTGCTCGCGCGCATCGCCGCCGGACATTATTCCACGCGGGATTTTTCCGGCGACAGTCTGCGTCAGGCCTTTGAACTCTACGTTTTGCACTTTCCCGTTTACCGCACCTACATGACGACGACAGGTCCCTCACCCGGCGACCGCGAGATTATCTCCCACACCATCGAAGCCGCACGCGCCAATTGGTTTGGAGCGGACGAGGGCATTTTCGATTTTCTCCGCGATGTGCTCAATCTCGACCTCTTGAAATCAGGGCGCGCCGCGCCCGGCAGGCCACGCATTCGCCGCTTTGCGCTCAAGGTTCAGCAATTCACTGGACCGTTGATGGCGAAGTCGCTGGAAGACACAGCCTTCTATCGTTTTCACCGCCTGCTCGCACTCAACGAAGTCGGCGGCGATCCGGCCGCGAATGCGATGCCGGTGGCCGAGTTTCACGCGCACATGCAGGAGCGCGCAAAAAACGCGCCGTATGGCATGACTGCCACCGCGACACACGACACCAAGCGCGGCGAAGATGCTCGCATGAGATTGCTGGCATTGTCCGAGCTTGCAGGAGAATGGACCGGCCTTGTCGGCCGCTGGAAATCCCTGAACGCATCACATGTCATGTCAGCGGGTAATCTCCGCGCACCATCGGTGGCGTTCGAGTATATGCTGTATCAGGCCTTAATCGGAGCATGGCCTACCGGCATCGATGAGACGTTCGTCGCGCGGATGAAAGCTTACGCGATAAAGGCAGCGCGCGAAGCCAAGCTGGAAACGAGTTGGCTCAATCCAAACCTGCACTATGAAAAGGGGCTTGAAGAATTCATCGAGAAAATTCTGGATGCTTCGCTGTCCGGTGAATTTCTCGAATCGATCGGCGATTTTGCAAAGCGCACCTCGCTGATCGGGGCTCTGAATTCGCTTTCGCAAGTCACGCTCAAAGCGATGATGCCGGGTGTGCCTGATTTCTATCAGGGGACGGAATTCTGGGACTGCTCGCTCGTCGATCCCGATAACCGGCGACCTGTAGATTTTTTTAGCCGGATGTCCGCCCTCGCCGGTATGGATCGACCGAATTGGAAATCGCTGACCGAGAACTGGGCTGATGGCCACGTCAAACTTGCGTGGACCAAAACGCTGCTTGAGCTACGTCGTGGATTCCCAGATGTTTTTACCCATGGGGATTATCGGCCAATTCAGGTCACCGGCCCCGACGCCGACCATGTCATTGCATTCGCGCGGACCTATCGCAGCGATGCGGTGATTGTGGTTGCCGGCAAATGTTTTGCCGGTCTGACTCAACAGGGACAAAGCTGGCCGACCGAAACATTCGACGCTGCGCTGGATGTGACTGGACTCGCGGCGAATCGTTTGACGCAAAATGGGCAGCTTGAATTGAAGCGGCTGTTTACGGATTTTCCAGCGACAGCTTTTCATATCTCGCTCGCCCGAGTTGCAATCACGAACAAGAGCGCACAGGCCGAAATGAAAAGGCCGTCCGGGAGCTTGGCCGGACGGCCCAGCGGACGTCGTGCCGACTCAAAGGTCAGTTCCCTCCAACCGCAACGCGAGACTACCGGCAAAGAGTAAATTTTCAAAAACTGCGAGCGCGGCGAACCGCGTTCTCAACATGAAATTGCTTATTGCAAAGCAACATCGATCCTTGAGATACGTCAGATGGCAGAGCAACCCGGTCAAAACAATTCGATCCTGTTCCGAATTCTCAATTGTCCGAATTGCGGAAAAACAATGACCTTCACGCATATCAGCCCTGGCGAACCTGGCTATCATCGCCTCACATTTCGGTGCGACGATTGCCACCACACTGAGACAATTCTTGTGAAAGCTCACGCGAACGACGACGCACCCGACCAAAACTGAACAAGTGACATACTGAAATTATTTGCGCCGATAAGCGCGTATTCAAGGTTTGAACAATGGATCAATATAGCGGACCGGATCGCGATCCGAGCGGCACCACAGATAATGTCGCGGACATCAAAAGCACGATGCTGTCCAAGATTGTGCTGATGGCTGGCAAGGACGCCAATCGCGCCACAACACGTGATTGGTACATCGCCGCGGCCCTGACGTTACGCGACCGCATCATCCGCCACTGGCTTCGCTCCAATCAAGCCGCGCACAATAGCGGTAACAAGCACGTCTACTATTTGTCCTTGGAATTCCTGATTGGGAGACTGTTCGGCGATGCGCTCAGCAATCTTCGTTTGACCGAAGACTTTCGCACCGCGCTGGAAGACTTCGGCGTGGACTTCAACGCGGTGAAAGCAACGGAGCCGGATGCTGCGCTGGGAAACGGCGGCCTCGGCAGGCTGGCAGCCTGCTTCATGGACAGCATGGCAACGCTCGGAATCCCTGCGCGCGGTTATGGCATCCGCTACGAACATGGATTGTTCAGGCAGATTATCTCGGGCGGCCGCCAGGAAGAATTCCCAGAGCAATGGCTGTTGTCTGGTAACCCTTGGGAATTCGAGCGGCCGGAGATCGTTTATCGTGTCGCATATGGCGGAACGATCGAGCATGACTCCCGCGGCCGAGTGAGCTGGCGGCCCGCAGAAGAAATAGAAGCCGTGGCTTACGATACCCCGATTGTCGGATGGGGAGAACATCACGTCAACGCGTTGCGCCTGTGGTCGTCGCGTGCGGTCGATCCCCTGAATATCGAACGGTTCAACACCGGCGATCACCTTGGCGCGATGTCGGAAATGGCGCGCGCTCAAGCCATTTCGAAATTCCTGTATCCGAGCGATGAAACGCCGGCTGGCCGCGAGTTGCGATTGCGGCAGGAATATTTTTTCGTTTCAGCGTCCCTGCAGGACATCATCAGCAATCATTTGCAGGGCGACGGCGACGTCCGCAGCCTGGCCTCTTGCGCCGCCGTGCAAATGAACGACACGCATCCAAGCCTCGCCGTTCCGGAACTGATGCGGCTGCTGGTCGATGTTCATCAGCTGGGATGGACTCAAGCCTGGCAAATTACGAACAAAACAGTGTCCTACACCAACCACACGCTTCTTCCCGAAGCGTTGGAAACATGGCCGGTGGAACTATTTGCGCGGCTACTGCCGCGTCATCTCGATATTCTTTACCGGATCAATGAAACCAATCTTGCGCAGGCTGAGACGCACGCGTCCGGAGACATTCGTTTCAGAGCGTCGGTATCGTTGATCGATGAAACCGGCGGCCGCCGCGTCCGCATGGGGCATGTCGCTTTTGTTGGATCGCACAGGATCAACGGCGTGTCCGCCATGCACAGCGATCTTATGCGTGAAACGGTGTTTGCCGACCTCAACGCGCTTTATCCAAACCGCATTACCAACAAGACCAATGGCATCACCTTCCGGCGTTGGTTGCATCAGTGCAATCCGCGCCTGACAGGCTTGCTACGCGAAGCCTGCGGAGATGGGGTTCTGGACGACCCGGCTCACTTGCATGCCTTGGAACGGCTTTCGGATGATCGGGCGTTTCAGCAGCGATTCAATGCCGCGAAATTCAGCAACAAGGTTGCCCTTGCAAATTTGATCACCGCCCGCTTGGGAATCAAAGTCGATCCATCGGCGATGTTCGATGTTCAGATCAAGCGCATTCACGAATACAAGCGGCAGTTGCTTAATGCGCTCGAGGCGACAGCGCTCTATCTAGCCATCAAGGATGAACCGAACCGAGCCTGGACTCCGCGCGTCAAGATTTTCGCGGGCAAGGCCGCGGCGAGTTATCATCAGGCAAAGCTGATCATTAAATTCATCAACGATCTTTCGCTCACGGTCAACAACGACCCTGCTGTCCGCGACATGCTAAAAGTTGTCTTCATTCCCAACTATAACGTCAGCGCCGCCGAGATTATCGTTCCTGCTTGCGATCTATCGGAACAGATTTCCACCGCCGGAATGGAAGCGTCCGGCACAGGCAATATGAAACTCGCACTGAACGGTGCTTTGACCATTGGCACACTCGACGGCGCCAATATTGAAATTCGCGATCATGTCGGTGAGGACAATATCTTTATCTTCGGCTTGAACTCCGAACAGGTCATGCGGCGGCGCGCTCAAGGGTTGGATGCGATGGACGCGATTGCGGCCTGCCCTGCTCTGGCCAGAGTTCTCGACGCGATCGAACGCGGCGTATTTTCTCCAGATGATCCGCAGCGCTTTGCGCCAATCGCGCACAGCCTGCGGTATCTCGACCACTATCTGGTCTCCGCCGACTTCGACCACTATTACCGCACCCAGCGTCTGGTTGATCAGCGATGGACCTCCCCGGAATGGGCACGTAGCGGTATTCTCAACGTGGCACGCATGGGGTGGTTTTCATCTGACCGCACCATCCACGAATACGCGGAAGACATTTGGAATGTACCTGTACGCAGGCCGTCTAATCCCAACTGACGGTGGATTATTTCTCCCGAAAAGCGCGGCGAGCCTGATCGGCCAACGGTTTCATCAGGTACGACAGCATGGTGCGGTCGCTGGTGCGGATGAAGACTTCGGCCGGCATTCCCGGAAGGAGTTTCGCGTGATCGATCCGATCCGCTTCGTGCTGCGGGATAGCAATGCGCACCACGAAATAGGTTGGACCTGTCTTGTCTTCCCGCGAGATATCCGCACCGATGCGCACCACCGTTCCGCCGATTTCCGGCGTTGTGCGCTGATTGAAATTAGGAAATCGCAGTACGACCGATTGACCCATTTTCACCTGATCGATGTCTTGAGGCGGTACGCGCGCTTCGACGATCAGGTTATCGTGGTCCGGCACGATCAGCATGACGGTTTCACCGGGTGAAATGACAGCACCTTTGGTGTGAATGCTCAGGTCATGGACAATTCCATCCTGCGGAGATCGGATCTCCAATCGACTTGAAACATCCTGCGCCGCGACTTTCTTTTCAGCAGTCTCTTCGAATTTTGAACGAACATCCGCGAGTTCTTTTGCAATGTCCCGGCGATTGTCTTCGTCGATCTGCAAGATTTGCAGTTCCGTCTCTGAGATTTTTCCTTTGGATTGCGCGATCGATGATGCCAGCCGCCCCCGCTCTCCGAGGAGCCGCGCGGCTTCGCGTTGTAGCGCAGTCAACCGTGTGATCGAGACAAGTTTCTGATCCCACAGCGTCTCCACGCCGACCAACTCTTTCTGAATCAGATCGTATTCCTGATTTTTTGCTGTGAGCTGCTCTTTCAGGCCCTCAATTTCATCGCGCAATTGCGCGATACGTTCCTGCAACTGCTTGCGATGGTTTTCGGCGGCATCCCGGCGGATCTTGAATTGGTTTTCTTCTCCGGCAAGCGTCGCAATAACGGCAGGCTCCGTCGATGTCCGCAAATCTGCCGGAAACGAGACGTCGGGCCGATTTTCGCGTTCGGCTTCGAGACGCGCGCGCCGCGCCTGCAATTCCCAATAGCTTTTCGTGACCGCGGCAAGATTGGCATTTGCGACGGTTTCATCCAATCTCATCAAAAGCGCGCCCGCAGCGACCCTCTGGCCATCGGACACTTGCAGTTCCTTCACGACGCCTCCGGCCGGGTGCTGGATTTTCTTGACACTGGATTCGACGACGATAGATCCCGATGAGATCACCGCGCCCGCAAGCTCCGTCGCAGCACCCATGATGCCGACGCTGCCAACCAGGATCGCCGCGGCCACGCCGACCGCCAGAACATGCTTCCGGATCGAGTGGGTGGTCTTACTCTGCAGCATCGAGGCGTCTCCTCTTTCGCGGCAACGGCCTTGGCGTTTCGACCTGAGGAGCAGAGGGAGTTCCGGCAGCGCGAGACAGCAACATGTCGGATTTTCCGAATGCCTGCATCCGCCCCTCGTTGAGAATCAAAAGATGATCGACAGCGCTCAGGATTGCAGGCCGATGCGCAATGACCACAACGATGCCGCCTCGCTTTCTCACATCGACAATCGCGCGCGCCAGCGCCTGTTCGCCGGCGGCATCAAGGTTCGAGTTCGGCTCATCAAGAACAAGCAGAAACGGAT
>Ga0209023_10008514_pt1 | contig 10283 bp, 8 predicted proteins | sample LakOneMetagenome_FD_187468 | JGI IMG/M metagenome (GOLD analysis project Ga0209023, IMG submission 187468) | Freshwater and sediment microbial communities from Lake Erie, Canada (SPAdes) (version 2) | ecosystem: Environmental > Aquatic > Freshwater > Lentic | place: Lake Erie, Canada | collected...
GATGAAAAGGTCGCCTCCGGTGCGGCGGGTAGCGTGGTGTACTGGGCTTTCGACGAGTTCGACGCCGCGTTGAGTCACTTCCAGTCTGTCGGCGCGACGCTTTACCGTGGCCCCGGAGAAATTGAAGATGGCATGCGCATGTGCCAGGTGCGCGACCCCTGGGGCAATTGCATCGGTCTGCGCGGATGAGCGTCAAACCCTCGCGAGTCTTAGTCGCGGAGGCCTTTTTCGCGTCGCGCGGGTGGACACCGTTTGCATTTCAGCGTGAAGCATGGGCCGCTTACGCTGCGGGCAAGAGTGGCCTGATCCACGCGCCGACGGGATTCGGCAAGACGTACGCAGCGTTTTGCGCCGCCTGTGCGCTCGGTCCTTCCGGCACCGAAAAACTTGCACCACCCATCACGGTGCTCTGGGTCACGCCGCTAAAGGCGCTCGCCGCGGACACCACACTAAGTTTGAAAGATGCCGCGGCGGCGATGCAGCCCACGTGGACTGTCGGCCTGCGCACCGGTGACGTATCCACGAGCGAACGCGCGAAGCAGGATAGGCGGCTGCCAACCGTGCTCGTCACTACACCGGAGTCGCTCGCACTAATGCTTACCAAGACCGACTGGCGCGAGCGCTTGTCGAGCCTGCGTTGTGTCGTGGTGGACGAGTGGCACGAGCTGATGTCCTCCAAGCGCGGCACGCTGCTGGAACTCACGCTGTCGCGGGTGCGCGGCGTGAACCGGAAACTACGAACCTGGGGCATGAGCGCGACGCTGGGCAATCTCGATGAAGCCATGCGTGTGCTAATCGGGCCGGACGCGGCGCTTGCGGGTGATGGCGTGTTGATCAGCGGCAAGATCGAGAAGGACATTGTGATCGATTCGCTGATGCCCGAAACCATCGAGCGTTTTCCATGGGGCGGGCACTTGGGTTTGAAGCTCTTGCCGGAAGTCATCGCGAAGATCGAGCAGTGCAAAAGCACGCTGATCTTCACCAACACGCGCTCGCAAACCGAGCTCTGGTATCAGGCGTTATTGAATGCGAAACCCGAACTGGCCGGGCTCATCGCGCTGCATCATGGTTCGCTCGACAAGGCAACGCGCGAATACGTCGAGGAAGGCATTCGCAGCGGCCTGCTTCAGGCTGTCGTGTGCACGAGTTCGCTCGATCTGGGCGTGGACTTTCGCCCGGTCGAACAGGTGTTGCAGATCGGCTCGCCCAAGGGCATCGCGCGCCTTCTGCAACGCGCCGGGCGCAGCGGGCATCAGCCGGGCGCGAAGAGCCGCGTTACGGTTGTGCCGACCCATGCGCTGGAGCTGGTTGAAGCAGCGGCGGCGCGGCAGGCGGCCGAGGCGAAACACATCGAGTCGCGATCACCGCTCGGCGGCTTGAAGTGGCGACCGCTCGATGTGCTGACGCAGCATATGGTGAGCGCTGCGCTGGGCGGTGGCTTCGATCCGGATGAACTGCGCGCGGAGGTCGAGAAGAGCTTCACTTACATGCAGCTCACCGACGCGGAATGGCGGTGGTGTCTCGATTTCGTGACGCGGGGGGGTGCGTCGCTTTCGGCGTATCCCGACTACCACAAGGTCGTTATTGATGCGGAAACGGGTCTTCACGTTGTCACAGACCGCCGCATCGCCACCCGCCATCGAACCAATATCGGCACGATCGTTTCCGAAGCGTCGATCACAGTGCAGTTTCTCGGTGGTGCACGACTGGGGCATGTTGAGGAAGATTTCATCGCACGACTGAATCCGGGCGATGCCTTCATCTTTGCCGGACGTATCGTTGAGTTCATCCGCGTACGCGAAATGACCGCTTACGTGCGCCGGGCGGCAAAACGGCGCAATCTCGTGCCACGCTGGGCGGGCGGCAAGATGCCTTTGTCCACACAGCTTGCGAACGCAACACGTGACCTGATCGCCGAGGCGAAGCACGGTGTTTACTCGACGCCGGAGATGAAGCTCTGTGCGCCGCTATTTGCACTGCAGGCAAGGCTCTCGGAGTTGCCTGACAACAAGGAATGGCTGGTCGAGTCGCTCAAGAGCAGCGAGGGCTGGCATCTGTTTTTCTATCCATTCGAGGGGCGGCTGGTGCACCTCGGGCTAGCGACGTTGTTCAGCTATCGGCTCGCCAAAGCGCACCCGGAACTGGGCAAGACGTTTTCGATTGCCATCAATGACTACGGTTTCGAACTGCTTTCGCCAACCGAAGTAACGATCAATGCGAAGGAACTGCGCGATCTGCTCGATTCGCGTCACGTGGAGGCGGACATCCTTGGGGGCCTGAATGCAGCGGAACTCGGCAAGCGCCAGTTCCGCGAGATTGCGCGCGTCGCTGGCCTGATCGATCAGGGCTATCCTGGGCAGAACAAATCGAGCAAACAGCTGCAGGCGTCGAGCGGACTGCTCTATGAAGTCTTCACGACCTACGACAGCGACAATCTGCTGCTCAAGCAGGCCGTTCGTGAGGTTCTGGAGCGGCAACTTGAAGCTTCACGGCTTGCATCTGCGCTGCTACGTCTGCGTGGCAGCAAGGCGCTGCTCATGAAATGCGATCGCCCGACGCCGTTTTCGTTTCCGCTCATGGTCGAGCGGTTGCGTGAAAAACTGACGACGGAGCAGATTGAACAGCGTGTGGCGCGCATGGTGGCGGAGCTGGATGCCGCATGAGGGCCGCTAGGCTGCACCTTTCCCATACGTTTCTCGCCGAACCTGAACCACGGCAGCCGCATCAATCACGATCCGAGCCCCACGCCGATGGCCTCAAGCGCACCTCGAATCGGCGTCGGTATCGGCACACTTTTTCCCGCTTCGCGATCCACGAATACGTGCACGAAGAACCCGGTTGCGCGCGGCTCTTCATCGCCCTCGCCAAACAGTCCGACCTCATAGCGCACCGAGCTGTTGCCGAGTTTCGTAACACGCAAGCCTGCCTGCACAGGCTCCGGAAACGCAAAACTCTGTCGGTAAGTGCAACCGGAATCAACGGCGAAGCCAACGACCGGTGCATTGTGAATATCGAGGCCACCGACGCGAATCAGGTACTCATTGATGACGGTATCGAACCAGCTGTAGTACACGACGTTGTTGACATGGCCATAGACGTCGTTATCCATCCAGCGGGTGGGAATCGTGAGGAAGTGCTTGAAGTCGGTGCGGGTCATTGCCTAATTGTAAAAGCGGCGTGCAGCGACCAAGGCGGGCATGTTCGCGCGGGACAATCGCGACAACCCGCGCCTAAGCGAGCCGTTCGTCGAGCAATTCGATCCAGTGTTTCACCTGCAGCGGCGTGCCACTTTGCAGATGCGTCATGCAGCCTATATTTGCCGTCGCGATCTGCGTCGGTGCGCCTGCAGTAAGCGACCTGAGTTTTCGCGACTTGAGTTCGTTGCTGATCTGCGCCTGCAACACCGAATAGGTTCCCGCCGAGCCACAACAAAGGTGACTGTCGGCCACAGGCGTCAGGCCGAACCCCATATCCTTGAGCAATCCTTCAACGCCCCCCTTGAGCTTCATGCCATGCTGCAGCGTGCACGGCGGGTGATAGGCAATCTTTTCTCCGGACAACTTCACCTTGCCCTTGAGCTTCGGCCACTCCGCCGCAATGACTTCCGAGACGTCCCTTGCCAGCGCCGCGATCCGCTCCGCCTTTACTGCGTAGGCCGTATCGTGCTTCATGAAGTGGCCGTAGTCCTTGACCATCACCGAGCATCCTGACGCAGTCACCACGATGGCTTCGGCCCCCGACTCAACGAGTGGCCACCACGCGTCGATGTTGGCGCGAACGATGGCTACGGCTTCGTCATGCGCATTGAGGTGGTGGCTCAGCGCACCACAGCAGCCACCCGCAGACACTCGCTTGAGCGTGATGCCGGCGACGTCGAGCACGCGGGCGGCGGCGGCATCGATCGACGGTGCCAGCGCGTCCTGAACGCAGTTGTCGAGCAGCAACATCGAGCGCTCGCGCCGTGCCGTCGGCCACATGCCAGGCTTGCGGCGGGGTTGAACTTTTGCCTTGAGCGCGGCCGGAAGCAGAGGCCGCGCCGCGCGCCCCAGAGCAAGCGCAGCAGCAAACGTCTTCTTGCTGAGCAGGCCCTTGCGCAGCACATTGCGCTGAAACGACTCACGCATCGTACGACCGACTTTCTTCTCGACAACAGACCGGCCGATATCAACCAGGCGTCCGTACTCGACACCGCTAGGACAGGCGCTTTCACAATTGCGGCAGGTCAGGCAACGGTCCAGATGCTGCTGCGTCTTGATGGTTGGTTCTGTGCCTTCAAGCACCTGCTTGATGAGGTAGATCCTGCCACGCGGACCGTCCAGCTCATCACCCAGCACCTGATACGTCGGGCAGGTGGCGGTACAAAAGCCGCAATGCACACAGGTGCGCAGGATGGCGTCGGCCTCAATACCTTCGGGCGTGTCCTTGATGAAGTCGGCGAGGTTGGTTTGCATTATTTGAAAAGCGCCGGAAACACGTTGTACGGATCAAAGCCCGCCTTCACCTTCGCCTGAACATCCGCTACTGCCGTCGGCAGGGGCTCGCAACGTTCGGCATCGGTTGTGGCGCCACGGAACACGCTGGCGTATCCGCCTTCGGCGCGTGCCCATTCGCGGATTGCCGGCAGCGCAATGGACGGCGTGCGAAGCCAGCGCAGCGCACCGCCCCATTCAATTGCCTGTTTGTCAGCGTCGTTGGCGAGATCACCCCACGGCGCAGTGGACTTGCAGGAAACGCGGATCAACGGGCCATCGCCTGCAAAAAATCCGTGCGTCTGCTCGCGCCAGTCACGCCACCAGTCGGCATCGTTGGCAAGCGACTCGCCACCAAGTTTTGTCACTGCTGAATTGACGGCGGGCTCCGCGCCTGCCAGACGCACATAGAGTTTGCCCTGTACCCACGCCGTCGCGGTGGCGGGGTTTGCTTCGGCGTACCAGCGGTTCATGCGCTCAATCGCAGTCGGCGCATCAAGCTCGAAGACGCGTGTCTGCTGTGCTTTCGGCAAAGGCAGACATTTGAATGCGACATCGGTGATGACTCCCAACGTGCCCAGTGAACCGGCAAGCAGTCGCGACACGTCAAAACCAGCGACGTTCTTCATTACCTTGCCGCCGAAACTCAGATGATCCCCCTTGCCGTCCAGCACCTTGCAGCCGAGCACGAAATCACGAACTGCGCCCGCATACGGGCGGCGCGGGCCGGAGAGGCCGGACGCGACTACGCCGCCTATCGTCGCACCGTCGCCGAAATGCGGCGGCTCAAAGGCCAGCATCTGCCCCGCTTCGGCCATCGTCTTCTCGACGTCCGCAATTCGGGCGCCGCAACGGACGACGATCACGAGTTCGTTCGGTTCGTACTCGACGATTCCACCGTGCTGCCTCGTGTCAATGACCGCGCCCACGCCGGCGGGGGAGCAGAACGCCTTGCTGCCGCTGCCGCGTACGACGAGCGCTGCGCCCTTTGCGGCGGCGGCCTTGATCTGCGTCTGCCACTCTTCAATCATGGTCTATCCCGCGCTACTTTGTCGCATAGATGTGCTCAGGCTCTTCGTGATCTACGACTTCTTTCTCGGCCTTCGAATCGGCAACCCACTGCTGCATCGATGGATGCGCGAGCATCGCTTTCGCGTATTCAGTGACCGCGGGATCAAGCTTCACGGCATACGTGTTGAAACGGAACACGACGGGTGCGAAATAGGCGTCAGCGATACTGAATTTGCCGTACAAAAACGGACCACTGGTGCCAAATTTGCCGCGTGCCTCCGTCCACAGCATCTGCATGCGGTCAATGTCCTTCTGTACATCTTCACGCGGTACTGCGATCGCATAACTGCGGCGCACATTCATCGGCATCCAGTTGCGCAACGCTTGAAACCCGGAGTGCATTTCCGCGCAGGCGCAGCGTGCGTGGGCGCGAGCGACCGCATCCGTCGGCCACAAACCGGCATGACGCTCGGCGAGATATTCCGCAATCGCAAGCGAATCCCAGACCTTGACATCACCATCAACGAGAACAGGAACCCGCGCATTGGGCGAGCGTTTGCGTGACGATATTTCCGACGCAAATTCCGGCGTTTCGAAGACGTGCAGCTCCTCGGTGAACGGAATTCCAAAAGCGTGCAGCAGCAACCAGGGGCGGAGCGACCATGACGAGTAGTTTTTGTTGCCGATGAGAAGGGTGTAGGCCATGACAATTTTTCCTGGATGATCGGGGCGACTACTGTATTGGCTGCCCGGGCATCATGTTTGAGCAATGCTCGGGCTAGACCGAGCTCCATGAAGTCTCTATTGCATCGGAATCGTTTTGCCCGGATTCATGATGTTGTTCGGGTCGAGCGCCTGCTTGATGGTTCGCATGACGTCCACCGCCTCGCCATGCTCAGCCTTCAAGGCGTCCAGCTTGTGAATGCCGATACCGTGTTCGCCAGTGCAGGTTCCGCCCATGCCGATCGCGATATGTGCGATACGGTCCGCTGCAAGTTCGGCGCGATTTCGCTCATCCGCGCTGCTCGGGTCAAAGGTGATGAGTACATGAAAATTGCCGTCACCGACGTGGCCGACGATCATGCACACAAGACCGCTTTTTGCGACCTCCTCCTTCGCGGCGCTGACGCAGTCGGCAAGTCGCGATATCGGTACACAGGTATCGGTCGAGAAGGCCTGCTTGCCCGGGATGTAATTCATGCCGGCCCAGTACGCATCGTGTCGCGCTTTCCACAGTCTCGTACGATCTTCCTGCTTGTCGGCGAAACGATAATCGTTGCCGCCGAAGTCGGCTGTGATCGACTTCATCTGCTCAATCTGTTCGGCAACGTAGGCATCGGTGCCGTGAAACTCCATGAACAGCGTGGGTTTGGGCTCGAAGCCTTCAAGTTTGCTGTACTGGATGCTGGCTTGCATCTGAACATCATCGAGCAGTTCAATACGCGCCATCGGGATGCTCAGTTGCATCGCCATGATCACGGCGTTCACCGCACCATGCAGATCATCAAACTGGCAGACCGCTGCACTGATGCGTTCGGGCACACCGTAGAGCTTGAGCTGAATCTCGGTAATGATGCCGAGCGTGCCCTCACTGCCAACATAGAGTCGCGTGAGGTCGTAGCCTGCGCTTGACTTGCGCGCTCGGGTGCCGGTCTTGATGATGCGACCATCCGGCGTGACCACCGTGAGACCGAGGATGTTGTCACGCATCGTGCCGTAACGCACAGCGTTGGTGCCACTTGCGCGCGTGGCGCTCATGCCGCCGATGCTTGCGTTAGCACCTGGATCAATCGGGAAAAAAAGTCCCGTATGCCGGACGTCTGCATTCAACTGCTCACGCGTGACGCCAGCCTGCACGCGGCAGTCTAGGTCTTCGCTATTGATTTCCAGCACTTTTGTCATGCGCGAAAGATCGAGACACACGCCGCCGTAGAGGGCCTTCAGATGCCCTTCCAGCGAAGTGCCGGTGCCATACGCGATCACCGGGATACGCGCCTGATTGCAGAGCTTCAGGATGCTGGCGATTTCCTCGTTGCTTTCCGGAAATACGACGACGTCGGGCAGGCCTGCGTCCTGCATGCCTTCACCGTGACTATGGTGTTCGCGCACTGAATGCGTAGTAACCGTCCGCTCGCCGTAGGCCACACGAAGGTTGTCCACGGCTTCGGCGATCGCGGTGTCTGAGGGGCGTTCGAAGGTGAGTACGTTCATGGTTCTTTCAATCCTCAGAATCGTGGCAAATCGGCAAACGGCATCGGCTTGCCCTGCCCGACGCGCATCTTGCCGAACTCGGCGCACCGATGCAGCGTCGGCACCGCCTTGCCCGGGTTCAGCAATCCGTGTTCATCGAATGCGTGTTTGATCTCATGCATGCGCGTCAATTCTTTCGGTGAGAACTGCACACACATCTGGTTTATTTTTTCGACGCCGACGCCGTGCTCACCGGTGATAGTGCCACCGACCTCGACACACAACTCAAGGATCTCGGCACCGAACTCTTCGGCGCGTTCGAGTTCGCCCGGAACATTGGCGTCAAACATGATCAACGGGTGCAAATTGCCATCCCCCGCGTGGAACACGTTGGCGCAGCGCAGGTTGTACCTGGTCGACAGTCGCGCGATTTCATTAAGCACGCGCGGCAACTGCGCCCGCGGAATCGTGCCATCCATGCAGTAATAGTCAGGCGAAATTCGACCGGTCGCCGGGAAGGCATTCTTGCGTCCGCTCCAGTAACGCAGACGCTCGCCTTCGTTCTGCGAAACCTTGATGTCGGTGGCTCCGGCATTGCGCAGCACTTCGGCAATTCGCGCCATTTCATCAGCGACTTCTTCCGGTGTACCGTCACTTTCGCACAGCAGAATCGCCGCAGCATTCAGGTCATAACCCGCATGCACAAAGCCTTCCACCGCCTCGGTCGCAATCTTGTCCATCATCTCTAGCCCGGCCGGGATGATGCCCGCTGCGATGATGTGACCCACGGCAGCCCCTGCCGCTTCGACGCTGGCGAACGAGGCCATCGCAACCTGGGCAAGCTGTGGCTTTGGTGTGAGTTTGACGGTGACTTCGGTCACAATGCCGAGCAATCCTTCAGAGCCAACCATGAGCGCAAGCAGGTCGTAACCGCCCGGTGCTGCGACGTCGAGCGAGTCGGAACCAAGCTCCACAATCTCGCCATCCATTAACACCACGCGAAGTTTGCGGATGTTGTGCACGGTAAGCCCGTATTTCAGGCAATGCACGCCACCCGAGTTTTCGGCAACGTTGCCGCCGATCGAGCAGGCGATCTGTGACGAGGGATCCGGCGCGTAGTAAAGCCCATAGGGCGACACCGCTTCGCTGATTGCGAGATTGCGCACGCCAGGCTGAACCCGTGCGGTGCAGGCCAGCGCATCAATATCCAGAATGCGCATCATCTTCGCCGTTGACAGCAGCAGCGCATCCGGACTCGGCATCGCGCCGCCCGAGAGGCCCGTCCCCGCGCCGCGCGCGACGACCGGCACCCGGTGCGCGTGGCATATTTTCAGGACCGCAGCGAGCTGCGCTTCGTCGTCCGGCAGCGCCACACACTTCGGTAGTGCGCGATACATCGAGAGGCCGTCGCATTCATAAGGACGCATGTCCTCTTCTGCGATCTTCAGACTTTCCGGTGGCAGCAGCGCGGCAAGCGCTTCAAAGAAACTGGCAGATTGCATGGTTAGCTTCCATTCTCGACGAGCGCCAGTTTCCGTTCATCGGCGCGATGCTCAAGTCGCGCAACAACGCGATCGATCGCGCGCTGTACGTGCGCATGGGAGAGACGCTTGGCCCGACTGGCGTCTCCGGCCTCGATGGCCTTTAGGATCGCGCGATGGTCGTTTTGGCCCACTTCGGTGATGCCAACGCCGTAGCCTGCGTGATCCCAGGTCGCCTTGCGCGACGCCGAGAACTGCGCGCCGACGAATTCGACAAATTTGGTCAACTGCGCGTTGTGCGTCGCCGCCGCGATCGCATTGTGGAATGCATCGTCGACATCGGAGCCGTCGCCGCGTGCTGCGAGGGCACCATCCATCGCGTCTACAGCAGTGCGGATTGCCGCGATATCTGCGTCGTTACGCCGGACGGCGGCGAGCTCGGCGGCACCGGACTCCACGATTTGTCGAAGCTCCAGCATCTCGCGTTCCGCCGTGTCGTTGGTATCGGCATCCTGCGCCAATGTCGTTGTGCCGCCGGCGCCAGACCGGGCTTTGGCAAAGCGAAACGCTGCAATCTTGTTGCGATCGGAAACGAACGCGCCGGCCCCCTGGCGCGTGTCGATGCGGCCGTCGGCCTTGAGCCGCGCCAGAGCCTCACGCACGATCGGTCGCGACACGCCGAGCGATTCAGCGAGCGCTTTTTCGGGAGGCAATTTGTCGCCGACGCGCCAGAGATTCATCTCCAGTTGCAGCAGCAGTTGTCGGTGCGCTTCGTCGGCGAGCGAAAGCGGCCGCGCAACGGTATTCAGTGCGCTGGCGCCGGTTTGTGCAGCAAGTGAGTCGGCCGCATGAGCCAAACCGGCGGAATAAATCTGGTTGTCAGACAGCATGACAGAATTCTATGCAGGTGCGAATTGCTTTGCAAATGGGGATTTACCCTAGCGGCAGCGTCCGTAACCGAACATTTCACGGCGGTTACTCGCCGTTGGGTACCACCGTTTTCTCCATCGGCCTCAGCAACAACTTTTCATCAAATCATGCTGCAAGCCTTATTTAAAATGGTCTCACATTATCCTTAGCATAAAGTCGACTTTCTTCCTTTTCAGCACGGTGCCCCATTGCCATGGTGCTT
>Ga0209023_10008515_pt1 | contig 10282 bp, 7 predicted proteins | sample LakOneMetagenome_FD_187468 | JGI IMG/M metagenome (GOLD analysis project Ga0209023, IMG submission 187468) | Freshwater and sediment microbial communities from Lake Erie, Canada (SPAdes) (version 2) | ecosystem: Environmental > Aquatic > Freshwater > Lentic | place: Lake Erie, Canada | collected...
GGGTCTGCCGGTCGGCGTTCACGCCGCCTCCCGTTGAGCGCGGGCGGCGTAAGACCGCCCCCGCCAACGGATTTCGCCGCGGCGGCTCCACCGGAAGCTCTCCAGGAGCACGCCCATCATGAGCAGCACGGCGACCGGGTGCAGCAGCACGCTGAGCGGACTGTGGCCGTAGCGCCGAGCCATGATCAGGCGCAGGATCACGTTGGCGCCCACCCCGACAGCGGCGGCTGCGGCCAGACCCCCGGCCCCAAACCCCACGGCCAGCGGTAGCGCCAGGTAGGGCGCGACGAAAAACATCAGGTGCAACCAGATCACGGCGATCATCGCCAGCGGATGCCCGCCGATACCCTCGTAGAAGTTCTTGGCGAAACCGCGCCAGAGCGAGTCAGCATCGGAGTACATCCGGCAGTCGGCCATCTGATCGCCGTCGGCGAAGACCACCCGTCGGCCGCTCTCCTTGACCGCCCGACACAGCGCCATATCGTCCACCAGCGCCGCCCGCACCCGGGCCCAGCCGCCCACCGCCTCCAGTGCCGAGCGGCGGACCAGGAGCAGCTGCCCGTTGGCAGCCAGCACCCGGGAGTCACGGGTCCGGTGGATCAGCGGCATCGGCAACCAGGCGACATAGGAGAGATGCAGCAGCGGAATCATCAGCCGCTCGACGAAGCTGCCGGTGCTCTGCCGGGGCACGGCCGTCACCAGGTCGGCCCCCAGACCGCCGGGCACGAGGTCGGCGGGCTCGAGCAGCGAAAGCATGCGCAGTACACCATCGGAGCGCAGGGTCACATCCGCATCGATATTCAGCAGCAATTCGCCACCGGAAACCTCGCTGAGCCGCTGCAGGGCATATGGTTTGCCGACCCAGCCGGCGGGTAGGCAGTCGCCGCGCACCACCCGCAGCCGGGGTAGTTCGGCCTGCAGGCGGACCAGGATCGCGCTCGTCCCGTCGGTAGAGCCGTCGTCGTAGACAACGATCTCGGTGATCGGGCCGCGGGCGGCATCAGCGGCCCGCACGCAACGCTCGATGTTCGCCTTCTCATCGCGAGCCGGAATCAACACGCTCAGCCCACCGGAGGCGGCGAGGCCGCTCAGGCCGCCGGGGGCGGCGAGGCCGCTCAGTCCGCCGGAGGCGGCGAGGCCGCTCAGTCCGCCGGAGGCGGCGAGGCCGCCAGCGGGCAGCGCGCGGCCGCGGGTCCAGAACACCGCGTTGAAGGCCACCAGGCTCAGTGACGCCAGCGCGGGCAGGGCCAGCAGGGCGGCCAGGGCCCGGGCCCACGGCGGGGCGGCGCCGTCGAGCAGATCCTCCAGCGACAGGCCGGGGAGGCCGCGGTCAGCCCCGAGTGCTGGCCCGGTCACGCTCAACCACCCGCCGACAGGCCGAGCATCCTGCGCACCCGGCCGTCGGCATCGCCAGAGAACAGCGGCAGCCACATTGAGTTGGGGCCCGTGGCCCGGTGGACCCGCATCCGAACCAGGGGGCGCAGCAGATCGGGGTCGACCCGGTCCGGCACTAGGTTCTCGCCCATGCCGTACCCCTCGTCGTCGCCGCACCGACCGCGGAGCAGGTAGCGCTGGTAGAACGGCCCGTTGTCGAGCACGGCACCGACATCGACCCGCACCGGACGGCCGTCGGGGTCGCTGAAGGTGGCGCTACTCGGCCAGCGCAGGCCCCAGACGTTGCGGCGCAACCCGCCCATCTCGAACCCGGTGTCCTCCCGCACGCGGCAGGCACCATTGTCGGCGATCTCGACAACGAGGTCACGTGACACCTGCCCGGGTGCCGACGGGATCAGCCGATAAAAGATCAGGTCGCGGCCCGGCAGCGCGAGCCGGCCCCACCACCAACTCTGAATGCCCAGGCAGTGCAGCGGCAGGGTGGCACTGTTGCGGTCGTGGTAACCCCGGCCCTCGATCCGCAGCACGCCGGTTGGGGTGGTCAACTCGAGACCACCCCGGCTGGCAGCGATCATCGGCGTCCACCGGTGCGTGCACGCCGGATCATCGGACATCGCGTCACCCGCTGTTGCACTGCGTGACGCATCGGCTGCGTCGCGCCTCAGCGGGCCGTCGAGCCACAACCGCCCGGTGGCCCGGCCGCCGGTGGGCAGGGCGAGATCGAGGGTGGCCTCAATCGCGCGGGTCGGGGCGACTCCGTCAACGCCCGGGGTGTCAGTCCAGGTGAACGTCGACCCGCCGAGACGCCAGGATCGGCCGTCATCACCCCACGAACACTGATCGCGCGACAACTCCGAGAGGAGATAAAACCGCGCCCGGCCACCACCGTAGACAACGAGGTTGACGCTGGGGCGATCGATCGGGAGCTGCGCGCGGCCGGCCCGGGCCGCCTGAGCGTAGCCCGGCAGGAACGGCAGCCCCCAGGACCAAATGAGGGTCGCGCCCTGGCCCTGATCGTCGACGAGATCGACGTAGAACCAGGTGAAGCCGCCCGGATTGTGCAGAAAGGCAGCGTCGGGCGCGTAGTCGGCCGAACATAGCGCGATCAGGAGGCCTCCGGAATCCGGCTCGGGTCAGCCCCGAGCATGCTGAAATCTACCGGAAACCTCTCACTGCTCTTCGCAGCCTGCGCGGGCCATCAAACGCTGATGTTCATCGGATCCGATATCAACGGCCTGATCGACCAGCAGTACCGGAATACCGTCGTCGATGCGGTAGGCCGTGCGGAGGCGGGGGTTGTAGAGCACGTCGTCGACGAGCAGCAGTGGTCCCCGATCGGCCGGGCACACCAGGATGCTCAGCAGTTTGGCGTCGAGCGCTTGCTGATCAGGCACCGCCACGCTATTGAGCCGGCGCCACTGGCACCACGGCGCCGGCCTGCGTACCGCCGGCAGTCATACCGCCGGGATTGCCGTCGCTGGGCATCTGTCCGGCGCCCATCACGGCGCCGTTGGCGTTCTGCTGGGACTGGGCCTTCTGGAGCATCTCGGTCTGGGCCTTGATCTTGGCCTGATAGGCGATGGTGTCCTTGAGCGCGTTGATCAGCGGATTCTGGTTCGGACGGTAGCTCATAGCGGTGGCGATCTCGTCGTAGTAGGCCTTCGACGGCTTGTAGCCCATGGCGCGCAGCTTCAGCGAGACCTTGAGCAGGTTGGACAGCTGTCCACCGCCGGTCCCGATCGCGTACTGGTCGGCCAGCTCGTCGAGAACGTCAGCCTGCGAGATTGCGGTCGACCCGAACACCATTCCGACGGCAAGGGTCACGCCGGCAATGCCGTTGCGCGCACCCCGCAGCCATGATCGCCTGGCGCCTGTTCCGGTCATGTGTCCCCTCCAGCTGGGCTCCTGCTGTTGACGAGCCTAACAGCGTTCGCGGGTTGTAGCTGCCCTCAGCTACTACCCGTTAGCCAGCGCGATCCGGGCCGCGGCCGTCAGTCTCCTGTACCCACCCGTATCGGTGTCCAGATGCCAGCTGTTACGGCCCGCCTTGGGCAGACCGGCCGCGCGCAGCGCCGACGACACAGGCCGATACGACGCGCTCACCGCCAATTCAGGCACCACGTGCACCACATCGGGCGGCAGGCCGGCCGGCATCGAGGCGACCGCTTCGCTCAGATCGGCAACAGTGACGCTCATTCCCGGCCGCACCGTGATCGCGGTGACGACCCGTGTCCCGGCCGGGGTGTTCACCCCGTAGGTCACCGCCAGATCCACGCCCGAGATGGCGCCGATCGCATCGGTGATCGGGGCGGGGAACACCACGCCGCGCGGGGTGTGCAGGAACCCGGAGCGATTGCCGAGCAGCCAGAAGTCGCCGTCGGCGTCGCGCCAGAACACATACTCGGTGGAGATCCAGATGTCACCGGCGGCGAACACACCGCGCTTGATCGAGGCGGTCGGGTCGATCGGACCCCACGGACGGGCCAGCAGGATACCGATCTCCTCGCGGCCGGCGACCTTCACGAACCCGCGCTGGTCTTCCAGGATGAGATCCGCGTCGACGTCATAGGCGCCCAGTTCCACCTCGCCACCGCCGGGCAGTGGGCGGCCCTCACTGCCCACCTTGGCTCCGGTGACGTTGGCCAGCACGGCCTGACCGTCGGAGGTGGCGAAGAACTCCACCACCTTGGCCGGTTCGAACGCGTCGAGAATCCGCTGCCACAACCCGGTCGGCATACCCGAACCCATGAAGAGCCGGATCGGGTTATTGCCGGACTGGGCGAACTCGGGGTCGTCGATGATCTCGCGCAACATCGACCAGGTGTAGGTGACCACCGTGACGCCGTACTGACGGATCTCATCGAAGAACCGGTCGGGGCGCAACCCGCGCGACAGTGCGATCCGCGCACCGGCCACCACCGACCCGCCCAGACTGACCAGCAGGCCGGACTGGTGATGCAGTGGCGTCAGGCAGTAGACGGTGTCGTTGCGGGTGAGCGCGGCCGCCGAGGCGGTGCCGAAGGCCGACAGCGACCACCGGTAGTTGGTGATCTGCTTGGGCTCCAGTCCCCCGCCGCCGGTCGAGTTGAACACCACGTATGCCACATCGCGGGCGTAACCGGGGTTGGGCCGGTACCAGCCGGGTAACTCCACGGCATCCGGATCGATCCGTTCCATGTCGATCACACCGCTGTGGGCGGGCAGATCAAGTTCGCGGGTATCACCACCGCCCAGTACCAGGGTCTGCACCGGCAACTTGGCCGCCGCAGCCAGATTGGCCGGGTCGGTGATGATCTCGGTGATGCCACCGAGGCGGGTGGCCGCAGCGAGGTCGCCGTCCGGTGGCATCAGCACGGCTACGCCACCGAGGCGGGACAGCGCGGCGATGGCCACCAGCGCGCTGGGGCGGGTGTCCATCAGGATCCCGACCCGGGTGCCCTGGCGTACCCCGACCTTGATCAGGCCGCGCACCACATTGTCGATGCGCCGGTTGACCGCCTCATAGGTGTGGACGCGACCGTCGAACAACAGGAACTCACCGTGGGGCACCGACTCGGCCTGCTCGGAAATAATGCGGCCCAACGAGATTCGAGTGTGATCGTTGATCTGACCGAGCCGGACCAGCCGCGGGAGGGTGCGTGCGGTTTCAATGGCGAGCGTGCGGATCGACTTGTTGACGCCGACGACGGCGTCGGACGCGCCGCGGGCGATCGATACGGCCAACTCGGAGGCTTCGGCGACGCCGTGCATCACCCGTGAACTCATCGCGACACCGGTGTTATTGGAGTCGGCCGTACTGTCCGGCATGGGTGCGATGTTGTCCGGGCGGGCCTGGCCGCCGGACAGCCACTGCACCCAGGTGGCCACGGTGGGCCAGGTGATGGTGGCTGCTTTGGATCCGACCACCAGACCGAAGTGACCGGCCCGGATCATCACCTCGTACACGTCGGCCTTGGGCGCGGCGCGTTTGATGCCCCGTACCGACGCCGGCTGGCCGATATCGTCAACCTCACCGACGAACGCCAACATCGGACAGGTGATGTCGGTGAGCGTCACCAGTTGGCCGTTGATCGCGAAACCACCGGTCATCATCCGGTTGTGCGAGACGAACTGGGTGAGCAGTTCCGAGACCGCCGGTCCGGACCAGGCGATCCAGCCCTCACTGTCGAGGAAGCGCCGCTGTTGTTCGCGCGGCAGCAAGGCCTCGCGGTCATGTAACTGCAGCAGGAACTCGACCTTCGACTTCGCCGACTTGATCGGATCGAGCATCTGGAACCCGGTCCGCGCCAGCCAACTCGGGATGTCGATGCGATTGAACACATGGTCGGCCATGAACTCCGCCACGGCCACGCCCATATTGGCCGGGATTCCCATCGGCAGCGCGGCCAGGGTGTCCACCGGGGAGCCGAACGCGACGACACTGGCGACATCCTTGGACCGGCGGTAGGCGGCGGTCTGGTAGCTGAACATGCCGCCCTGGGAGTAGCCGACCAGGTGCACGGGTTGACCGGTGGCGCTCGCGACGATGTCAATGGCCTCGCTGAGCGCGACGATGTGGTCGGTCAGGGTGCGGTCCATCCCGCCCTCGACCTCGTCGGGCGAGCCGTAGTCGATCACCCACGGATCGACACCGGCGGCGTGCAGGATGCCGACCGCACCGTCCTCGCGGGTGACGTCCCACATGTTGGCCGACATCATCATCGGGTGGACCATCAGCGCCGGCGGTCCGACGGATGCGCGGCCGGGTCGGCTGTCCGGCGGAAAGTACCGCCGGAGCTTGAACATGTTATTGCTCTCGACGATCTGGAACGGCGAGGGCACCGCCCCGGTCTCCAGACCGCCCCAGCGCGCCACCTCATAGCCGTTCTGGGCGGTCGCGACGAGCCGCTCCAGCGGTCGGGTGATCGCCGACAAATTCAGATCTACCATCGTGGCTCCCTGCTGAACGCTGCCTGGTGAATCAGACGAGTCCCCCCGACAGCCTAAGCTCTGCGCGGTGGCACACCTGCTGGGCGGCGAAACTCTGCACCTGGCCTATCCGACGCACGTCGTCTTCGATGCCGTGACGGTGGGCGTCAACGACGGTGACCGGATCGGAATCGTCGGACGCAATGGCGACGGTAAGTCAAGCCTGCTGGGCCTGCTGACCGGCCGGATCACCCCGAACTCCGGACGGGTGACCTACCGCAGCGGGCTGCGGGTGGCCGCACTCGAGCAGGCCGACACCCTCGATGATGGCCACACCGTGGCCCAGGCCCTCGTGGGTGACCGCCCCGAGCACGAGTGGGCGGGGGACGCGAAGGTCCGCGATGTGGTCGCCGGTCTGGTGGCCGATATCGACTGGCGGGCGCCGATCAGAGCACTTTCCGGCGGTCAGCGCCGTCGCGTGCAGTTGGCCGAGTTGCTCATCGGCGACTGGGACGTGATCGCCCTCGACGAACCCACCAACCACCTCGATATCGAAGGCATCACCTGGCTGGCGGCCCATCTCACATCACGCTGGGCGCGCACAACGGGTGGCCTGCTGGTCGTCACGCACGACCGATGGTTCCTCGACGAGGTGGCCACCACGACGTGGGAGGTGCATGGGGTCGGCTCGGATGGGAGCAACCAGGGCAGCGTCGTGGAACCGTTCGACGGCGGTTACGCGGCGTACGTGTTGCAGCGCGTCGAACGCGACCGGGTGGCCGCGGCCACGGAGATCAAGCGACAGAACCTGATGCGCAAGGAGTTGGCCTGGCTGCGCCGCGGCGCCCCGGCGCGCACCTCCAAACCGAAGTTCCGGATCGACGCGGCCAATCAACTGATCGCCGATGTGCCACCGCTGCGCGACACCGTCGAATTGGCCAAACTCGCGACCACCCGGCTCGGCAAAGACGTCATTGATCTGCTGGACGTGTCGGTGTCCTACCCGGGAATCGATGGGGCCGACACGGCGGTGCTGCGGGATGTCGAATGGCGGATCGCCCCGGGCGAGCGCACCGGCATCGTCGGCGCCAACGGCGCGGGCAAGTCCACCCTGCTGGGGCTGATCGCCGGAACCATCACGCCGGATCACGGCCGGGTCAAACGCGGTAAGACGGTGCGGCTGGCGATGCTGGATCAGCAGGCCGGTGAGCTGGTCGAGATCGCCGATGATCTGGTGCGTGACGTTCTCGGTCAGCTCAAGGCCGGATATCAGGTCGACGGCAAGGAGCTGACTCCGGCACAACTGTTGGAGCGCTTGGGCTTTGGCCGCGATCAGCTCTCGACCCGGGTCCGTGAACTGTCCGGCGGACAACGCAGGCGGCTGCAACTGATGCTGACCCTGCTGGCCGAGCCCAATGTCCTGATTCTCGACGAGCCCACCAATGATGTGGATATCGACATGCTCTCGGCCACCGAGGACCTGCTCGACTCGTGGCCCGGCACGCTGATCGTGGTCTCCCACGATCGCTATCTACTGGAGCGGATCACCGATCAGCAGTACGCGATCCTCGACGGGCATCTGCGGCATCTGCCCGGCGGGGTGGATGAGTACCTGCGCATCACCGCCGCCCGGGAGACGGGGAAGGCGTCCACACCTGTGCCGGTCGAGGCGGAGGCGCATGCGCTATCGGGAGCCGATCTGCGCAATGTCCAGAAGGAGATCGCGGCACTGGAGCGGGCGTTGACGAAGCTCGCTACCAAGATCGACACCAAACATATCGAGCTCGCCGAGCACGATCAGTCCGACCACATCGGTATCGGCAAGCTGACTGCGCAGCTTCGTGAACTTGATGAGGAGCTGGCCGTCACCGAGGCTCGGTGGCTGGAACTGTCCGAGTTGGTCGAATCAGCGGGCTGAGGTAACGGCGCGGTCGTCGGGAATCGGATAGCGAAGGACCGCGAGCAGACCACAGCACGCCACCAGGCCTGCGATCAGGATGCTGACACTGACCAGTGAACGTTCAGCGATCACCCCGAATACGAAACTGCCGACCGCCATTGAGCCCTGCAGAACCAGTGAATACAGCGATGTCATCAGACCGCGCTTATCCGGCGGCGCGGCAACCTGTATCGCGTACTGGTGGCTGATGCTCAGCACGCTCCAGGAAAACCCGAAGAAGAGCAGGAATCCCCCGTCCAAGAGCATGCTGTCCCAACGGCTGATACCCAATACCGCGAGTGAAAAGACGACGACCGCAATGGCTGAGAGGGTATTCATCCGGATATGCCGACGCAGTACGGGCGTCAGCGATACCCCCGCCGCGGTGCCGATTCCCAGAATGGTGAGCAGACCGCCGTATCCGAGGACGTCGGTCTGGATGTTGTCTTTGGCTTCCAGAGGAAGCAGGGCCAGTATCGCGGCGCACGGCACCATCAGGAAAGCACAGCGAATCATGGGCCCATAGAGTTGCGGTGTTTTGCGCATGATGTCCCAGCCCTCGCGCAGCGAGGCGACTGCATCGGTCTCGCCGACGCGCGTGACCGCGGGTCGGGGAACTCGCAGCAGTGCCACGATCATCAGAAGATGCGACGCGGCGCGCGTGGCGAAGACGGTGCCGATACCGGCCAGGCCAAGCAGGTAACTGCTCATGACCGGTCCTGCAGTCTGGGCGACCCTGTTTCCCAACGAATTCAACGAGATCGCCGCAACCAGTTTGTCTTCCGGCGCCATATCGTGCAGGAAAGGTTTCCATGCCGCCTGCTGCACGACCAACCCGGTCCCGATCAGGAATAGCACTGACAGGATCGACCACGGTGTGAGATCCCAGAACCACGCGATCGCGGCCAGTAACCCGGTCAACAGCAACATCCACGCCTGAGAGGACAGCAGCAGCGGCCGGGAACCCCACCTGTCGTTGGCGAGTCCGGCTGGGATGCTGAAAAAGATGAACGGCAGACTCACCATGGTCTGCACCATGGTGACTAGGACTGCATTGTCCGTCAGCGAGGTCATGGTCCAGCCGCAGCCCAAGAGCAGCATGACCATGCCGAGGCTCAGGATGAAGTTGGCGCCCCACAGTTCACGGAACTTCGTATCGGCGAACAACTCGAAGCCGGAACCGGACTTCCTCACCGACGCAGCGTATTCCGCATCGACGCAGCGGCCTCGCGAACCTTTGCCAACTGTGCGGCGACCTGTTCGGGTGCGGTGCCGCCGCGGGCGTTGCGGGAGGCGACGGAGCCGGCCACGCTCAACACGTCACGGACACCGGGTGTCAGTTGTTCGCTGATACCGCCTAGCTCATCGTCGGTGAGGTCCTGCAGGCCCACACCCCGCGCCTCGGCCGTACGGACCGCAACACCGGCGGCCTCATGCGCGACCCGGAACGGCACGCCCTGGCGAACCAGCCATTCGGCGACATCGGTGGCCAGGGTGTAGCCGGCCGGGGCCAGCGCGGCCATCCGATCAACGTCGAAGACCAGGGTGGCGACCAGTCCGGCCATCGCCGGCAGCACCAGTTCGAGTTGGGCCACCGAGTCGAATAACGGCTCCTTGTCCTCCTGCAGATCGCGGTTATAGGCCAACGGTTGCGCCTTGAGCGTGGCAAGTAGGCCCGCGAGGTTGCCGATCAACCGCCCGGTCTTACCGCGGGCCAGTTCGGCGATATCCGGATTCTTCTTCTGCGGCATGATCGAACTTCCGGTCGACCAGGCGTCGTGCAGGGTGACATAGCCGAATTCGGTTGTGCTCCATAAAATGATGTCCTCGGCCAGCCGAGAGATATCGACGGCGATCATGGCCAACACAAAGGCCGCCTCGGCGGCGAAGTCGCGGGACGCTGTGGCGTCGATCGAGTTGTCCGCGGCCGCGGCGAAACCCAGGTCCGCGGCGATAGCGTCGGGATCCAGGCCCAGCGAGGACCCGGCCAACGCACCGGATCCGTACGGCGATACCGAAGCGCGGTCATCGAAGTCGGCG
>Ga0209023_10008516_pt1 | contig 10281 bp, 7 predicted proteins | sample LakOneMetagenome_FD_187468 | JGI IMG/M metagenome (GOLD analysis project Ga0209023, IMG submission 187468) | Freshwater and sediment microbial communities from Lake Erie, Canada (SPAdes) (version 2) | ecosystem: Environmental > Aquatic > Freshwater > Lentic | place: Lake Erie, Canada | collected...
TTACTGACCGGAGCGGATAATGTAATCAAAAGCAGAGAGCGACGCTTTTGCACCTTCACCTGTAGCAATGATGATCTGCTTGTACGGTACCGTCGTACAGTCACCCGCTGCAAATACACCTTTTACGTTGGTCTCGTTACGCTCATTCACCACAATCTCACCGCGGTTACTCAGCTCGACTTCTGACCCTTTCAGAAAGTCAGTGTTCGGCAGCAGACCAATCTGTACAAAGATACCCGCCAGTTCAATTTCCCTGTCCTCTCCAGATACCCGGTCCTGATAACGCAGCGCAGTCACCTGTGAGCCATCTCCCACCACCTCGGTGGTTAACGCAGACTTGATTACTGTCGTGTTCGGCAAGCTCGCAAGCTTGTCCTGCAATACCTGATCTGCACGTAAAGTATCAGCAAACTCAAGCAGGGTCACATGCTCAACAATACCAGCCAGATCAATCGCTGCCTCAACCCCGGAGTTACCGCCACCAATCACCGCCACCCGTTTGCCCTTGAACAGCGGACCGTCACAGTGCGGGCAGTAGGCGACACCACGGGTCGCATATTCCTGCTCGCCCGGTACATTCATCTGTCTCCAGCGTGCACCGGTAGAGAGAATCACTGTTTTAGATTCCAGTCGGGCGCCATTGTCCAGAGTCACTTCAACCAGACCACTGGCCGTTTCTTCTGCACCTTTAATGCTGGCAACTTTCTGCAGGTTCATGATGTCGACTTCATACTCACGCACATGCTCTTCCATGGCCGCAGCAAACTTTGGCCCCTGGGTTTTGGTGACCGAAGTAAAGTTTTCAATATCCATGGTGTCCATCACCTGTCCACCGAAGCGTTCAGCCACGATCCCGGTACGAATACCTTTACGCGCTGCATAGATAGCAGCAGTATTCCCGGCCGGGCCGCCACCAATCACCAGGACATCAAAGGCTGCCTTGGCATTGAGTTTCTCTGCATCTTTGGCCGCCGCACCGCTGTCCAGCTTGGCAATAATCTCTTCCAGGGTCATACGTCCCTGACCAATGTGCTGGCTGTTCTGGAACAGCATTGGAACCGCCATGATCTTGCGCTGTTCGACTTCTTCCTGGAAGAAGGCCCCGTCAATCATGGTGGCAGTGGTGCCCGGGTTATAGATGGCAATCAGGTTGAGGGCCTGCACCACATCCGGACAGTTATGACAGCTCAGTGACACGAATACTTCAAAGTCAGCAGTCAGGTTGAGCGCTTTAATCTGTGCCAGTACCTCGTCAGAGACTTTGGGAGCGTATCCGGAAACCTGCAACAGGGCCAGAATCAGCGAGGTGAACTCATGCCCCATCGGCAGGCCGGCAAAGAATACCCGGGGCTGCTCACCGGCTTTGGCCACACCAAAGCTTGGGCGGCGGCTGTGCTGACCATCAAGGCGTGCAGTCACCTGATCAGACAGGGCGGCAATTTCATTGACCAGCTCTTTGATTTTATCTGACTTGTCAGAGCCATCTAAAGAGGCAACCAGTTCAATCGGGCTTTCCAGACGTTCGAGTAATGTTTTAAGTTGTGCTGAAGTATTTTGGTCTAACATTGCTAACTTCTCCAAAGGAGTCAATATTAAGGAATGAATTGATGATACTGCAAAGCCATTAATAGGTAAAACAATATGTTTTTATAAATACAATCGGTTTTAAGAATTGTTATTAAAGAACAGAGCCGGTTTTTCGGGCCTGTTCTGATCTTGTTTTTCATGACTTAGCTGTTTAGGCGGTGTGTAATTCGCTCGGTTCTCAATTGCAGGCGGCGAGACAGTAAATAAAATATTTTACTTTCTTCATGCAGCAAATAAAATTTTTTATGGCATAGTCATGATTGTTAAACTTCTCTCGATGGAGTGCATCATGCAAATTACCCGTGGTATTTATCAGCATTATAAGGGACAGCTATACCAGGTTTTTTCTGTAGCGAAACACAGTGAAACACAAGAGGAACTGGTTATTTATCAATGTCTATATGGTGATTATTCAATGTGGGTTCGACCTTTAAGTATGTTTAAGGAAACGGTGGAGGTAGAAGGTGAAATCATTCCCCGATTTAAACTTATCCAGATCGTATAAATTTTAAATTTATAAAAAATTTATAATAAAAACAGGAAAAACTGCCATGGCGACTTCCGAATTTAATGCCTATATGGCTGAGCTCTATCAATCTTTCCAAGCTCATGATGCAGACCAGAATGACCGATTGCTGCGCTATCGAAATATTGAGCCAGAATCGGCTTACTATTTATCTATGCTAGTGCGTATTCAGCAACCCGAGAGATTGCTGGAAATTGGTACTTCTACCGGATACTCTACACTCTGGCTGGCAGAGGCGGCCAGAGCAACAGGGGCAAAATTAGTTACTCTGGAAATAGAGAAGGAACGGAGTCAGCAGGCACAGTGGCATGCACAAAAAATGGGATTAAATGATGTAGTCCAGTTTTGGGTCGGAGATGCGCTTGAGTTTCTTCGCCACACTCAAGAACAGTACGATTTTATTCTACTTGATGCAGAGCGGGATGCCTATATTATCTACTGGCCTTATTTAAAGAAAGTTTTGACCCCAAAAGGGGTCCTGATTGTAGATAACGTAATTTCACATGCAGATCAGGTTAAAGATTTTATATCTTTACTTCAGCAGGAGCAGGACATGATGTTAACGACACTGGATCTAGGAGCCGGTATACTCATGGCAACACGAACCTGAATCTTTTATTTTCAAAACTTTAATGTACTGAAACTCACGCTATTGATAGCCGGTCAAAGTGCAAATTAAACTCCAGATATTTGTGAACAAAAGCAGTTTTGTCAGTAACGCGCATCATATTGTCATATACAAATGCCGGTACGGGGTGATAAAGCTCGCCTGTACCATTATTATAAAAAATTTTTAAATAACGTGAAGTAGAGTCATATTTCCAGTAAATAACAGCTAAAACTTGTGGCATAGGTTTCCTCCACGCTTTAGTTATATTTTCATTTATAATGCTTATAAGCTGACCATAGTCGAAATAAATCTTTCTGTGAGTATAAAATATGTTATTGCTGTGCTGGCTCGGCTATAGAATAAAATTCAAATAAAAAAACCGTCTCAAATGAGACGGTTTTTTATTAGCTTAATCTAATCAAGATTAGATTTTACCTACTAGGTCGATTGAAGGAGCAAGTGTTGCATCGCCTTCTTTCCATTTAGCTGGGCATACTTCACCTGGGTGAGCGTGAACGTATTGAGCTGCTTTTACTTTACGAAGCAGTTCAGATGCATCACGGCCGATACCGCCAGCATTGATTTCAACGATCTGGATTTTACCTTCTGGATCGATAACGAAAGTACCACGGTCAGCAAGACCATCAGCTTCGATTAATACTTCAAAGTTTTTAGCCAGAGTCCAAGTTGGATCGCCTACCATTGGGTATTCGATTTTCTTGATTTCTTCTGAAGAGTCATGCCAAGCTTTGTGAGTGAAATGAGTGTCAGTAGAAACTGAGTAAATTTCAACACCTAACTGTTTGAATTCAGCATAGTTGTCTGCAAGGTCACCAAGCTCAGTTGGGCAAACAAAAGTAAAGTCTGCTGGATAGAAGAAGAATACAGACCATTTACCTTTCAGGTCAGCTTCAGTAATTTCGATGAACTGGCCGTTCTGATAAGCAGTTGCTTTAAATGGTTTAACTTCAGTATTAATTAAGCTCATCATTGTCTCCATGATTGAGTGTTAGCATTTAAATTTCATGATCTAGAATAGATAATTTTTTATCATTGGTAAAATAGTATTTTTACATTGCTTAAATCGGTAAAACAAATTAAGCCATTTCTATTTTACCTAAGTCTTGTCCGGTTCATTTTTTAAGGCGAAATCTAGAGCCAGTCGGGACAAGCATTTTTGCTACGCATATAACATGCCGTCGGACCCTTTAAAATTCAAGGGTTAAAATGAAAAAAACACTAAATATATTAAAGTGAGAATTCTTTCACTGGATGTCATTACGGCGTAAAATAGGCAGTTCGTATTTTTATATCAGGAATTGCGCTCGGTGCTGAGTCATTTAAATGTAGATCAACTGGTCATGGCGCGGGACTCTTATCGTTTAAATCGGCTAGGTAAAGGTAAAGATGCGAATCCCAAGCAGTATCAGGAACTTTTTGAAAAATCTAACGCCAAGGTGCGGGCACGTGTAGAACGCCTCCCGAATATTAAACTGAATCAGGATTTGCCAGTCACGCAATATGCAGACAAACTGATTGAAGCAATACAAACGCATCAGGTCATTATTGTGGCAGGTGAAACCGGTTCTGGTAAAACAACACAATTACCCCAGATAGCAATGCTGGCAGGCCGCGGCCTGACGGGAATGATTGGTCATACCCAGCCGAGACGTCTGGCAGCGCGTAGCGTGTCACAGCGTATTGCTGAAGAAGTGGGTGAAAAGCTTGGGGAGTCCATTGGCTTTAAAGTCCGTTTTAATGAACAGGGCTCACAGGATTCTATAGTCCGGTTGATGACAGACGGAATACTGCTGGCTGAGCTGACCCATGATCGTTACTTGACTAAATATGACACGATTATTATTGATGAGGCGCATGAACGTTCACTAAATATTGACTTTATTATGGGCTACCTGAAGCAGCTCATTAAAAAACGTCCTGATTTAAAAGTCATTATTACCTCGGCAACACTAGATGTAAACCGTTTTAGTCATTACTTTAATGGTGCGCCAGTCTATGAAGTGGAAGGCCGGAGTTTTCCGGTTGAGGTACGTTATCGTCCGATTTCCGACCTGAACATTGCAGGAAGTGATGATGATGAGTTTGATAACTTCGAAGAAAATTTACCACGTGCAGTAGTTCAGGCTGTAGAAGAGTGCTTTAAGGATGCAGAAGAAAAAGGTCATCCAGAACATGCAGATATCCTGATCTTTTCAAGTACAGAGCAGGAGATTCGCGAACTTCAGGAAACTCTGGAAAAACATGGTCCACGGCATACAGAAATCTTGCCACTGTTCGCACGCCTGGGTTTAGGTGAACAGCAGAAAATTTTTAATCCGGGAGGAAAGGGCCGGCGCATTATTATTGCTACTAACGTGGCAGAAACGGCACTGACTGTTCCTAATATTCGCTATGTGATTGATAGCGGTTTTGCCCGTATTTCCCGCTATAGTTATCGCTCGCGCGTACAGCGCTTGCCAATTGAAGCGATATCGCAAGCTGCTGCAAACCAGCGTAAGGGGCGCTGTGGCCGTATTGCGCCTGGGGTCTGTATTCGTCTGTATAGTGAAGAAGACTTTTTAAGTCGGCCAGAATTTACAGAACCTGAGATCAAGCGGACAAACTTGGCTTCGGTCATCCTGCAAATGCAGAGTTTAGGTTTAGGAAATCTTGAAAATTTTGACTTTATTGAGCCGCCTGACCACCGCTTGGTTAATGATGGACGTAAGCTGCTGATTGAACTGGGTGCATTAAACGAGAAAAAAGCTGAGCTGACTAAAATTGGTCAGATGATGGCACGTATGCCAATTGATCCAAGACTTGCCCGCATGATTCTGGGTGGGGCACACTTCGGTGCGTTAAATGAAGCTCTGATTATTGTGAGCGCACTGGCTGTACAGGACCCACGTGAGCGACCTGCGGATAAACAGACTCAGGCGGATCAGAAACATGCTTTATTTAAAGAAGCCGATTCAGATTTTCTATTTTATTTGAAGCTCTGGTCAACTTTAAAAGGCAACAAGGATAACCAGCTAAGTGAAAATAAACGTCGCGCATTTGCACGTCAGCATTTTTTAAGCTGGCTACGTTTACGTGAATGGAAACAGACTCATAAACAACTTGTTGAACTGGCTGAAGGCTTAAAGCTGAGTTTTAATGATAAACCTGCCAGTTATGAAAACCTGCACCGAGCCCTGCTAACCGGATTACTTTCCTTCATTGCCAACAAGACTGATGAAAAAAATGTCTATATGGCGGTGCGCCAGCAAAAGGCACGAATTTTTCCTGCTTCTGTTTTACATAAGGCGGGTGCATCTTGGGTAATGGCTTTTGAAATGGTAGAAACTTCACAGGTCTATCTACGGACATTGGCTAAAATTGAACCGGAATGGATTTTGCTAGCAGCCCGTGATTTGCTGAAGCATCACTATTTTGAGCCACACTGGTCGAAAAAAACAGGTATTGTAAATGCCTATGACCAGATTTCGCTATTTGGTTTAATTATTGAGCCAAAACGCCTGACCAATTTTGAAAAAGTTGATCAGGCAGCAGCTCATGAGATTTTCCTGCGAGATGCTCTCACAACCGGTAACCTGGGCATTATGCCGCCATTTCTAAAACATAACCTGCTTAAACTTGAAGAAGTAGAGCGGGTAGAAGACAAGCTGCGCCGACGTGATCTGGTTGTAGATGAAGAAACTGTCTATCAGTTTTATGCTTCTAAAATTCCTTCTGAAATTGCCAGCCGACGCAGTTTTGAAGACTGGCTGGCTACAGTTGAGGCCAAAGAACCGCGTTTCTTATATGTCGATGAAGAGTCACTCTGGCTGAATGACCGTCCGACTACACAGCAGTTTCCGGATTATCTTCAAAATGGACAGTTACGTTTGGCTGCAAGTTACCGCTTTGACCCAAGCCATGATGAAGACGGGGCTACAGTAAAAATTCCATTACAGGCATTAGCGCAGGTCAATGAAGAGATCTGGTCTTGGGGAATTCCAGGCTGGCGTCAGGAACTGGTTGAGGCCTTGCTTAAATCTTTGCCAAAGGATAAACGACGTAATCTGGTGCCGATCCCGGATACTGCACGCAAGTTGCTGCGTGAGGTACAGGATAAGGATTTGCAGCGTCATGTTCTGAATTATCTGACATTTGCCTTGCGGGGTGAACAGATTACAGAGAAGGATTTTTCAGTTGAACGGATTGATCAGTACCTGATTCCTTTTATCAAGGTAACTGATGAAAAAGGCCGAGTGATTGAAAAAGGACGTGATCTGGCAGAGCTAAAAGCACGTTGCCGTCAGGAAACTCAGCGACCGGTAAAACAGCTGAAAGGTGAATATAAAACTTTTCCGGAAAGCTTTATTTTTGAAGCCACTCAGAAAGTAACAGGCGTAGTGATAAAACAGTATCAGGCTCTGGTTCCGGTAAAAAGCTTTAGTGAGATAGAAGCTAAAGATGAATCAGGTGTTGTTATACAAAGTTTTAATGATCAGGCCGAAGCCATTAAACAGCATCGTGAAGGAGTAATTCGTCTGATTCACATGCAGTTAGGTGACCTGATACGTCAGCTTAAAAAGCAGTTGGGTAAGCCTCTGGCTCTGGCTTATTCGCCATTAGGTGACCGGGCCAAACTGGAGCAAATGCTGGTATATGCGACTTTGCAAATGGCATTAACTGAACTGCCGGTGAATGCCGAAGAGTTCCAGAATGTACTGGCAGAGGTTAAGGGAAATTTCCTGAGTTATGGCCAGCAGGCTTTGGCAGCACTCAGCGATATTTTTATTCAGTGGCAAGATATTCGCCGTAAACTGCTCGTGCTTGATCCGGAAATTTTTGGGCGTAGTATTGATGATATTGAAGATCAGCTTGACCTGATGCAACTGGGCGATTTCGTTTATACCCAGCCGCCTGAGGTATGGGCAGAATTTCCACGTTATTTGAAGGCCTTGGTTCTGCGTCTGGAGCGTTTGCCTAATAACCTGCAACGTGATGAAGCTGCTATTGCCCAGGTTGACCCGTGGATGGACAAGTTATTCAGTGTCCGTAACAATCCGAAATCTATAGACTTTTACTTTATGCTTGAAGAATTACGTATTTCCCTGTTCTCCCAGCCTATGAAGACCAAAATACCTGTTTCTGCAACTCGACTGCAAAAACTATGGGATCGGCTCGGAATCAGTTAAAATACCGTCATTCTTTAAAAGGAGTTTTACATGGGCATCCGCATTACTGGTACTGGCTTGTTTCATCCTGAAAATGTCATTACCAACGAAGAGTTAGTTGAAAGTTTAAATGCTTATGTGGAACAGTATAACCTAGAAAATGCTGAAAAAATTGCTGCAGGTGAACTAGAGCCCCGCCGTGGTTCAAGTGCTGAATTTGTTGAAAAGGCATCAGGCGTCAAGCGTCGTTATGTGTCTGAAAAAACTGGTATTCTTGACCCGAAACGTTTGCGTCCACATTTGCAGGAACGTGCTGATGACCAGCTGTCGTTACAGGCAGAGTGGGGCGTAATTGCTGCCAAGCAGGCGATGGAAAATGCTGGTGTTACACCTGAAGATATTGATGTCGTGATTCTGGCATGTTCAAACATGCAGCGCGCTTACCCGGCAGTTGCTATTGAAATTCAGACTGCTCTGGGAATTCAGGGGTATGCCTATGACATGAACGTGGCATGCTCTGCAGCGACCTTTGGCCTGAAACAGGCTCATGATGCCATTAAGACAGGCGCGCGTCGTGTATTGCTGGTCAATGTTGAAATTACATCTGCGCATTCTGATTTCCGTTCACGTGACAGTCACTTTATTTTTGGTGATGTAGCGACTGCTTCTATTATTGAAAATACAGACAGCAAATCTGGCTTTGAAATTCTGGACACACAACTGTTTACTCAATTTTCCAACAATATTCGTAATAATTTTGGTTTTTTAAATACTAGTGAAAATGCCAATATTGATGACAAGCGTTTCCGTCAGGATGGCCGCAAAGTATTTAAGGAAGTATGTCCGCTGGTCGCAAAAATGATTACTGCTCAACTTGAGAAAAACAGTATTCAGCCTAATGAAGTAAAACGCTTCTGGTTACATCAGGCCAATGCCAGCATGAATGAATTAATCTTGAAGCTGGTAGTAGGCAAAGAAGCAGCCCAGCCAGGGCTTGTTCCAATTATTCTGGATGAATTTGCCAATACTTCTTCTGCCGGGGTCATTATTGCCATGCACCGCACAGCACACGAAGTAAACGATGGTGAATATGGAATTCTGTGCTCGTTTGGTGCAGGTTATTCTGTAGGCTGTATTCTGGTACAAAAGCACGTAGTATAAAAATATCTTGTTAAACTCTTAAGAAGGGCACAGTTTAGGCTGTGCCCTTCTTATTGCATTTGTATAGTGAGTAAAAGGGTAGCTTTAACCCGGCTCAAAGTGCAATCTGATGTTCTTTTAGACATTGTCTTAATACGCTAAATGCTACAAGCATATCTTTCTCCTTTACACAGGCGAAGCCCAGTAGCAGTCCGGCTTGTGAGCGGGTTGCATCCGAATAATAGCGTGATAAAGGTCTTACTTTGACACCACGCGAAAGGGCCATTCTGGCAATTGCAACGTCATCACTATGCTCCGGCAGCTTGAGGACCAGGTGTAACCCTGCTGCATGACTAAATTCATGAATAAACTCTATGCCCAGATAGCGCTCAATCAGTTCAATTAGAAATGCACGGCGTTTACCATACAAAATCCGCATCCGACGGATATGAGCGGCATAATGACCTTCTTGAATAAATTCAGCCAGTGCCCGCTGTGTAAGTAAATGCCCGCCCCGATAAAGCTCGGCAGCTACCGTTTTCAGTGATTCGACCAGACTTTTAGGAATGACCATATAACCAATCCGTAATGCCGGGTAAATCGTTTTACTGAATGTTCCCATATAAATGACGGGCGTATTTTCTTCCAGTCCCTGCAAGGAGGGAAAAGGCTGGCCGGAAAAGCGAAATTCACTGTCGTAGTCATCTTCAATTATCCAGCTGCCGTGATAACGGGCCAGGTCTAACAGTTGCCGGCGTCTGGATACGCTCAAGTGCGAACCAAGCGGATACTGATGTGAGGGAGTAACAAAGATCAGTTTAGGAACAGAAGACGTATGATCAGGAATAAGACCTTCATGATCAACGGGTACCGGGTTAATACACAGTCCATTGATCCGTAAAATATTACGCGCACCCCAGTATCCCGGATCTTCAATCCAGACCTGATCACCGGCATCGCATAAAGAGCGTGAAACCAGATCTACTGCCTGATGAATACCTTCAGTAATTAGAATCTGGTCAGCCTCACAGCGTACAGAGCGCGCAACCCGCAAATAATCTGCTAATGCCTGTTTAAGTTCAAGACAGCCCCCGTCATTGCTATAGATGAGCCTTGAAATTTCCGGCTGGCGGCTTAAACGGTTCAGAATCCGACCAAACTCGGCGTGTGGAAATTCGGTAACGTCTGGTGCGCCTGGCACAAAAGCACCCCACTGATAGGGGGATGCGGCTGCACTTTCAAGAAATGCAGTA
>Ga0209023_10008517_pt1 | contig 10280 bp, 13 predicted proteins | sample LakOneMetagenome_FD_187468 | JGI IMG/M metagenome (GOLD analysis project Ga0209023, IMG submission 187468) | Freshwater and sediment microbial communities from Lake Erie, Canada (SPAdes) (version 2) | ecosystem: Environmental > Aquatic > Freshwater > Lentic | place: Lake Erie, Canada...
AATATGTCGGCATGACAGCCGGATGACAGTGCGCGCGCGCCGCACGTACGCTCTGTACATGACAGTGTCGTTACAGTTCGTTTCATCTTGGAAATGTGGAGTTTTTACTACTGTTGTAAAATCGCACAGCCTTTCCACGTTGGGTGCGCTACCGCACCGAGCTGACGGAACTTGCACTGTTATGCTTTATCCAACATCGCTGCTGACGTATGCGTTGTCATCAACTTTAACCTACGGGAGTTACCTGTGAACAATACCAAGAAGATCGCCCTGGCTGCCGCACTGCTGTGCGCATCCGGCGCCACCCTCGCCCAAGAGATCAACCCGTCGTGGTACATCCAGCCAAGCGTCAACCACGTGAAGCCGGATGCAGACTTCGGCGTGGACGATCGCGACACCGGTGGCGGCCTGAAGTTCGGTAAGGCGGTGCACCAGAACTGGGACATCCAGATCGGCGCCAGCCAGACCCGCTTCGAGCAAGGCCAAAGCGAGTATCGTCAGACCCTGCTGGGCGTCGACGCCCTGCTGATGCTGAGCCGCGATCGCTTCCGTCCGTTCGTCCTGTTCGGCCTGGGCGCCGAGCGTGACAAGGTGAACAACCCACTGCGCAACGTCGAGAAAAACTCGCCGTACGCTACCGTCGGTATCGGTTTCCAGGCCAGCCTGACCCCGCAATGGTCGCTGCAAGCCGACCTGCGCACCGTGCGCGGCTTCCTGCGTGATGACGAAGAATTCGGCTTCAAGCGCAGCAACAACAAGATGCTGACCGTCGGCCTGAACTACGCGTTCAACCCGCCACCAGCGCCACCGGCGCCGGCTCCAGCTCCAGTGGTCGAGGCTCCGCCTCCAGCACCGGCGCCAGTCGAACCACCACCACCACCAGCACCGCGCTTCCAGAAAGTGACCCTGGAAGCCACCAAGCTGTTCGCCTTCGACAAGGCTGAAGTGATCACCCCGGCGCCGAAGCTGGACGAGATCGCTGCTGCCCTGCAAGCCGACACCTCGGTCACCAACGTCGAAATCACCGGCTACACCGACCGCCTGGGTTCGGAATCGTACAACCAGAAGCTGTCGGAGCGCCGCGCCAACGCCGTGCGTGAATACCTGATCGGCAAGGGCATCGACGGCAACCGTCTGCGCGCCATCGGCAAGGGCGAAGCCAACCCGCTGGTCGAGTGCAACCAGAAGAACCGCGCTCAGCTGATCGCTTGCCTGGAGCCAAACCGCCGCGTTGAAGTCGACCAGATCACGGTCGAAGTGCCAGTGCAGCAGTAATACGGTAGGCGACACCGCCCCGACGCACTCGCCTTCCCGCCCGCCGTCCCGTACGGCGGCGGGGAAAGCGGATGGTCGCGGCGACGCTGAATCAGGGGGCTTCGGCCCCCTTTTCATTTGGAGGATGGGATATGGCAGTTAAGAAATGGTTCCCTTACACGCACCAGATTCTGAAAGTCCTGCGCTGCGCGGTAACGGAATGGCTGGACCACCGTGCCTCCAGCAAGGGCGCTGCACTGGCCTTCTATACCCTGTTTTCGCTGGCGCCGATCCTGGTGCTGGTGATCGCCGTCGCCGGCTTCTTCTATGGCGAGGAAGCCGCGCAAGGCCAGTTGCTGTCCGAGCTGCGCGGGCTGCTGGGGGCGCAGGGGGCAGACACGATCCAGGCCATCCTGGCCGGCGCCCAGAACAAGGAGACGGGCCGCTTCGCCACGATCGTCGCCACCGTGCTGCTGATCGTCGGCGCCACCACCGTGTTTTCCGAGCTGAAGGACAGCCTGGACGAGATCTGGGGCCTCCCGGCGCCGGCCGACGCCGGCATCTGGAACACGATCCGCACCCGTCTGCTGTCGTTCGGCATGGTCCTGGTGCTGGGTTTCCTGCTGATGGTGTCCCTGGTCGTCAGCGCCGCCACCACGGTGGCCGAGAAGTTCATTACCGGTGTGTGGCAGGAAGCCGCCATCATCATGGGCTGGATCGCCTCGGGCATCGGCTTCCTGGTCATCGCCACCCTGTTCGGCGTGATCTACAAGCTGCTGCCGCGCGTGCGGCTGTCGTGGAAGGACGTCACCATCGGCGCGCTCGGCACGGCGGCGATGTTCACGCTGGGCAAATTCGGGATCGGGCTGTACATCGGCAACAGCGGCACCACTGACAGCTTCGGCGCCGCCGGTTCGCTGATCGCGCTGCTGCTGTGGGTGTATTACTCGGCGCAGATCTTCTTCCTGGGCGCCGAGTTCGCGCGCCAGTATGCCCTGCAGATGGGCAGCTTGCACAACAAGCCGAAGGAAGTGACGGGCGTGGAACCGAAAGCCAACACCGCGTAAAAAACCATGCCGGGCCGGCCGGCCCGGCATGCCCGCGCGGCGGCTGCGGCGCTTATTCGCCCAGCAGCTCCGACACCACTTCCATCCCCTCGACCCGCTCGGCCACCACCTTCAGCACCATCACCACCGGCACACCGAGCAGCAAACCCCAGACGCCCCACAACCAGCCCCAGAACAGCAGGCTGACGAAGACCGCCGCCGGGTTCATGCGCGCGATCTTGCCGGTCATCCAAGTGGCGACGACCATGCCGACCAGGGTCGCGATCGCCATCGAGGCGCCGCCCACCAGCATTACCATGCTCAGGGTCTCGAACTGCAGGAAAGCCGCCAGCCCGGTCGCGACCGTGATGACGAGCGGGCCGAAATACGGCATCAGGTGGGCCACGCCGGCGAAGGCGGCCCAGGCGCCGGCGTTCTCGAGCCCGATCAGGCGCAGCGCGCCCCACATCAAGAGGGCGAGCAGGATATTGGTCACCAGGAGCATGAACATATAGCTCTGGATCGAGGTATTGATGTCGTCCAGGATATGGACCGTGACTTTCTTGCGTGTGAGCGACGGGCCGGTGAGCTTGACCAGCTTGCGCTTGAAGGTGTCGCCCGCCAGCAGCAGGAAGAACACCAGGAACACCACCATGGTCGCCTGCGACATGAAGGCGGCCAGGCTCATCGAGCCGGCCAGCACCCAGTCCATCACGCGGATCGGCGAACTGGCCGCGGCGGCCGGCGGCGGATACTGGCGCCGCTGCTGCGCCAGGCGCTTGGCGTCGGCGCCGACGTTGCTCGCGGCGCGCTCGATCTCGGCCGCCGCCGCCTGCATCTGCTGCAGGGTCGAGCGCTGGCCGCTGGTATTGGTGAGGATGCGCGTGACCTTGTGGGTCAGCGTCGGCAATTCATCGAGGATGTTGAAGAATTCGCCCTGCAGCCGGTACAGGGTGCCCGCCATCGCGCCCACGATCACGGCCGTGACTAGGGTGGCGCCGATGATGCGCTTGACGTGCCAGCGCTCGAGCCAGCGCACGACGGGATTGAGGGTGTAGGCGATCAGGATGCCGAGCAGCAGCGGCACGAAGAATTTCTGCGCCCACTGGAGCGCGAACACGAAGCCGATGGTGGCGAGGATGCCGAGCGACAGTCCGCGCGCATTGACATGCAGCGGCACGCGCATGCCGCCGATGTGCAAGGCGATGTCGTCGCCGGCCGCGCGCGTGTCCGCGCGCGCGGCGTCGGGGGCGGCTGGTTCAGGCGAAGGGTTGGATGCTGCCGGCGTGGCCGGATCGGTTGGTGCTAGCTGCATGGTATGCCTGAACGAGATGCCGGGCCGCCCCGGTTATCCGCATATTATTTCACACGGATGTCGTTCTTGACCGAAGTCACGCCTTTGACGCCACGGGCGATCTCGACCGCGCGCTGCGCGTCGCGTGGATCGGCCACGAAGCCCGACAGCTGGACGTCGCCCTTGAAGGTTTCGACGTTGACTTCGCGTGCCTTCACGTTCGGGTCGTTGACCAGGGCGGCCTTGACCTTGGTGGTGATCACGGCGTCGTCGATGTACTCGCCGGTGCTGGCTTGCTGGTTGGTCGACGAGCAGCCGACGGCGGTGATGGCGACGGTGGCGACGAAAGCGGCGGAGATGAGGTTCTTGGCGATTTTCATGATGGCTCCTTATTGATAGTCATGGTGGTGCAATACCCTTGCGGGCGGGTTGGGCGGCGCCGGCAATCCGGCCCGCAGGTTCTTTCATTTGCCGTAGGCCGTCCGGGTGGTGCTGATGCACCCTTCCTTGACGTCACCGGCGAAGGCATCGCACTTCTGCAGTGCGACGCGGTATTCGGCGTCGATCTTGGCGCCCTGCGCTTCGAGGCGCGCCTCGATCGCCTTGCGGTCGGCCCGGGCGTCGGCCTGGCTGGCCACCAGGGTCGCCTTGGCCTGGCGCTGGCACACGTCGCGGTCGTTGCCGACTGCGGCGCCGCAGCGCGTCTTGTCGCGCTCGTAATAGGCCGAGGCGATGCGCATGCGCGCCTGGGTATAGGCCGCCAGCGTGTTCTTGTAGGCGGCGCCCGCTTCTTCCTCGACGCGCACGCGGGCGGCGCGGGCGTCGGCGACGCAGATCTCGTGCGGGACGCCGGCCATCACGTCGCAGCGCGCCTTGGCAGCGTCGTAAGCGGCTTCGGCGGCGTCCATCGCCTGTTGGTAGACGATCTTCGCTTCCGGCTGCTGGGCGGCAGCCTGGCCAGCCCAGCCGAGAGCTGCACCGATCAGAAGGAGCGCATGCGACGTCTTCATTGTTTTTGTTCTCCACTTGTCAACATTGGAGACATCTTTACATGCCGTGCAGCGGGTTTCTGTTCGATGCCGAACACAACTAACAGACTCTTGGCGCACGCCTATAGATGGGTAGACATAGAACAAGCCAAACGCTGGAAGCGGGATTGCGCCAGCCGACTCGGCCACCTCCAGCATAGTGATAGCGGCAGGCTCTACCCTCGGAACAAGGTGGGTGCGGCAACGCACAGACCCTCCCTGGTCACCTGACTATTCTGGATTCATACTTTTGTCAGGAGAACAACATGAATGCTAACCGCAAATTTATCGTCGCCCTGCTCGCGACCGGCGCGCTTCTCACTGGCTGCGCCAGCAACAGCTCCCAGCCTTATGGCTACAACAATGGATACGGCTCGGGCAGCAGCACCGCCTCCGCCGGCTATGGCGTGATCGAATCGATCCAGGTGGTCCAGGGCGAGAACCGCACCAGCGGCGCCGGCGGCGTGCTGGGCGGCGTGGTCGGCGCACTGGCCGGCAGCCAGATCGGCAGCGGCAGCGGCCGTACGGCGGCAACGGTGGCCGGCGGCCTGGCTGGCGCCGTCGTCGGCAACAACGTCGAGAAGAACCGCAATGCCGCGGGTCCGGAGATGTACCAGATCAATATGCGCATGGATAACGGCGAATACCGCGCCGTGACCCAGGACAGCGCCTACGATCTGCGCGTGGGCAACCGCGTGCGCATCGTCGACGGCCGCGTCTACCGCTACTGATCCACCGGCACGAGGCGGACGGGAGCATGCCTCCCGCCCTCCTCACGCACATCCGGCCGGCGCACCGGCCATCGAACAGCTGGAGGCAACCATGACCATTCTCACCCGCATCGCGCGTGGCGCCTGCGCCTGCGCCCTGGCCGGCGTCGCCTTCGCGGCGTCGGCCCAGGATACCTTGCAGGCCGGCACCGACGCGACCGTCAACCCGACCGTCGCCCGCCAGCAGGCGCGGGAGATCGCGCAAGGCGACCCGCAGCGCTGGTATCGCAACGATCCCCAGCAGCAGACGCTGCGCAAGGAACTCGGCGCGGCGCTGCAGGAGGCGCAAAACGCCTGCCGCAAGGCGCCGGCGGCCGAACGCAAGTCGTGCATGGACGAGGCGCGCGCCACCTGGCAGCGCGAGACCGCCCAGCTCGGCAAGCCGATGCCACGGCAATAGGGACAATCGGCGCATCGACGAAGCGGCCATCCCGGTGGCCGCTTTTTTTCGCCTACTTCTTCTTGCGCCGCGGCGGCAGCGGATACACGTCCGCCACCAGGGTGCTGTCGCCGATCTGGCGGCTGGGCGACGCCGAGTCGTGCACCACCAGCAGTCCCTCTTCGCGCCCGTCCTGGCTCGAAAACAGCGAGATGCCTTCGGGGTGGTCGACGCCCTGCCCGAACGGCAGCGCCAGCACGTGTTCCAGCGTATCTTGCCCCACCACCGAGGCCTTGTCCGGCCGCGCCCCGCCCGGCCAGCGCAGCAGCGCCACGGGCCCGTCGAGATCCATCGTCGGCCCGGCCAGGATCAGGAGATCCTTGCCTTGCACACACAGGTCGCGGATGCCCAGGCCGTTCAGGTCGAGGAAATGCTTGCGGTACAGGGCGCCCTCGTCGTCGAGCGGCGCCAGCCGCAGCCAGCCCTCCTCGCCATCGTCGACCGGCGCCACCTCGACGATCGCGGCCCAGCCGCGCAGCACCGGGCCACGCAAGCCCAGCAGCACGCGCTCGCCGGCCAGGGCGATGCCCTCGATATCGAAACCGTTGTCCTTGCCGGGAATGGCCAGGAAGGGACCGAAGTGCTCGTCCTGGCGCAGCAGCCCCGTCAATTCGTTGCCGTGCTCGTCGCCGCGCAGCAGCGCCGCGGTGCGCCGCTTGCCCTTGTGCGCGGCTTCCTTCTGCAGCGTGAAGCCGCCGTCCTGCCTGACGAGGGGAATGCGCGCCAGCAGGTAGCGGTTGCCATCGGCGCTGACGCTGGCCAGGCGCTTGTGCGTGCGCCGCACGCCATCGCCCGCGTCCGGCTGCTTGCGACGCAGGCTGTGCGAGCCGGTCAGCCACAGGTAGTCACCGTCGCTGGCCAGGCCCTCGATATCGGCTTCGTTGATGCGCTTGCCTTCCTCGTCATGCGGCGGCAAGGGCAGCTGCAGGAAGTCGTGCAGCGCGAACTGGTGGTGCGCGCGCGCAAAACTGGTCTTGCCGCGGCTGTCCTCGGCCGCCAGGGTCAGGCGCTCGATGGTGAGCGACTCGTCGTTGGCCACCCATAAGGTGTCGCCCATGCGCAGGGCCACCGACAGGCCGTTGCGCAGCTCCTTGCCGGGGCTGAGGTCATCGCGTTCAGGATGGAATTCGAGCAGGACGATATTGGACGGATGCATGCTGCGCCTCGGGGATCGGTGTTGACGCCAGCATACCGTATGAGCCTGCTTCTGAGCGTCCACCGAGCGCAAGTCGTGCAGCCCTGGAACGGGTCCCTGCGCAGAGAAAGAGGTTGAAGAAGCGCCACGCCACACGTCAACCACCGGCCGTGGCGTGCGTTATATGCCCAGTGCGATGCCCAGTGCGACAAGCGGGAAATGATCTGCAAAGGACAAAAAAAGACGGCGTCCAATCCCCGATTGCGACGCCGCTCAAGCCCCACCATATTCTGTAGAACACGATCCGCCCTGTCGTTCTTGATGGCGGCGCGATCGCTCATGTTTCAACTGCACGTTTCAACCACACGTTCCAACCGGCGTTCCGGCTGGTGGTTGCCGCAAAACTCCTCGCGGCAACGCTTCGAAGACAGCTTACCCTTATTCTGGTATTTGCTGCGCCCGTTTGCGATTGACGTACCAGCCCAGTGCGCCCAGCACCAGGGCGGCGCCCGCCGCTTGCTTGCCCAGCCGGCGCTGGCGCACGAAATTGATCACGCCCAGCGCATAGGGCAACAGCACCGACACATTGGTTCCGGTTGGCTTCAGCATGGCGTCGGCCCGGGCACGCAAGGCCCAGGTCGCGTGATCCATTGCCGAGTGCAGCATGACTTCGGGCTTGATGCCGTACTGGATGCTGGCCTTGGCGTGCGCCACGCCTGCACGGAAGAACTCACCTTCACGCAATAGCTCCGCCTTGCGCACCGCCGGATCGAGGCTGTGCTGGTGACCGGCCAAACCTGTCGTTCCGTTTTGATTCTGCATACTTTCTCCCTTGGTGACACCGCATGTTTTCGCCGCTTGCGATCGCCCGTCGAGGCAGGCGCTCATCACAGCCGTTTACAACAGCATTTCGCGGTCGTTCTTGAGTTCTTTCATCGTCGCCGGGAAGGCCAGCTTGTTCTGCTTGAGCAGCGCCAGTCCCTTCGTCACCAGCACCGCCGTGATCAGGGCGAAGACCGCGAACATGATCAGCAGGATGGTCCAGCCCATCGAGTCCCACGCCAGCGCCACCACCGTCATGGCGCCGAAGGCGATGGCGAACCAGACCGCCAGCACCGCCGCCGCGAAGATGGCCAGCAGCTCGATCACGTGGTTGCGGATCTCGGACAGCTCGAGCGCCGCCAGTTCGACGCGCGAGACCGCCAGCCCGAACAGGCTCTTGAACAGGCTGGAAATGCCGCTGATGACACCAGGGTTATGTACGATCGCGTCTTGTTTATCCACGTCAGTCCCCCGGCCTTATTGCTTGCGGCTCAGCAGGACGCCGAGCAGCACACCGACGCCGGCCGCGATCGCCATCGTGCGCCACGGATTGTCCTTAACGTAGACATCGGCCGTGTGGGCCAGTTCCTTGCCCTTTTCCACGGCCTGGGTCGGCAGCAGGCTGGCGCCACCCAGGGCGCGGTCGAGCAGCTCCATGCCGCGTGCGCGCAGCTCCTCGGCCTTTTCGCCGGTCAGCGAAGCGGCCGCGGTCAGCATCGACTGGGCATCGCGCACCAGCGCCTTCATGTCGGACTGGGTGGCGTAGGTGCTGCCGCTGATCGGGTGCATGCTGCCGTTGGTATTGCGGGAAGTTTCTAGCATGTTCTACTCCTGTCACTGAAAATCATTGAAAAAACCGGACGCGAACAACCCGGCACCGGCCCGGGCCTGGCCAGGGTCCGCACCAGCCTGACGCCTCAGGCCAGCAAGTCGCGCAGATCGTCGGCATGCTCTTCTTCGACCGCCATGATGTCGATGAGCATATTGCGCGTGGTCGGATCCTTGTCGCCGATCGCCGCAATCATCTGGCGGTAGGACTCGATCGCCACCCGCTCGGCGATCAGGTCGGCCCGCACCATCGCCTGCACGTCGTCGGACTCGTCGTACTCGGCGTGGCTGCGCGCGGTGAACGTGGCCGGGTTGAAGTTCGGCGAGCCGTTGAGCTGCACGATGCGTTCGGCGATACGGTCGGCGTGGTCCTGCTCTTGCTGGGCGTGCTCGAGGAACTCGGCCTTGATGTGACCCGTGTTGGGGCCGGCCACCGTGTAGTAATGGCGCTTGTAGCGCATCACGCACAGCAGTTCGGTGGCCAGGGCGTCGTTGAGCATCGCGATGACCGCTTCGCGGTCGGCCTGGTAACCCTCGGTGACGGCGCCGTCATCGAGGTTGGCCGCCGCGCGGCGGATCGCCGCGATGTCGAAGCCGTGTGCCAGGTTGTTCGTCTGTTCCATGGTGTTTCCTCAATCAGTGTTCGGCGTGGTTCAACGCATTGCGGCGCGTGGCGGAATCTGTGCGCCGTCGTTGGACAGCACGATCTCGACGCGGCGGTTCTGCTGGCGGCCGGATGCGTTGTCGTTCGACGCCACCGGGAATGCCTGGCCGTAAGCCTTCATCGAAATGCGGTCGCGCGGCACGCCCATCTCGCCCAGGGCGCTGGCGACCGCGTTGGCGCGGCGCTGCGACAGGTCCTGGTTGTAGCTCGCGCTGCCGGTACTATCCGTAAACCCTTCGACCAGCACCGTACGGTCCGGGTTCTCGCGCATCACGTCGGCCAGCTTGCGCAGGGTCGACATTCCGTTCGGATTCAGGGTCGCCTGGTTGGTGGCGAACAGCACGTCGCCGATCGTCACCACATAGCCGCGTTCGGTCTTGACGGCCTGGATGTCGTTCAGCAAGGCTTCCAGGTGGGCGGCGCGCTCGGACAGGGCGGCGTTCTGCTGCTGGGCGGCCTGGGCCTGGGCCTGCGCCTGCTGGGCCGCGGCGGTGGCGGCTTCGGCCTCGCGCTTGGCGCGTTCGGCTTCGGCGGTGCGCGCTTCGAGGCGCACCTGGTCGCGCTGGCGCGCGGCGTCGGCGATGTCGGCTTCGGCGGCCTTGGCCTTGGCGACTTCCTGCGCGGTGGCGATGCGCTGCTTGGCGACGTAGGCCAGGCGGTCGATGTCTTCCAGGCTTTCGCGGCGATGCGCGGCCTGGTTGGCCTGGTCGAGCGCTTCGCTGGCCTGCTTGAACTCCATCGGCGCATAGGTCGACACTTGCGGATTGTTGTTGGCGCTGACGAAGTCGGCGCGTGCCTGGTCCAGGGTCGCGGTGGTCATCGGGGCGCTGGCGCAGGCGGCGGCCAGCACGGCGGCGGCCAGGATCGAAACGGCGGATTTACGGTTTTTCATGTTCTTGTTCCTCTTCTTGTTGAAGCGCCGTTCGACGGCGCGGACTCATGCGTTCAATGCGGACCTCAAGGGTTCATCTCACTGGCTGTTGGCGCGATCGACTTCCTC
>Ga0209023_10008518_pt1 | contig 10280 bp, 8 predicted proteins | sample LakOneMetagenome_FD_187468 | JGI IMG/M metagenome (GOLD analysis project Ga0209023, IMG submission 187468) | Freshwater and sediment microbial communities from Lake Erie, Canada (SPAdes) (version 2) | ecosystem: Environmental > Aquatic > Freshwater > Lentic | place: Lake Erie, Canada | collected...
GATCTGACCCGGACAACGATAAAGCGACCTTGTGGAATCCGGCACGCGCATCCTTCGAAGATGCCTGCGCGCGTGCAGGCGTGACCGCGGGTGTTGCGGCCATCATCGGCGGACCGTCCGTGTTCGGCATGTTTATGGATCGATACGACACGTTTTGGCTATCGCAGGCCCACCGCCTGAAAATACCCGGCGGCATGGGCGGATTTCCCGGTGTTCCAGATCGCTCGCCAGAGGACATTTTCGCGAGCCATGGCCTTACCGCGACGGAAACGCGTGTACTCGATGCCGAGCGTGCAGTTGATGTCACGGCTTGGCGGCGTCTCGCCTAGAGCCCGGTATAGCGCTCGCTCTCGTTCTCAATAGACATGGGCCGCGGATAACCCGCGATAATCAGCAAGCCGCCGACCAATGAAAGGTTCTTCAGCGCATGGATCATGTTGTTGATCTTGTCCGGACCGGTCATATCCCAGAAATTGTGGAAATAGAACGTCGTCACCAGCACGAACAACACCAGCAGCACGGCGAAGAAACGCGCGCCGAAATTCAGCGCGATGAACAATCCGCCTGCGACTTCGAGAATACCAGACAGGATCGCCAGCAGTTGCGCGGTCGGCATCCCGGTGATGCCTTCAAGCTGTGTCGTGTAAGGCGTGAGGAACCCCGGAAGGATAACCTTTTCCGTGATTGCTTGCGTGGTCGATGCAATATCGAACAGCTTCGACGCGCCAGAGAACACAAACAGGACGACGAACAGCACACGTCCAAGCGTTACGAAAGCTGGCATGATCGGCCCCGCTGAATTTTGATCTCACCGTTATACAGGACTTCGCCTCAACCGAACAGCGTTGGCTGTTGCCGTCCTGCCCGCTCCTGCGCTTCTACAGCAGCCACAGCAGTCATGTTGAGAATCCCGCGCGCTGTGACGGATGGTGTCAGGATATGCGCCGGACGTGCCGGACCGATCAGGATCGGACCCACGGGAAGCGCATCCGCGAGAATCTTGATCATCTGGTAGGCGATGTTCGCCGCATCCAGATTGGGCATGATGAGAATGTTGGCCGATCCTTCCAGCCGCGAATGCGGCAGCACAAGCTGGCGCGACAGCGCCGTCAGCGCTGAATCGCCCTGCATCTCGCCGTCGGCCTCGATGTCCGGATGATCTTTCACCAGCAATTCAGTGGCGCGGCGCATTTTCTGCGCGGACGCTGAATCGTAGCTGCCGAAATCCGAATGCGACAGGAATGCGACCTTCGGCTTCAGACCGAACCGCTCAACATGGACGGCGGCAAGCGCTGCCATTTCAGCCAGTTCTTCCGCAGTCGGGTTCGTTCGGATCTGGGTGTCCGCGATGAAGTACGCGCCCTTGCTGGTGATCACCAGCGCCAGTGCCGAATAGTCCGCTAACCCCGGCGTCACGCCGATGATCTCGCGGATACGCCGCAGATGGCTCATGTAACGGCCATCGACGCCGCAAAGCATGGCGTCGGCCTCGCCCCGTGCGACCGCGAGTGCTGCGATCACCGTGGCATTTGTGCGGACCAATGTGCGGGCGGATTCCGGCGTAATGCCATGTCGCCCTGCCACGTCGATGTAGCTCTGCACATAGGAGCGATAGCGCGGATCATCTTCCGGATTGACGAGATCGAAATCGGAGCCCGGCTTCATCGAAAGCCCAAAGCGCTCGATACGCGCCGCAACCACCGACGGACGCCCAACGAGAATGGGGCGCGCCAGCTTTTCCTCAAGCACAACCTGAACAGCGCGCAGCACGCGCTCGTCCTCGCCCTCGGCATAGATCACGCGAACCGGCTGAGTCTTGGCTTTCGCGAAGACCGGCTTCATCACAAGGCCGGAGCGGAACGCGAAGCGCTCAAGCTGCTCCGCGTAAGCGACGAAATCGGTAATGGGCCGCGTCGCGACGCCGGAATCCATCGCTGCTTTCGCCACCGCAGGCGACACGCGCAGGATCAGGCGCGGATCGAACGGGCTCGGGATCAGCGAGCCGGGACCGAAGCCATGCGTTTCGCCGCCATCGAAACGCACGACGGCATCCGACGGCGGATCGCGGGCGAGTTGAGCCAGCGCATCCACGGCGGCGCGCTTCATGTCCTCGTTGATGGCGGTTGCGCCGACATCGAGAGCGCCACGGAAGATGAACGGAAAGCAGAGGACGTTATTTACCTGGTTTGGGAAATCCGAACGGCCCGTGCAGATCATCGCATCGGGACGAACCTTGCGCACTTCATCCGGCATGATCTCAGGCGTCGGATTGGCCAGTGCCATCACGAGTGGCTTGTCCGCCATCTGCTGAACCATTTCAGGCTTGAGCACACCGGCGGCAGACACGCCGAGGAAGACATCCGCGCCGCCGATCACATCCGCAAGCACGCGCTTGTCAGTCTTCTGCGCGTAAACGGCCTTCCACTTGTCCATCAGCGTGTTGCGGCCTTCATAGACAAGGCCATCAATGTCGCAGACCCAGATGTTCTTACGCTGCGCGCCGAGTGACACCAGCAGATTGAGGCAAGCAATCGACGCGGCACCCGCGCCGGACGCAACGATCTTGATGTCCTCGATCTTTTTACCGTTGAGCACCAGCGCATTGCGCAGAGCGGCGCAAACGATGATCGCCGTGCCGTGCTGATCGTCGTGGAAGACCGGAATTTTCATCCGCGCCTTGAGCTGCTCCTCAATCTCGAAGCACTCCGGACCCTTGATGTCTTCAAGGTTGATGCCGCCGAAGGTCGGCTCTAGCGCAGCGACGGTTTCGACCACGCGCGAGATGGTGTCGGCGGCGATTTCGATGTCGAACACATCGATGCCGGCGAATTTCTTGAACAGGACGGCCTTGCCTTCCATCACCGGCTTGGACGCAAGCGGACCGATATTGCCGAGGCCGAGCACGGCGGTGCCGTTGCTCACGACGGCGACAAGGTTCGCGCGCGCGGTATAGTCAGCGGCGGTCGCCGGATCGTCTGCAATTGCCTCGCAGGCGGCCGCAACGCCGGGAGAATAAGCCAGCGCAAGGTCGCGCTGGTTGGCCAGCGGCTTGGTCGCCTGAATTTCGAGCTTACCGGGCCTGGGAAGACGGTGATAGTTCAGCGCCGCAAGGCGAAGTTCTTCAGACAGTGTCGACGCCATGCCTACTCCCAATCGTTTCTTACCCCGGCTTGTTGCCGGGGCTTTTTAGCTCCGTCGTGCGACGGTTGTGCGATTCAGCTTTGCGGCAGATTGAGCCGGATGTGCAATTCGCGCAACTGCTTCGGTGTCACATCCGAGGGAGCACCCATCAACAAATCTTCGGCACGCTGATTCATTGGGAAGAGAGAAATTTCGCGCAGGTTGTTCGTGCCGCAAAGCAGCATCACAATGCGGTCCACACCAGCGGCCATACCGCCGTGCGGAGGCGCGCCATACTGGAACGCGCGATACATGCCGCCGAAACGCTCGATGACTGTGTCTTCGCCATACCCCGCGATCTCGAACGCCTTCACCATCGCGTTGGGGCGATGATTGCGGATCCCGCCTGAGGCGATCTCGTAACCGTTGCAGGCGATGTCGTATTGGAACGCCTTGATGGTGAGCGGATCCTGCGTCTCCAGCGCTTCGAGACCGCCCTGCGGCATCGAAAACGGGTTGTGCGAGAAGTCGACCTTCTTGTCCTCCTCGTTGTATTCGTACATCGGGAAGTCCACGATCCACGCCAGTTCAAACCGATCCTTGTCGATCAAGTTCAGCTCTTCGCCGAGCTTGGTTCGCGCAAGACCAGCGAATTTCCAGAACTTCGATGGATCGCCCGCAACGAAGAACGCTGCGTCGCCTTCCTTCAAGCCGAGTTGAAGTCTAATTTTTTCAGCTCGCCCGGCACCAATATTGTTCGCAAGGGGACCACGTGCAACAACGTAGTCTTTCAGCATTTCTTTAAGAGCTAGCTCGTCGTGCCCTAATTCCTGAAGAGCGAGTACGATGCTTTCACGTACCGATCCTTCGGGCGGACCTTTTTCGCCGCCAAATATCATATAGCCGAGGCCCGGCTGGCCTTCGCCCTGCGCCCAGGAATTCATACGGTCGCAAAACGCGCGGCTTCCGCCCTTTGGAGCCGGGATCGCCCAGACCTGATTGGTCGCATCTTCCAGCATTCGCGCGAACACTTTGAAGCCCGACCCGCGGAAATGCTCGGACACATCCTGCATGATGAGCGGATTGCGCAGATCCGGCTTGTCGGTGCCGTATTTGCGAAGCGACTCCGCGAACGGAATGCGCGGCCACTTCTTGGTGACCGGTTTGCCCTTGGCAAAATCCTCGAACACGCCGGTGATGACCGGCTCCATCGCGGCGAATACGTCTTCCTGCGTGACGAAGCTCATCTCAAGATCGAGTTGATAGAATTCGCCCGGCAGACGGTCGGCGCGCGGGTCTTCATCGCGGAAGCACGGCGCGATCTGGAAGTAGCGGTCGAAGCCCGACATCATCAGCAGTTGCTTGTACTGCTGCGGTGCCTGCGGCAGCGCGTAGAACTTGCCAGGATGAATACGCGACGGCACGAGGAAGTCGCGCGCGCCTTCAGGCGACGACGCGGTCAGAATCGGCGTCTGGAATTCAAAGAAGCCGGATGCCTTCATCCGCGCGCGCATGGAGTCGACGACGGCACCGCGCGTCATGATGTTTTGGTGCAACTTCTCACGGCGTAGATCGAGGAAGCGATACTTCAGCCGGATCTCTTCCGGATATTCCTGATCGCCAAACACCGGCATCGGCAACTCGGCTGCTTCGCCCAGCACTTCGATGTCGGCGATGAACAGTTCGACCGTGCCGGTCGGCAGATCGGCGTTGTCGGTACCGTCGGGACGGCGGCGCACCTTGCCGTCGATCTTCACCACCCACTCCGCGCGCAGCTTCTCGGCGAAGCCAAACGCTTTCGAGTCCGGATCGACCACACATTGCGTCATGCCGTAGTGATCGCGCAGATCGATGAACAGCAATCCACCATGGTCGCGGATGCGGTGACACCAGCCCGACAGACGGACTTCCTGGCCGATGTCGGCTTCGCGGAGCGCGCCGCAGGTGTGGGAACGATAGCGATGCATGGAAATCCCGGAAAAGAGCGTCAGAGGGCAGAATCGAGGGGTGTGGCGCTTGTTCGCGCGCGCAGGGTTTACCCGAGCAGGCCGAACGCGGCAACCGAAGCATGACCCGAAAAACGCCCGCGGCGGCAAAAAACATCAAGAAAAACAATGGGTGTATTGTCAGCCATATGGTTTTCCAGCATCATTGCCAAAGCACTTGCGATCAAGAAATCGCGTTTATCCGCGCCAAGCGGGATTTCGCGAAGGTAGTCATCGGGCGGTCTTCAGTTCGATCTTTTGCCTCAACACTCAAGGAGCGGAACACGTCGGAATGAAGCTGCTGGTATTGATTGCCGTATCGATCTGTTTGCTCTTATTCGCCGCCTACGGGATTCGGTATCTGCGGCGCATTGCCCGGTTGGCAAGAGCGACGCATGAAACGGTTTATAACCTGAGGATGCTCGGGTTCTACGAAAAGCCTATCGTGCGGGAACATCTGGCGGCGCTTGGTGAACCAACATCCACGCAAAATGGCCGCCCGGCTCGGGCGAGTTACGGGTTGTCTTCGACTGTTGACCGGATTGCTCCCAAACTGACCAAGCGTGGCGACGGGCGAACTGTGATCTGCACGGTCGCGGTAGGCGATCAATACCGCCGCGGCGTGGAGCCTTGCCTCACGAGTCAGAGAGACTTCGCGGCCAACCAGGGCCTCGATTTCTGTATCCTTGAAGACCCGCCAGCCCATTCGAAACGAGCGCCATCCTGGCTTAAGATCCCATTGGTCATCTGGCTTCTTTCAAAGGGCTATCAGCGGATTCTTTTTGTCGATGCGGATGCGATGGTGACCAATCCGCGCATCTCGATCGAACCGTTTTTCGCTCGGCTCGAGGCTGAGCAGCGGCCAATTCTGGTTACGGAGGATGAAGAAGCCATCAACTTCGGGGTCTTCTGGACTGTGAACTCCGATGCGGCGGTACGACTGTTGGATTTGATCTGGCTGAACGACAGCGACGTTCACCATCCCCTTTTGGAACAGCAATCACTCAAACTTCTCATGGCCGGGTCAAGCGCAGTTCATTCGATCGTTGCGATCGAACCCAACCCCAAACTATTCAACAGCTTTCCTGCGGAAAGACAGCGCGTTCACATCGCACGAACCGATCAAATCTGGTCGCCCGGCGACTTCATCTGTCACTTCGCGGGAATGGGCGGTGATTATCGCTCCCGTTGCATCAACGAGTATGCCGAGGCATTGAAGCGGCAATCCGTGCCTTCAAGCGTGGTCAATCGGTTGCAGGAACAGGGCTAGTCCTGACGTTGTCTAGCGCTCCTGCCGACAGCGGCGCTTACGCTTGGAGTTCTTGAGGCGATCATCCTCGATGCTGCAGCCATTGGACAGATCGACATCGTTGAACGTTCTGGGTTTCACGTCGATATGAAGCGTCGAATTGAAATTGACATGGGGCCGCATGGGTGCGGTGCTGATGTTGAGGTTATTCGCCGAGGCCGGAACCAGCGACGCAATGACGACGCCTGCGGCTGCTGCGCCGATCACAAATCTTCCAGCCATGGCCATTCCCCCTCGAAATAGTGCATCGCGATATTGAAAGTTGGTCGCGTCAACGGCGTTTTGGGTTCAGCGCGGGGCAAAAGAGGCCTCGCCATACTGTGCAAGCTCGTCTGATCGGGCCATTTTCGCATGGCAAAATCCGCTCAAAGCGGTATTAACCCGGCATGGAAATTATTAATTCAACCGGCGAGCTTGCCGCCCTTTGTGATCGTCTCGCCAAACACCGCGTCATTACTGTCGATACCGAGTTCTTGCGCGAGACCACCTATTATCCCCTGCTCTGTGTCGTACAGATGGCCAGCGCAGATGAAGCTGCCGTGATCGACGCGCTGGCCGAGGGCATCGACCTCAAGCCGTTCTTCGACCTGATGGCCAACGAAAGCGTGCTGAAGGTTTTCCACGCCGCCCGTCAGGACATTGAAATCATCTGGCATCGCGCGGGTATCGTTCCGCATCCGGTGTTCGATACGCAGGTCGCGGCCATGGTCCTTGGCTATGGCGACTCCATTGCTTACGATCAGCTCGTCGAGCGCATCACCGGACATCGCCCCGACAAGACCCACCGCTTCACCGACTGGTCGCATCGTCCACTGTCTCAGGACCAGATCACCTACGCAGTCGCCGACGTGACGCATTTGCGCGATGTGTTCGCAGCCCTCGATGCCGATCTCAAGAAACGCGGCCGCAGCGAATGGGTCAGCGAGGAAATGGAAGTCCTCACCTCGCCGCGCACCTACGATTTCCACCCCGAGCGCGCATGGGAACGGCTGAAGACGCGCGTGCGCAAGCCGAAAGAACTCGCGGTACTGATGGAAGTCGCCGCGTGGCGCGAGCAGGAAGCGCAATCACGCGACGTGCCGCGCAGCCGCATTCTGAAGGACGACGCCATCGGCGACATCGCAACGCAGGCGCCGGTCAGCGTCGAGCGGCTTGCACACCTGCGCTCCCTACCGAAAGGCTTCGACAAGTCGAAATGGGGACAGGACATTGTCGCCGCCGTGAAGCGCGGCGTCGCGCGCGATCTGACCACGCTGCCGAAGCTCGACAAGCCGCGCAACAACGCCAATGGCGGCGCGACGGTTGAACTGCTCAAGGTGCTGTTGCGCATGACATCGGAGCGCCACGCCGTTGCCAGCAAGGTCATCGCGACAGTGGACGATCTCGAACAGATTGCAGCAGACGATAACGCCGATGTCGGTGCGCTGCATGGCTGGCGGCGCGAATTGTTTGGCGAAGCGGCCCTCGCCCTTAAGAAGGGCCGGCTGGCGCTGGCAATTGACAAAGGCCGTGTTGTGCGGGTCGATCGCGAATAGCGTTCAGCGCGTCTTGCGAAACGTCAGGTTGATACGCCGGCGGCCAAGCAGCGAATGCTCGCCATCCGGCAGCGGCGCGACGCCGTGATAGGCCAGCCGCGCCGGGCCGCCCCAGACCACAACATCGCCATGCGTGAGCCGATAGCGCACTGCCTTGTCACTGCGGCTCATTCCGCCAAACAGAAACGTCGCGGGCAAGCCGAGCGATACCGATACAATCGGCGCACCGAAATCCAGTTCATCCTTGTCCTGATGCAGCGACATCTTCGCGCCCGGCTCGTAGCGGTTGATCAGACACGCGTCGGGGTCGAAACCGTTGAAACCGGCCTTTGCCGCAGCTTGGTCTGCGATCTTCGCAAACACGGGCGGCATCTGCGGCCACGCCTGCCCGCTATCGGGATCGATGGTGTCGTAACGGTAGCCCCGGCGATTGCTGACCCATCCGACGCGGCCGCAATTGGTCATCGCGACCGACATCGTATGACCACCCGGCGTAACCAGATGTCTGAACGGTGCCCGCGCAACAACGGCTTTCACGGCATCTATCAGCGAGGTATCGGATGGCTTGGCGAAGCCTCCAAGCAGTATCGCCCCCGGCGCAAGTTGAATTTCGCGCGGCCCGCTTTCGTCGCTGTCGAACAAATCACGCATTGTGATCCGGCGTCATAAAACCGATGCCGCCCGGCTTTCGGCGGGCTTAGTGCTTCTCGATGGCCGCGCTGCGCCCAATCAGCCGTGTCAATTGCTTGAAGCGATTTACCACACGGTCCGCCGCGAGGTCCGACACGCGTTTGTCGAACACCAGAATGAGCTTGCGCGCCTGATTGCGGAAATGCGTGTGAGGCAGAACGCCCCGCTGCGCCGCCGAGATCATGAAGGCGACACGGAACATGGCTCCGATTAGCCGCGCACGATCTAGCATAGTTGGTGGGATCAGCGCACGCACAACCTCAGGCGCTTCGTTTTCAGCGTTCAGCCCCGCATAGCGATAGTAAATCGCGAGCGCGAGAAACGCCCTGCCCTCATGCGTCACCGCACCGAAATTGCCGTTGGTGATCAGATTGAGTGTCTGTTCTCCGCGATAGTCCGGATGCGCGCGCCATCCGGCGTCGGACAACCAGCACGCCGCGTGACGCAAGCGCCTCTCGTCGTCGCTTTCGCGCAAGCCCGCGACACGAAACAGCTTGTCGGTCCACGCAATCAGGTCTTCGGCGTGACGCGGCGAGCGCGAGCGAATTTCATTCAGCGTCTGCGCGGTGGCGATCAGCCCGTCCTTGTGCTGCTCTTTTTCAGGCAGCATTTCGTAAAGCAAGCCCTCGCGTACACCGTATGTCGAAAACACGATGGTCTTCGGCTTCGCCACGCGGATGATATATTCGAGCACCAGTGCGGCGTAGGTCAGCAGCGGACGGCGCGCATCGGCCACGGTTTCGATGTCAGCCAGCGTATTGGTTGCGGCAAGACGGCGAAGCCGCCGCGCGAAATACAATGCATCTGCCGCCGGGATCGAATATCCGTGCATCACGCGCAGCGGATAGCCGCTCTGGATGATGTGAATGCGCGCCAGTGCGCGCCACGTACCGCCGACGGCGTAGAACGTCCGGCCACGCCCCGCTTTGAGCGGCGCAAGGTTGGTGAGTCCGGCGGCGACAATCTTCTCCGCCTTCTTCAAAGATTTTTGCGAAGCGTCCTGCAATGCAAGGCCACCGAGCGGCAGCGTCAATCCGCGGCGGATGCGATGCCCGCGCACATCGACCAGTTCGAGCGAACCGCCGCCGAGATCGCCGACGATGCCGTCGGGCTTGTAGACACCGGATGCGACGCCGAGCGCGGACAGTTTTGCTTCACGCGCACCGGACAGAATCTCGATGGAGCATCCGCAGATGCGCTCGGCCTTGGTGATGAAATCCGGACCGTTGGTAGCATCCCGACAAGCAGCGGTCGCAATCGCATGCACCTCGCCGACCTTCATGATCCGGCACAGCGCCTTGAAGCGCTTCAGCGCCGCAAGTGCCTTCTCAACTGCGTCGGCAGCCAGCAGCCCGGTCGATTGCACTTCGCGCCCGAGGCCGCACAGCGTCTTCTCGTTGAAGATTGGCGCGAGATTGCGCGTCTTGTCTTCATAGACGACAAGACGAACCGAATTCGATCCAATATCGATGACAGCGACGCTCTTGGAAGACGCGCGTGGTGCGCGATGACGTTCGCGCGCCGTTGTGGCCACGGATTCGTTCTTCGTGCCGCTAACGCTCCGAACGGCGCGTAAGACGGCGTGGCGAAGATTCTTTAAGGGACTTTCCACGGCCTGACAGACTCGGATTCGTCATGAAG
>Ga0209023_10008519_pt1 | contig 10280 bp, 10 predicted proteins | sample LakOneMetagenome_FD_187468 | JGI IMG/M metagenome (GOLD analysis project Ga0209023, IMG submission 187468) | Freshwater and sediment microbial communities from Lake Erie, Canada (SPAdes) (version 2) | ecosystem: Environmental > Aquatic > Freshwater > Lentic | place: Lake Erie, Canada...
ATCTTGGCGAACGGCTGGCGAAGCGCAAAGAGCTTCAGCGCGCGCCGCTCGATCTCACGCTGCTCGGCGTCGATCTTGGCGTCGCGCTGCATCACCGACTGGGCAAGCTCGGTATCGCGGCGCGCCACGGCCGAAATGCTGTCGTTGACCGCAATCTCAGCCAAACCGCCCATGCGCGACACCTCTTGGGTGAGCGCGTCGAGCTCTTCGGTGAATGCTTTTACTGTATGATCCGCCATGCTTGCCTTCACCCGACGCGCCATCGCTGGCGCTGCAGGCGCACGGGACCGTTTTGTCCCCGCCATGAACGTCAGCCGAACCGGCCGGTAATATAGTCCTGAGTACGCGAGTCACGCGGGTTGGTGAAGATTTCTTCAGTCGCGCCGGTCTCCACCAGCTTGCCCATGTGGAAGAACGCCGTCTTTTGCGACACGCGGGCCGCCTGAGCCATCGAGTGGGTGACGATGATAATGCAGTAATTGGCGCGAAGCTCGTCGATCAGCTCTTCGATCTTCGCTGTGGCGATCGGATCGAGAGCCGAGCATGGCTCGTCCATCAGGATCACGTCTGGGTTCACTGCGACAGTACGGGCGATAACCAGGCGTTGTTGCTGGCCGCCAGAGAGACCAACACCCGGCGAGCCGAGGCGGTCCTTCACTTCGTCCCACAGCCCGGCGCGGCGGAGAGACTTCTCGACGATCTCATCGAGCTGCTTCTTTGACTTCACGGTGCCGTGGATGCGCGGACCATAAGCGACGTTGTCGTAGATCGACTTCGGGAACGGGTTCGGCTTCTGGAAGACCATGCCGACGCGGGAGCGCAACACCACCGGATCGACGTCCGACGCGTAAACGTTTTTTCCTTCGATCGAGAGACTGCCTTGGACGCGGCAATTATCGATCGTGTCGTTCATGCGATTGACGCAACGCAGGAAAGTGGACTTGCCGCAGCCCGACGGGCCGATGAAGGCGGTGACGGCGCGATCTGGAATATCGATCGAGACATCAAAGAGCGCTTGCTTCTCACCATAGAAAACCTTGACGTCGCGCGCACTCACCTTGTTGGGAGCGCCAACGATTGAGCCAGTGCTCACGGCAACGGACGGGGCGGTCATGGCGACATTCGGAGCCGGGCCACGCTCGGAACCGGCGACAGAGAATTCCATTGCGTCACCCCTTGTTGCCCGCCCGGCGCGGTCGAACCGCGCCCATCCGGGATGCGCCGGTTGTTACCCGGATTTGATGACATTGATGTGAAACAGCGCATGCGCAGAATCACCCCTCCTCTGCGGATTCCACGTATGCAGCAAAGGCGGTTCCGCGTCCGGGCTGACTTTCCACCAGAAGCCCGCCACGATGGCGGTTCACAATGTGCTTGACGATGGCCAGCCCCAGGCCCGTTCCGCCCCGCTCGTCGCCCATTTCGCGCTCTACCCGGAAGAATCGTTCGCCAAGGCGGGGCAAAAATCGCCGGGCGATGCCCTGGCCGGCGTCCTCGACCCGGACGTACGCATAGGAGCGATTGGCGGCAGCCGGCGGGTTGAGCAGAACCATGCGCCCCGCCTCCGGCCAACGCCGGCCTGATTGCGCAGTAACCTCCTCGCGATCACCCGAATCGGCAATCTCGATCGTCACCTCGCCCCCCTTCGGCGTGTACTTAATCGCGTTGTCGATGAGATTTTGAACGACCTGCGCCAACTGAAAACGCTCGCCAACGACGGTGACAGGTTTTTCCGGCGCGCTCAGTTTGAGCCGCACCTCGCGGTCGCGGGCGACCGCGGCCAGCGCATCGACAACTTCGCGCGCAACCGCAGTGAGATCGGCGCGATCCGATGGCGGCACGTGTTCGTCCAACTCGATGCGCGACAGCGAGAGCAAGTCCTCGATCAGCCGACGCATGCGTTCGGCTTGCACTTGCATCATGCGCAAAAAGCGATCGCGTTCCTCCGCATTGTCTCGGGCTGGGCCAGCGATGGTTTCGATCAGCAGCGTCAGCGACGCGAGTGGCGTGCGCAATTCATGACTGGCGTTGGCGAGGAAATCCGCGCGCATGCGCTCGGTGCTGACGCGCGCGGTTTCATCATGGAAGACCAGCATGGCGGCGCGATCAACACCCCAAGTCAGGGGGGCGGCGTGGACGCGCACGTGGCGTTCGACTTGGCCAGGCGCCCCGTATTCAACCGAACGCGAAACGCCTTCGCGAGCGGCCGCCTGCGCGGCCTCAAGCACGTCTGGATGACGCAACACGGCGGTGAGCAACTGCCCTCGGGCTTCAAACGCGAGTTGCCGGCGCGCCGCGGCGTTGGATGCAGCGACGCGGCCTTCGGCGCTGACCAGAAGCGCCGGATCGGGCAGCGCTTCCAACAGCGGCGTTAGCTCGGCCAGACCGATAAGTTCAATCTGGTCATCGCCGCTGGGCGTTATGATAAATCGCCGCGCCTCGTAAGCAGCCCAAAAGGCAGCCCCGGCGGCGCCAACCATCAACAGTGCTGCGGGTGCGTTGGCGAGAAACGCGAGCAGCATGGCAACGCCGCCCAACACGATCGCCGCCCAAGCTGCGCCAGGCACAAGATCGAGGCGCCAGCGACGCGTAAGGGGGCGATTCAATCCAGCCATAGACTTGGTGCGGGCATAAGGGCGCGGAGCGAGCCTCGCAAGGCGGCGGGGTATGCCAATACAGACGCTTTGTCGCGAGTCGCTCGCCGCGCAGCGCTTGATCCGATGGCGCCCCTTCTCCAGTATCCGCGCCGCATTGGAGCCGTGCGCCGGGTCAGGACAGCTGCGGACAAAAGCAGGCTTTGGGAGGAATCTACATGACCACAATCACCCGCCGCACAGTGGGCGCGTCGTCGCTCGCATTGCTCGCCGGATGCGCGACGCAAACGAGTTCGTCGACACCCGTGGCGGCGCCCGCCCGCACGCCGGCGGCGATCGGCGCCTGGGGTGTCGACCTTGCAGCGCGCGACATGACGATCCAACCGGGCGACGATTTCTTCAAATACGCCAACGGCACCTGGCTCGCGAACACGCAAATTCCGGCGGATCGCACGCGCTGGGGTACGTTCGACGTACTGCGCGACAAGTCCGATCGCGACACGCGCGTGATCATCGAAGAAGTTGCCGCGGGCGGCGGCGCTGCCGGCACGATCCAGCAGAAGATCGCCGACTACTACAATTCGTTTCTAAACCAGGATCAACTCGACACGATTGGCCTCGCGCCGGTGCAGGCGGAAATCGCGCGCTGCAATGCCGTGCGCACGCACGAAGACGTTGTGCGTTTGGCGGGCGAGCCAGGCTTCGCGGTGAGTTTCCCGATCGCGATCTATGTCACGCTCGATCAGCGCAATCCGGATCGCTACGTGGTCGGCATGACGCACGCGGGCATCGGTCTGCCGGAGCGCGAATACTACCGCCGCACGGACGGCCAATTCCCAACCATCCGCCAACAATACGTGGCGCACATCGAGCGCATGCTTGGCCTGGTTGGCGAAAGCAACGCGCACGCCAAAGCACAAGCCATCATGGCGTTTGAAACGCAGATCGCCGAACGGCATTGGGCCATCGCCGATCGCCGCGAGCGCGACCGCACCTACAACATGAAGAGCCGCGCCGAGATCCACGCGCTGGCGCCGAGGTTCCCATGGGATGCGGCGTTCGAGACGCAAGGCATCGGCGACACGCAGGAAGTCGTGGTCCGCGAGCTTTCCGCTATGGGGCCGTTGGCGACGCTCTGCATGCAAACGCCGATCTCGACGTGGAAGGCTTATCTCATCTGGCACCTGGTTCGCTTGAACGCGGGCGTGTTGCCGCGCGCGATCGACGACGCAAATTTCGACTTCTACGGCAAGACACTGAACGGGCAGCCGCAACAGCGCGAGCGCTGGAAGCGTTCGGTCGACGCTGTGAACGGTTCGCTCGGCGAAGCCATCGGCCAAATCTACGTGCAGCGTCACTTCCCGCCGGAAGCCAAAGCGCAAATGTTGCAGCTGGTTGAGAACCTCCGCTCAGCGTACGGCCAACGCGTCGATGCGCTGACCTGGATGTCGGCGGAAACCAAGGCGGCGGCGCATGAAAAGTTGCAACTGTTCCGGCCGAAGATCGGCTATCCGGATCGTTGGAAGGACTATTCCGCGCTCGAAGTGCGCGGCGGCGACGCCTACGGCAACGCCAAGCGCGCGGCGATCTGGGATTGGAATTTCGATAAGAACCGTTTGGGCCGTCCGAGCGACCGCGACGAATGGGGCATGACCCCGCAAACGGTGAACGCCTACTACAATCCGGTGTTCAACGAGGTGGTGTTTCCCGCCGCGATCCTGCAGCCGCCGTTCTTCGATCCGAATGCGGACGCTGCGGTGAATTACGGCGCCATTGGCGGCGTGATCGGCCACGAAATGGGTCACGGCTTCGACGATCAAGGCGCCAAGTCCGACGGTCACGGCGTGCTGCGCGATTGGTGGGCGCCGGCGGATGTTGCTGCATTCGGCCAACTCGTGGGGAAACTCGCTGCGCAATACGATGCGTACGAGCCGCTCCCGGGCATTCACGTGAATGGACGCCTGACTTCGGGTGAAAACATTGGCGACAATGGCGGCCTGCAAGCCTCGCATGCCGCGTATCAAATCTCGCTCAATGGTCAGACGGCGGCGGATATTGACGGCTTCACGCCCGACCAACGCTTCTTCCTTGGCTGGGCGCAAGCGTGGCGCGGCTTGATCCGCGACGAAGCGCTGCGCAACCAAGTGCTGACCGATCCGCACTCGCCGTCGCAGTATCGCTGCAATGGCGTCGTGCGGAACATGCAGCAATGGTACGCGGCGTTTAACGTGCCGCCGACGGCCGCGCTCTATTTGGCGCCGGCGGATCGTGTCCTGATCTGGTAAGCGCGCAAAAGCGCAAATGATTCAGGGGAGCGCTTCGCGGCGCTCCCCTTTTTCTTAGCGCACGTTGGCGACGGCCGCTTGCGCCATGCGGCGCGCGAGCGCCTCACCCGTGAGCGCGTCGTCTCCGGAACGCGCGGCGATGAGAACCAGCGAACCGCCTTTGCGGAAGGCGATCTGGGTCTGATAACCCGGCAGGTCGTTGGCGATCTGCGCGGCCTCACCCAAACCCTCTACTGCCGCAAGCGGCGTTTCAGTTTGCGTATCCCACTGCTGCGTGATTTCGGCCATGCGCGCTTCAGCGGACTTCGCGCCGAGCGATTGCGCCGTGTAGAGCAGGATCTCGCCCGCGTGCGCGCCGTCGGCAGAGGCGAACTCGCAAGAACTTGCCATATCGTCGATACCGCCATAGCCGCGGATGTCGGCATTGGCGCCGAAGATCGCCGCGGCGTCGCCGAGCGTGCGGCAGGCGTCGTTGATGCGATCGCTGGCGGGGCCTTGGCGCGCGCCTCCGCTCGGCCCGCAAGCTGCGAGGACAAAGAAGAGCGAGACGGCGATGGCGTGATTTCGGTTGATCATGACAGATATATGAAGCGCATCCCGCGGCCTTTGACCACCGCGTTCTCGGCAGAGGCTAGCCGTGCTTGGCGGTCATGTTCGCGAACGACGTGGCCACGATCTTACCGAGCACCGCTTCATCGACATCGGCGAGCTTGTTGAAATGCAGGCACGAGCCGCTGAGCTTATGCTTGCCGAGCTGCTTCAGTAGCGCCGAGGCTTTCATGTTGCCCATGCTGTAGAGGGTGAGGCTCGTTTTACGGGGGCTGAAGCCAACTTTCGGCCACGGGTTGGCGCCGGCCATGTATTCCCCAAAGCCGACAATCGCCTCGCCCCACATCGCTGGCTTTTCGCCAGTGGCTTCCTGCATCAGCTTGACGACGGCTTTGGCGTCCTGGCGCCGCCGGTCATCTTCGATGGCGTTGAGAAACGCCGCGACGGAGGCCTTGGTGCGCTTGGTTTTGGGTTCCGCAGGCACGACTGGCCTCCTATTCAACTTCAGCGGCGCTCGCGCGGTGCATGTCACTGAGCAGTGCGTGAAAACAATCGCGATCCCAATCTGTTTCCACGGTGATGGAGCCACGCGGAAGGCACTTGATCTCAGTATGCGATTTTATCGCCTTCGGTCGCGTATTCAGGTCGAGCGTGTACCTGCGACCCTTGTAGTCAACACTGCCGTCGGCGTTGAACATCCTTCCATCGTATTCGAAACGCCCAGCGCGTTCTAACTCAGCGCGGTAGCCAGCCAAACGGACGCCCCGAGTTGCGGCGAACAAGCGCTGCATGCTCTCATCGACTGCGCGAAGTTCCGCATCGCTAAGATCGGTTGAGAAGCCGTACGGCCCAAGTTGGACAGGTGGGCCGGTGCGAAATTCGATCGCCAACGTGAAACTTCGCTTCACACCGATCGGAATGCCAAAAAGAAACCTGGGCCGCTTGTCCGTAATCCAGCGGATGCGGCTGACATTCGCGTATTGAAATTTGTCGTCGTAGATCTGAAAGTACTGATCGAAGAGTCGGAGGTCCATCAGAGTCCCTTCACGATCTCATCCGTCATTTTCTTGGCATCACCCAACAGCATCATGGTGTTGTCGCGGAAGAAGAGTTCGTTTTCGACGCCAGCATAGCCCGCGCCGCCCATGGTACGTTTTACAAAGAGCACAGTCTTGGCCTTCTCCACGTCGAGAATTGGCATGCCGTAGATCGGGCTTTTCGGATCGGTCTTGGCGATGGGATTGGTGACGTCATTGGCGCCGATGACGTAGGCGACATCGGCTTGGCTGAACTCGTTGTTGATGTCTTCGAGTTCGAAGACTTCGTCGTATGGCACATTGGCTTCGGCGAGCAGCACGTTCATGTGGCCTGGCATGCGGCCGGCGACGGGGTGGATAGCGTACTTCACCTCCACGCCCTCTTTCTTCAGCATGTCCGCCATTTCGCGCACGCTGTGCTGCGCTTGCGCGACGGCCATGCCGTAGCCCGGGACGATGATCACCTTGCCGGCGTTTTTCATGATGAAAGCCGCGTCGTCGGCGCTCCCGAGTTTCACCGGCCGCGTTTCAACAGGACCGCTGGCAGAAGCGCCGTCCGCGGCGCCGAAGCCGCCGAGGATGACGGAGATGAAGCTGCGGTTCATCGCCTTGCACATGATGTAGCTGAGAATGGCGCCCGACGAGCCGACCAGCGCGCCGGTGATGATGAGCGCGATGTTCTCCAGCGTGAAGCCAAGCGCGGCCGCGGCCCAACCGGAATAGGAATTGAGCATCGAGACGACGACCGGCATGTCGGCGCCGCCGATTGGGATGATCAGGAGCACGCCGATCAAGAGCGACAGACCGGCGACCGCCCAGAAGTGCCATTCGACCGAGCCCCCGGCCTGCACCATCAGCACGATCATCACGACGATGGCGATCGCCAGGCCGATATTGATGAGGTGACGCGCCGGCAAAATGATTGGCGCGCCGCTCATATTGCCGTTGAGTTTGGCGAAGGCGATCACTGAGCCGGTGAATGTCACCGCACCGATCGCAGTGCCGAGCGACATTTCGATCAGCGACTGCATTTTAATGCCGCCCTCTGGGGCAGTGATGTGGAAGCTATCCGGCGCGTGGAAGGCCGCGGCGGCCACCGCAACGGCGGCCAAGCCCACGAGCGAGTGAAATGCCGCCACGAGTTGCGGCATCGCCGTCATTTTGATTTGGCGCGCCGTGATGGCGCCGATGCCGCCGCCGACAACAATGGCGAGTGCGATCAAGCCGATGGTGACGCCGTCGAGATGCACCAAGAGCAGCGTGGTGATGACGGCGATGGCCATGCCGATCATGCCGAAAGTATTGCCCTGACGGCTGGTTTCCGGCGATGACAGGCCACGCAGCGCCAGGATGAAGAGCACCCCGGACACGAGATAGGCGATGGCTGCGGTATCGGAATTCATGCTTGCCCCTTAGCGCCGGTAACGCCGCCAGCGTGTCCAGCCCGAAAAGATGGTCGCCGCCGGTGCGGCGAAGAAAATGATGGCCGCGATCCACGGCGACCACGCGCGAAACTGTGTGGCGTCGAGGAACGCCAGCACGTTGCCGACGATCGGCACGAAGGCCAGGAAGAAGCCGATGAACGCCGACGGCCACGCGCTAAGTTCAAGCGTGTGTTGGATGTAGTCGCTGACGAAGATGATCTGCATCAAGCCGAGCGCGACCCAAATGAAGGCAATCACACAGCCGACGCCAAGGCAGCCGCTGGTCTGAAAACTGAAGCGCCGAATGTCTTTGCGGGCGCGGGTACGGTCGAAGGTGCTCGCGGCGATCGGCGGTTCGCCTTCCTCGTTCAGGAGCCCGAGCGCGCGTTGCGACGCCTGGCGGAGTTCGTCGTCGTTGACCGCGCCGTCTTCGCCAGCGCTGAGCACATCCGCTTCGAACGCTTCGACATTGGACTGCAGCGCTGCGATGGCGCGCGGTGGGCGGCCGCCGCTGTTGCGCCAAGCTTCAGTGAAGCGACGCATGAACGCCTCGGCGGAGAGACGGCCGTCGAGGTAAGCCTCAATCAGTGCGCGCCAATCAGCCGGGCTCACGTCACTTCTTCTCTTTTTTCTTGTACATCGCCAGCATGCGCTGGGTGACGAGGAAGCCGCCGAAAATATTCACTGACGCCAACGCCACGGCGAGCGCGCCGGAGATTTTCGAGATCCACGTGTTGTGATCGATCGGCGAGTCGGCCGCCGCGCCGGCCGGCAGTTGCGCAGCGGCGGCGATCAGCGCGCCGACGATGATCACGGAAGAAATCGCGTTGGTGACCGCCATCAGCGGCGTGTGCAGCGCCGGCGTCACCGACCAGACGACATAGTAGCCGACGAAAATCGCCAACACGAAAATGGCCAGATAGAAAATGAAAGGATCGGCCATGATCGTCTCCGGAACCGGTTAGAGCGTTTCGTAGGTGGCGTCGGCGCGGACCACGAGGCCCACACCGTCCATTTCATGCACTTCCGCGGCCCGCTCGCCGCGATGGTTGCGATAGATCAAAGTGTGACCACGCGCGCCAACGCAGAGCGCTTCGGGCGTGAAGGTGAGCTGCGGCGCGCGTTCGAGCGCCTTCTCGATGTAGAGTTTGAGGATGGCTTTGCCGTGAATCACGCCGTCCGGCGAGAAACCAAGCGCGGCGATGTAAGGCGACGAAAACTCGATGTCGTCAGCGTACAGCGCAACAATGGCGTTGATGTCGCGCGCGTTCCAGGCGGCGTAATAGCGGCGGGCGAAATCGACGTCGCTCATGCCGCGCTCGCCGGCGCTAAGCTGGGATGGACGATCGCGCCAGCTTTGGTCACCAGCGCGCCTTTGACAATCTCATCGTCCCAGGCGGGCGCGAATGCCTTGCTGTCCTTGTCGGTCAAAAGCGGCAGCAGGGCGAGCAAGTTGCGGGCGTAAAGCGATGAGGAATCCGCAGGCAGGCGCGCGGGCAGATTGGTAAAGCCCATGATCTTCACGCCGCCGATCTCGTGAACTTCGTCCGGTTTTGACAGCGGGCAGTTGCCGCCTTGGGCGACGGCGAGATCGATGATCACCGAGCCCGGGCGCATCGACTTGGCTTGCGCTTCCGTGACTAGCACCGGCGCAGCGCGGCCCGGGATCAGCGCCGTTGTGATGACGATGTCTTGCTTGGCGATGTGCTCAGTGACGAGCTGCGCCTGCTTGGCTTGGTATTCGGCGCTCATCGGCTTGGCGTAGCCGGCGGTGGTTTCGGCCTGCTTGAACTCTTCGTCTTCGACAGCGACGAACTTGCCGCCGAGCGAAGCCACCTGCTCTTTCGTCGCCGGACGCACATCAGTGGCGCTGACGACAGCGCCGAGGCGGCGCGCGGTCGCAATGGCCTGGAGCCCGGCAACACCCACTCCCATGATGAAAACCTTCGCCGCGGCGATGGTGCCGGCGGCGGTCATCATCATTGGGAAGGCACGGCCGTAGAGTTCGGCTGCTTCGATCACTGCGCGATACCCGGCGAGGTTGGCTTGCGAACTCAGCGCGTCCATCGATTGCGCACGCGAAATGCGCGGAATGAATTCCATGGCGACGGCATCGATCTTCGCCTTTGCCAGCTTTTCGATCGTGGACTTGTCGCCATACGGCTCAAGAAGAGAAGCGAAGCCCGCGCCGGCTTTCATGGCGCCGATCTCGGCATCGGTCGGCTTGCGCACTTTGGTGACGAGGTCCGCGGAGCCGATGCCGCCATCAGCGGCGATTTCGGCGCCCGCCGCTTTGTAGAGATCGTCCGGAAAGCTCGCACTGGCGCCCGCGCCCGTTTGCACGACGACGGTGTGGCCGAGGGCTGAAACCTTCTTCACGCTGTCAGATCG
>Ga0209023_10008521_pt1 | contig 10278 bp, 9 predicted proteins | sample LakOneMetagenome_FD_187468 | JGI IMG/M metagenome (GOLD analysis project Ga0209023, IMG submission 187468) | Freshwater and sediment microbial communities from Lake Erie, Canada (SPAdes) (version 2) | ecosystem: Environmental > Aquatic > Freshwater > Lentic | place: Lake Erie, Canada | collected...
CTTGTGGAGGTGGTGCTTGTCGGCGATGTGCCACGCGGCGCGGATCTCGTCGGCTGACCACTCCGACGTGCCCCAGTAGAGGGCCTTGCCGCTCGACACCATGTCCGACATCGCCCACACCGTCTCCTCGATCGGGGTGTTGGGGTCGGGTCGGTGGCAGTAGACGAGGTCGAGGAAGTCGAGACCGAAGCGCTCGAGCGAGCCGTCGATCGCCTGGTGCAGGTACTTGCGGTTCAGCGTGTTGGCCATGTTCGGCGCGCTGCCGATGCCCCAGAAGAACTTCGACGACACCACGTACTCGTTGCGGGGGTATCCCAGCTCGGCGAGCGCGGCGCCCATGATGCGCTCGGATTCGCCTCCGGCGTACGCCTCCGCGTTGTCGAAGAAGTTGACGCCGGCGTCCCAGGCGGCGGCGATGCAGTCACGCGCGAGGCCCGTATCCATCTGGGTGCCGAAGCTGACCCACGATCCGAACGACAACACGCTGACCTTCAGACCACTGCTGCCGAGCCTGCGGTATTCCATCTCTGCCATCTGGGTTCCTTCCGATCGTCGCTGGCGACGTTAGCCATGTGGGCCCGCCGCGGTCGTCGGGACGGACCGGGAGTCGGCCATGATGGCACCCGTCCAACCGATGGCTGCTGCCGATCGGCGAGGACCAGAGCACATCGAGGGGGACCATGACACGACCGGCAAGCCCACGGCTGGAGCCGACGACGAGCGACGAGTGGGACGACGAAACCGTCGCGCTGCTCGACGCCGTCGGGCACCTCAACATCTTCACGACCCTGGCTCACCACCCGAAGCTGCTGAAGCGGTGGATGGTGTTCGGCGGGCACGTGCTCGGCAAGAACACGCTCACGGCCCGTGATCGCGAGCTCCTGATCCTGCGCGCGGGGTGGCGTTGTGGGTGCGCCTACGAGTTCGGCCAGCACACCGTCATCGGTCGGCAGGTCGGGCTGACCGACGACGAGATCACACGTGCTGCGACGGAGGGCTACGACGGATGGGGCGATCGCGAGGCAGCGCTGATCTCCGCCACCGACGAGCTGATTGCGGACCACATGGTGAGCGACACCACCTGGCAGCGGCTCGAAACGGACCTGGGTTCCCAACAGATGCTCGACCTCATCTTCACCGTGGGTCAGTACACGATGGTGTGCATGGCGCTGAACTCGCTCGGGGTGGAACTCGATGCCGGGGTGCCGGGCTTCCCCGATGGTCACGCGCCCGATGACGGGGGCCCGGCATGACCCGGATGGCCGACAAGGTCGCCGTGGTCGTCGGTGCCGGACAGACCGAGGGCGAGACGATCGGCAACGGACGCGCCATCGCGATCCGTCTCGCCCAGGAGGGCGCGACCGTCCTCGCAGTGGATCGCGACCTCGCCTCCGCAGAGGAGACGTGCTGGATGATCCGCGACCTCGCCGACGGCCCCTCCGCCGAAGCCACCGAGGCCTTCCGGGCCGATATCACCGATGAGCAGGCATGCGCCGCGATGGCGCAGCACGCGGTGCAGGCGTTCGGGCGGATCGACGTGTTGGTCAACAACGTCGGGATCGGGGCCGGTGATGGCGGGCCGACCAGCCTCGAGGCAGACGTCTGGGATCGCATCCACGACGTGAACCTGAAGGGGATGTGGCTGTCGTGCAAGCACGTCCTGCCACACATGAAGGGTCGGCAGTCGGGGTCGATCGTCAACATCTCGTCGATCGCGGCGGTGTGCTCAGCGCCGTTGCTCGCCTACAAGACGTCGAAGGCCGGGGTGAACGCGCTCACCGAGTCGCTCGCCATGGCGGGGGCGCGGTACGGGGTCCGCGCCAACGCCGTGATGCCGGGGCTCATGGACACCCCGATGGCGATCGAGGCCATCGCCGAGGCGACCGGTCACGACCGCGACCTGATCCGTTCCGAACGTGCGAAGGCGGTGCCGCTCCGGCGGGAGATGGGTACCGCCTGGGACGTGGCGAATGCCGTCCTGTTCCTCGCCTCCGACGAGGCCGCGTTCATCACCGGGGCGATCCTGCCCGTCGACGGCGGCCAGAGCGCCCGGATCGGATAGCAGCCGGGCCGCCGCTCTCGGGCCGCCACTGCGGGACGTTCGCTACTGGACGGCGCAGTTGAGGTCGGTGATCGAGACGATCCGGTCGCCGCGACGATCGAGACGGGCATCGTGGCTGACGGCGAGGATCGTTGCGCCGCCGGCGCGCAGTTCGTCGAAAAGGTCGAGCACGAGGTCCGCCGACTCGTCGTCGAGGCTGCCCGTGGGCTCATCCGCGAGGATGACCTCGGGTTCGTTCGCGAGCGCCCGGGCCACGGCCACCCGCTGACGTTCCCCACCCGACATCGTCGGCGGTCGCTCGTTGGCCCGGTGCGACAGGTCGAGCCGGTCGAGGAGTTCGTGGGCGCGTGCCACGCGGGCCTTGCGGCCGTGGTGTGTGCCGAACATCGCGGCCTCGATGTTCTCGAGCGCGGTGAGCCGGGGGATCAGGTTGTGGAGCTGGAACACCAACCCGACCTCGACGCGCCGGAGGTGGTTGAGGTGGCGGGCATGACGACCGAGGAGGTGGCCTCCGACCTCGATGGTGCCGGTGTCGGGCTTCTCGAGCGCGGCGAGCAGGTTGAGCAGCGTCGACTTGCCGGAACCGGAGGGGCCGGCGAGCACGGCGAACTCGCCGCGAGCGACCTCGAGGTCGACGTGGTCGAGGGCGACCGTTCGGCCGTACCGCTTCGAGACGTTGCGCACGACGATGCCCGGGCTGTCGGTGGGAGGGGTCGTGCTACTCACGTCGCACCGCCGTGATCGGTGCGACGAACGCCGCTCGCAGGGCCGGGTAGAGGGCCCCGAGGAAGGCCACCACCAGTCCGAACCCCAGCGATCGTCCGAAGACGGCGGCGTCGTAGGTCGGCGTGAAGATGCCCTTGAGCTGCTTGAGGTTCTCCAGAACGTTGATGGCCCCCCACCCGAGGAAGACCCCGACCGCCGCGCCGACGATGCTCACGACGATCGCCTCGCCGAGCACCAGGGCGATCACTCTCGACCGGCTCCAACCGATCGAGCGGTAGATGCCGAACTCACGGATGCGTTCGAAGAACGACAGGAGCGAGGTGTTGAGGACCCCCGTCACCGCGATGAGGCCGGCGAGGAGCGAGCCGCCGGTGTTCGCCGCGCCGATGAGCGTCAGGTTCCGGTCGGCGCGACCGAAGTCCTCGGCCGTCTCGATCGTCGTGAGCTGCTGGTAGTCCCCGTCGATCGTTGCCCGGATCTTCTTGATGTCGGCGCCCTTGGCGACCTGCACGAATCCGAGGGTGACCTGGCCGCTCAGTCGGTTGGCGCCCTGCAGGTACGACAGCGGGAACATCATGGTGCTGTTACCGAAGGAGATGTTCGTCCGGTAGAGCCCTGTCACCTGGTAGTCGTGGCCGTCGACAGCGACGGTGTCGCCGACCTTCTTGCCGATCTGCTTGGCGAGGACGTATCCCAGCATGACCTGGTCGGTCGCGTCGGGGCCGTAGGACTCGCCGTCGAGGATGTTCACACCGAACGGGCCCTGGTCGGCGGGTGCGAGGCCCACCTCGATCACGAGTGGGTTCGATTCGTCGTAGGCGTCCGTGCTGATCAACGCCCCGACGGCCCGCTCGACGCCGGGGATCGTCCCGATGGCGGCGATGTCCTCGGCATCGATCGTGCCGTTGATGATGTCGCTGCTGTTCTTCTGGGCGATCGTGAAATCGGCGTTGCCCACGTCGAGGATCTGCGTCGCGGTTTCCTTGAGACTCGTGGTCAGGACGCCGAGCGCGACCACTGCCATGACACCGATGGCGACGGCGCTAGCCGTGAGGACGGCGCGGAGTGGCCGCGAGATGATGTTGCGAGCGATCAGACCCACGAACGTCATCGGGTACTCCTTTCGGCTCCTCGAGCGGCGCCTGGGTCCATTCGATCAGATCCGACACCCCGGCGTACGGATGATCTTCGGGGTCGATCAGGCGGGAACGAACCTGACGGCGGGGCCGGCGATGTCGGCGGTCTCGAGTAGCACCCTCGTCGACGCGCCGATGGGGAGTTCCCCTGGCACGGTTCCGATGACGGCGGGCTCGATGAGCTGGATGGCGCTGTACCCCTTGCCGGTCGATGTCACGACCGCGTCGAACGTGTGGCCCACGAGGTGGGCCAGCGCTGCCGCTTCGGCCAGGTCGACGACCGCTCGCTCGACCTGGTTGGCCAGCCGGCCCGTCGATCCCATGATGCCGGGCAGGTCGGCGAGCGCTTCGAGCACCCAGGCCGGGGGACGCGTTCCCGCTGCTGCGGCGAGGACGCATTCGTTGGCGAACCGGTCGACGAGTCGGCGCAGTGGCGCGGTGACGTGTGCGTAGTCGGCCGCGATCGCGTGGTGGCGGTGTTCCGCGGGGACGTCGCCGTCGAACGCCAGGTACCCCGAGCCTCGGAGCGTCCGGGCAGCCTGTGTCATGAGGGCCGCCCCGTGGGGCGTGGCCGGATCGAGTGTTCTGACCCACTCGGGGTAGGAGAGGTCGTCGGGCCACGGGACATCGAGAGCGGCGGAGTGGACGCGCAGTCGGGCGATGGTCTCGGCGTCGGCGGGTGGCAGCGTCCGGAGGATCCCGCAGCGCGCGTCGAGCATCAACTGCGCGGCCGCCATGCCGCAGCAGAGCGACAGCTGAGCGTTCCACCCCTCGACGGGGAGTGCTTCGTCGTAGCGCAACTCGTAGTGGTCGCCGACCCGGTCCACGGCCTGTTCGGGAAGTTCGAGGCTGACGCCCCCACGTTCGATCTCCTGGGTGAGGCGAAGACGCCCCACCTCTTCGATCAGCCCGAACTGCTCATCGGTCGATCCCGCGTCGATCGCGGCCTGGACCGCGGCGTAGGACAACGCGCGGTGGTTGCGGACGATCGCCCGCTCGACGGAGACATCGGTGGTCGCACCGTCCCGGTCGAGCCGGATGGTCCAGAGGATCGCCGGCCGGGACTGGCCCTCGAGCAGGCTGGCGGCCCCCTCGCTCAACTCGGTCGGATGGAGCGGGATGCGGCGGTCGGGGCAGTAGATCGTGGTGCCGCGGCGCCGCGCCTCGAGGTCGATGGCGTCCCCGGCCTGGACCCAGTGCGCCACGTCGGCGATCGCGTAGTGGAAGACATATCCGCTGCCGTCGCGTTCGAGGTGGAGGGCCTGGTCGAGGTCGCGGCTCCCCTCGGGGTCGATGGACAGGAGCGGGAGGTCCTGGCGGTCGCGATGGTCCCGATTCGCGTTCGACGGGCTCGACGCTCGCTTCCCGGCGAGCGCCAGCGCCTCGGGGGGAAACTCCTCTTGGACGCCGAGGTCGGCGCGAATCCTCGCGAAGCCCGTCGTCAGCTCGGCGGAGAGGTGGTGGCGTGGCACGGGCATGGGGCCGAACCCTAGTGAGCGAGCCACTACCGTCCGCCTCGTGAACACCCAACCCGGATTGGACCGACCCGTGCGGGTCGGCACGTTCAACCTGCATCACGGTGCGCCGCCCGAGCGATGGTTCGATCGCTCCGGCCTGGCGGAGTCGGCGCGCCGACTCGGCGTCGAACTGCTGGCGCTGCAGGAGGTTGACCGACGTGTGCCGCGCAGCCGGTTCTCCGACGGTGCAGCAATCGTCGCCAAGGCGACGGGGTTGCATCCGACGTTCGCGAGTGCTCGACGCCTGCAGGTGACGGGCCAGTACGGGATCGCGCTGCTCACGCCACAGCCGCCGACGGCCGTCGAGGTCGTGCGGCTCCCGGCGTTCGGGAGCGAGCAGCGGCTGGCGATCATCGCGTCGGTCGAACTCGGCGGCCGACGGGTGAGCGTCGCGTCAGCGCATCTGCACAACCGGCGGTGGATCGCGGCGCGCCAACTCCCCGTGGTGCTCGATCGACTGATGGCGCGGCCGGGTCCACACCTGCTCCTCGGTGACCTCAACGCCGGTCCCGACGTGCTCGGCCCGACGGTCGCGGCGGCCGGGCTGTCAGCGGTCGAGGGTCCGCCGACGTTCCCCACGCGTGGGGCCACCGATCACATCGACTGGATTGCCGTGGGTGGTCTGACGGCGTCGGCGGTCGAGGTGCCGTCGATCTGGGCCAGTGACCACTTTCCCCTGGTCGCCACGCTCCACTGAAACAACACGTCATTTCATATCATTTGATCTGCCTTGATCCCGTGAGGAACCTTCCTTACTGTGGCCGTGCACGGCGGCAGTCGAGGAGCGGGATGCAGGGCGAGGGCAACAGGGTGGCGACGGAGATCACCGCCGATATGGTGATCGAGGTCTCCGAGGTGGTTCCCCGCCACCCCGCCGACCTGACCGGAGACCTCGTGATCGATCTGCGCCCAGAGCTCGACGACACCATCACGGAGTCGTCGCGCGCCGACATCGCCGATGGCGTCGACGCCGAGGCTCAGACGGTTCCGGCGGCGCCGGGGCCCCTTCACGGCCGCGTCGCGGTGGTCACCGGCGGAGCCAACGGGGTCGGTCGAGAGGTGGCGCTCGGTCTCGCTCGCTCGGGTGCCCGCGTCTGTGTGCTGGGCCGGGAGCTGGCGCAGTTGCGCGAGACCGTCGAGCTCGCCGGTCCCGAAGCGGCCATCCTCTTCCTGCAATGCGACGTCGGCAGCCTGAGTGAGATCGAAGGGGTCGTCGATTTCATCGAACGCTTCGACCGTCCGGTCGACATCCTCGTCCACGCTGAAGGGGTGCAGGTCCGAGGCGGGATCGAGCACGGCTCGGTGAACGACCTCGACGAGCAGTACCTCGTGAACGTCCGCGGTCCGTACCTGATGTCCCAGCGACTGCTCGCCCAGCTGCGCGCCGGCCGGGGTCACGTGGTGTTCGTGAACCCCGCGCCGTCGAGCGAGGGAGCGATCGACTTCGGCCAGTTCGCCGTCACCACCGACAGCGTCCGCTCGCTCGCCGACACCCTTCGGCGGGAAGTGCAGACCTCGGGCGTTCGGGTGACGTCGATCCGTCCGGAGGCGCCGACCACCGACGTGGCGGCCGAGACGGTCGTCGCGCTCAGCCCCCACGACATCGCCGACAGCGTCCTGCACGCCGTGCAGGTTCCGGGTCAGGTCGAGATCACCGACATCACGCTGCGCCCCCGGTCAGCCTGAGAACGTGCCGGTTCATCGGTCGAGTTCGACCGGGACGGCGGTAGCGTGGCCCTCGATGGGTTGGTCGTGCCGGCGCCCCGGATGTGGCAGAGAAGCAGAGGTGTGCATCAGCTACGACGCCCTCGCGTGTCAGGTGTGGTTGGATCCGATCGCGATGGCCCCTGCCGGTGGCCAGCCGCTCTGCGCCGACCACGCGCAGCGCCTGAGCGCACCTCGGGGATGGGTGGTCCTCGATCGGCGCACGTCGCAGTCGACGTTGATGACGGCCGCTGGTCCGGCCCCGGTGCACGATGCCCGAGGCCGCGCCGCCGTTCCGCGGCGCCGTCTGCCGCGGGCGTGGGGCCAGTTCGACGCTCCCCGCCTCGAGTTCCTCGCCGAGGGCGACGACGTCGTCACCGAACCGGAGCCGACGTTCGAGCCTCCTGTCGTCGCTGCGACGGTGCACCTCGAACCCGCGCTCATCGAGCCCGAGCCGGTTGTCGAGCCGGAGGCCGAGCCGGAGCCTGCCGCTGTCGTAATTCATGCAGAAGGTGACGTCTCGCGTCGTGATCTGCATGGATTTCCGAACGCCGACTCGTCTGAGCCGGAGGCCGAGGCTGTCGGGCCAGAGCCGGAACCGGTCGTCGAGCCGGAGCTGGTCGCCCCCGAGCCCGAGCTCGTCGAACCTGAGGCCGAACTTCAGGCTGACAGCGTCGATTTCGGTGCGCCTGAGCCTGAAGTTGCCGGGCCGGAGCCCGAGTTCGTCGCCGAGCCTGAACGCGCGCCCACCGCAGTCGTCGCTCCGGAGGCCGAGCCCGTCGGGGTCGTAATTCATGCAGAAGGTGACGTCTCGCGTCGTGATCTGCATGGATTTCCGACCGCCGACTCGTCTGAGCCGGAGCCCGAGCTGGTCGTCGAGCCGGAGGCCGAGCCCATCGCGGTCGTCGAGCCCGAGCCGGTCGCCGAGCCGGAGCCAGAGCCCGAGCCGGTGGTGAAGAAGGCACCGGCTCGCCGGAGTCGAGCGCGAGCGGAGACCGGCCCGCTCGGCAAGCCCAAGGGTCGCCTCCTCAGTCGGGCGTTCGAGGCGTCGGGTCCGCAACGCTCGGCCATCACCGAGTCGCTCGAGGCGCTCGGCGACGACGACGGTTCCACGATCGAGGCCGCGGAGGGCTGAGCCCCCACTACCGTTGCCCGGTGACCTCAACCGGTGCGGACACTCGGATCGACCCTCGGCTGGTCCTCCTCCTGGCGGCGGCATGCGGTCTCGCTGTCGCCAACCTCTATTACGCGCAGCCACTCCTCCACACGATCGCCGAGGACTTCGGCACCAGTTCCGGAACCGCTGGCCTCGTGGTGACCTTGTCCCAGGTCGGCTACGCCGTCGGGCTCGCGCTGATCGTGCCGGTCGGCGACCTGCTCGATCGTCGTCGGTTGGTTCCCGCGATTCTCGTGGGCACGGCCGTCGCGACCGTGGCGGCGGCGCTTGCCCCGGGCATCGCGGTCCTCATTGCCGTGGCGGCATTCATCGGGCTCGGGTCGGTCGCCGCTCAGCTCCTCGTCCCGCTCGCCGCCGAGCTCGCCTCCGAGGAGGAGCGCGGGGGCGTGGTCGGCCGGGTGATGAGCGGGTTGCTGCTGGGAATCCTGCTGGCCCGCACGGTTGCCGGGCTCGTTGCCGGCGTCGCCGGTTGGCGTGCGGTCTACTGGACAGCGGCAGTCGTTGCGACGGGATTGGCGATCGTGCTGGCCCGAGCGTTGCCCGCCGACGGGCCCCGCCCGTCGAGGTCCTACGGCGACCTCCTCCGCTCGACTGCCCGCTTGTTCGTGAGCGAGCCGGTGCTGCGTCGACGCGCCGTGTTCGGCGCGTTCGGGTTCGCCGCGTTCAGCGTCTTCTGGACGACCGTGGCCTTCGAACTGTCGGGTCCCCGCTACGGCTACGGCGACTCGGTCATCGGGCTGTTCGGTCTGGTGGGTGCTGCCGGTGCGCTGTGTGCAGGGTTTGCCGGCCGGCTTGCGGACCGCGGTCGCGCCAACATCTCGACGGTCGCGTTCGCCGGTTCGATCATGGTGTCGTTCCTGCCGTTGTGGTGGGGTCGGACATCGATCGTCTGGCTCGTCGTCGGCATCGTGGTGCTCGACGTCGGAGTCCAGGGCCTCCAGGTCACGAACCAGAGCGTCATCTACGGGTTGCCGGTCGCTCGGAGCGGCGTCAACTCCGTGTACATGGTGTGCTACTTCAGCGGTGGCGCACTCGGCTCGGCGGTGGCCGCCGGGTTGTACGACTCGGGTGGGTGGTCGTCGATCTGCCTGCTGGGCGCTGGGCTCGGAGCGCTCGTGACGGTCGGAGCGTTGCCCGGCCTGCGGCCCACGCCCGTCACGCGCTGATCCTGGTCACTCCTCGGTGGCGCGTTTTCGTCGCTTCCCCTCGTGCATCGCCGCGACGCGGGCGACCGGGATCCCGTGGCCCTCGGCGATCAGCTGGTCGGGAAGGCGCTGGGAAGCCGGGAGCGACTCGACCCAGGGTGTCCGATGCTCCATCAGCGCGACTGCGGTGAGGACGGTGAAGTCGCCAGGCGAGACGTCGTCGAGCTCGTCCCACTCGAGGGGGAACGACACCGGAACTCCGGGGCGGGCCCGGGGGCTGTAGGCGGAGGCGACGGTGGCGCCGCCGGACCGGGTGGAGTCGACGAACACCTTCCCACGCCGGTCGGCCTTGATGTAGGCGGTGGTTGCGACGTCGGGGTCGAGGAGCTCGGCACGACGGGCGATGGCGCGCGTCGCCGCCGCCACGTCCTGGGGGTCGTGGTCGGGATCGACGGGCACGAAGACGTGCACGCCTTTGGCTCCGCTCGTCTTCACCGCGGCGGCGAGACCCACGTCGTCCAGCGCGAGGCGCACGAGCTTGGCTGCGGCCACGGCACCGGCGAAGCCGCCCTCGGTGGGCGGGTCCAGGTCGAGGATCAGATCGGTCGCGTGGTGCAACGAGCCGGCGCGACCGAGGGTCGGGTGATACTCGACGGCGCGTTGGTTGGCGAACCACAGGAGCGTTCGCCGGTCGTTGCACAGGGCGTACCGCACGGCGCGCTGTGACGCCTCGGCCCAGATCTCGACGGTCTCGATCCAGTCGGGGGTGTACTTCGGCACGTTCTTCTGCATGAACGGCCGCTGGCGGTCG
>Ga0209023_10008522_pt1 | contig 10277 bp, 13 predicted proteins | sample LakOneMetagenome_FD_187468 | JGI IMG/M metagenome (GOLD analysis project Ga0209023, IMG submission 187468) | Freshwater and sediment microbial communities from Lake Erie, Canada (SPAdes) (version 2) | ecosystem: Environmental > Aquatic > Freshwater > Lentic | place: Lake Erie, Canada...
TTTATTCGATAATAATAGCCATTAAGGATCACAAGAAAAAAAGAGAAAAGAAAAATCTTCGTAAGTAAAATAACAAATGCAATATCAGCGCTATGCTCACGCATTTGTGTACTACTACCATGAGAATTGCTTACACTATTGGCCTATTCCTGCTATGAACATGAGCAGTAAAGGAATAACAACTTATTAATGAAATACCGATGATAAATAGCATAACTTGTGTGTATAGGAACTTATACAAGTTTTATCGTCACTAAATAACCATTATTCATGAAAATATTTATCAGTTGGTCAGGAGAAAAAAGCAGGCTTGTTGCAGAGCTTTTAAATAGTTGGATTCAATGCGTCTTGCAGGCTGTAGATCCCTGGTTGTCCAGTAAAGATATTGATAGAGGTTCCTTATGGTTCTCTGAAATAACCAATCAATTATCTACTACTCACAACGGTATAGTATGCCTGACTAAATCAAACATGAATAACCCATGGATATTGTTTGAATCCGGAGCATTGGCAAAAGGAATTACGTCAAATAGAGTCTATACATTTCTCATTGACCTCGAGCCTAATGATATAAAAGACCCATTAGCACAGTTTAATCACACAAGGCCAACGAAGGAAGGGGTTTATCACTTGATCAGGACGATCAATGTTGGTTTGGGAGATCAGTTATTAAAAGAGAGTATTCTCACTAATGTATTTGAAACTTATTGGCCCCAATTTGAAAAGGAATTTAAATTGATCCTGAAAGAAAACAAGGATCAAGAAGTTATAGAACAAAGACCTAAAGAGGATATTTTAAATGAAATACTGTCGTCTGTAAGAGGTATAGATAAGAGACTAAGACGTGTTGAAGACTTGCCATTGTCTAGGCCAAGAAGAGAGTCAATTGAAACAGAAAAAACAAAATACCCTCCTTTAGAAACTTTCTCTCTAAGTATAGCTACAGCAAACATGTTAAAGGCTTTGAAAATTACATCAATCGAACAACTATTAGATATGGATGCCCTAACAGACTGGAATAATTTAAAAGAAGGTGTACAACGTGAAGTTAAAGAACTTATAGCATTTATTAAAGTAGCATATTAGCCACAAGCCCACTGCTCACGCATCTGTGTTACCCCTACCGCGAGCACTACTCACACTTTGCACTTACTCCAGAACGTGAGCAGGGAACCGAAAAAAAAGCCATACCTCAATGAGGAAAAGATGTGGGCACCTTTCTATATTTACGCTATAGAACAGAACTTTTATGAGAAAAATATTTTTAACACGCGCTGCTGTTTCAGCAGGGGATGACGCCTTTGATAACAGCAGGGAAATAGAAGTTGACGAGCAATGGAAATTGACACAAATACTGGATAAAATAATAGAGATGGGTTACCTGCCCAAAATAGCAGGAGGAAATGCAACATGGAGCGTTGCCTACAAAAATCCGCTTGCTGTTATAGCCCAGCAATGGAGTAAGCCAAAATATATAGGCGGAATCATGTCAGAATTTCCGTTTAGTAATGACTATAAGGATTTCAACAGGCTACATTTCAACTATCATGTACAGGAGAAACCTGAACTGGTATATACGATCATAGGCCAATTCAGGTCAGCCTTTCCAAGGTAGTTCAAACTAAGGCAGTCTACCCTACGCTGCATATCTCTGCTCAGCAGTCTGCCACCTGGCTGTAAGATCTTTTTGCAGGGTTTCTATCTGCTGCCTTACTGCTACAGTGCGCTTCAGGGTATTGTCTACGTTGGTGTGCATCACGGCAATGCGGTCGTTGTCACTCATTTTGCTCATCAGCACCAGGGTATCGCTAAGGCCCAGGTACATGTCCCTTAGCAGTTCCTGCTGCTCTTTCATCTGTTGCTCCGTAGTCTTGCTGTACATGGCTGTTATATTTTAGTGGTAAAATGGTAACCCAAAATTACATAGCACTACCCGCAAGGCAATGAAAGATATCCACATGTTTATAAGTAGTATAAGCCGCTTCAGGACACGTTTACAGCCGCAAAAAAGGAATGAAAAAAATGACAAATAAGAGTTTAATTTGTTTTCGCCTTGCATAAAATGCGTACTTGCTCACGCATCTTTGTTACACCTGCGGTGATCATGCGCTGCAATCGCCGTCTTTTATTATATTTGGTATATGGAAGATAGCAGGCAGCGTATTCCTGATGATGAGGACGCTGCACATTGGAGGTTTGGTATTTTCTATTTCAATCGCAATGATAAGCAGGCATTAGTGCCTAAACGATATGGATCGGGTTGGACATTGAATTTTGCAAATCCGTTTGCGGCAACATTTATGATAGCCGTGCTATTATTGATAATTGCAGACGCAGCTTACCAGGTCTATCATGCAATTACTAAATAGCTTCTCCAGTTAATAGTGGCCTGTACCGACTACTGTCGGGAGGCAAGCAAAAGAAATGAACAACGGGTGATGGTAAAGGAAAGTTTGGCAAACTTCTACTCAACTATTTCACAATTATTGATACTCGTCTGTGAAAGCAACAGAATAATATGAATTGGGCTTGTATTCTCCTTCCAGCCTCCAGATATTTTTAGTACCGGGATGGTACCAGTTTTGAATATAAAGCGCAATGGTATCTTTTATCAGCATGTCATGCAGCGGATACATTTTAGTATCAGTATCTTGTATTGGCAGCATCCGGACTTCTACACGCCCAAAGGGATTACTATAGATATAGTAGTAGGTATTTAAATACTGGGGTTTGTAAGTAATAGAGGTGCGGGGAATGAAGTAACTTGTTTTTTCAGTTATAGAACCATCTTTATGAAAGATGATCGTATCATGAAATGTACTACTACCGGTATATATATACACCTGTTCATAAGTTATATGAACGCTGTCCATTGCCTCTGTATAGCTTTGAGGATCATGCCTGGCAACAGTAGTTTCTTTCTTCTTACAGGATAGCATCAATACAAAAGGCAGTAATACAAATAATAGCTTTTCTTTCATGGTTGTTTTTGTGCGGCAAAACTACTTCAAAATTGCGGATTCTCCGCTCCGCAATCTATGACTTAAGGGTCGCCTTTCCTTGTTACTTTCGGTGCCTGTCCCGATGAATATTGGGAGCGAAACAAAGAAAGTAAGGGAACGACCAGCAAGACGCACTGGCGAGACAAGCTCAAAAAATATGTGTATCATGTATGTCAATTCACATACTTTGGCACTCATTTTGTGGCATAATGAGCGAAGTATTAGGGAGGAGCGGCCGATCACTTAATTATGAGATTGCTTCGTGCCTCGCAAAGACGTGCGACTGAAAAAAAACTGAATCGCTGTCATCCTGAGCTTTGTCGAAGGGCCCGCAATTTGGCAGTAGTAACCGGAAGCAATTCCGCAATCCCGCAAATTGCACACTGTACAAAAAGTGCGCAATTTTAACCCGCAATTTCATTGATTATCAATGCCAAAGTGCGCAAAAATAAAAAATTGCACACCGCATTTGCGGCCGCAAAAAACCGCAATTCTGTCATCCGCGGCTTTCGTCGAAGGGCAGCAGTTTTAGGGAGAGCGATCAGGCAATTAAAATGTAAAGTAGAGGTAACTGCAAAACGTAAACTGTCGACAGCAAAACTGTAATTTCCCGCAGTTTTCCCGCAATTTCCGGAAGCCGCTATCCCGCAATTGCTGCGCAAAAAGTGCGCAATTTTAGAGCACAGAATCATTGATTATCAATGCTAACGTGCGCAAAAATAAAAAATTGCACACCGCATTTGCGGCCGCAAAAAACCGCAACTTTTTTATCCCGATCACGATTGGAAAGTTTTGAACGTGACCCGGCAGATATTGTATCACTAAAGCTGAAAGATTACGATCAAAACATATACTACGTAACTACTTAGTCATTATATTTGATATACCTGAAACGAATAACCCTCCTGATTAATAGGAAGTCCCCCTTTAGGGGCGGAGGGGTTTTAAATCAATGAAAACACTGCTCGCCATTCTACTGATCACCATGTCTTCGCCTGCCTATGGGCAAACGGACTGGAAGTATAATGGCAATTTCAACTTTGGCGCTGATATTCATTTTGTGCGTGGTAAGGGGCAGTCGTTTCCCGGCATCCGCTTCTATGCAGGGTTTATTGCCAATGCTGTTTTCAGGGATCATTTTATTGTGAACTACGGGCCGTCCATTTCTATATACTCCAAAACGCTGGGCGCTAATCTAAACCCGCTGGTCAATGATATACAATTCGACTTTATCAACTCGGTGAGCCTGGGCGGCGGTGGCGGCAACATAGGCTACTACAAGTTCTTCCGCACCATGGGGAACGGCAGCTACTACAATGTGATGCTGAACCAGGGTTATGCAGGCCTCATCACCAGCAACTTCATCTGGAACAACCATCATCACAACCAGGTGAATGGCGCTGTAACTCTGTCTACGCCTTATGTCACTGTGAACTATTACAATGATGGTGGCTGGCCTACCCCCTTCCCCTTCTCTGATAATTTCGACCGCTACTGGACAGGCGGGGCCGGCGTATTCGTCCACAACGAAAAAAGCTACAACACCTTCGAGGCCTCATTCGACCAGTTCACCGGATACAGGCCATTCATTTACGAACTGGCTACCAAGATAGGCATAGACATACCTAATTATAACCTGGAGAACGGCCCAACTGATAACATAGCACCGGAGTACAATACATCGGCCTACAACTTTCGCGTATGCCCATCAAGAGGCTACAGCATAGACATAGGCGTGATAGGATCGCTAAAAACCAACAAGGGCACTTACTGGGGCATGCAGGATGTTATTCATACGCTGGGCGGCTATGCGCTGCATCCTAACTATGATGTGAACCGTTTTTATTTTGGAGGCACTTACAATAATTTCAATCATGTGGGACTCTAAGCTGCTACTCACCATATTGATCACTGGCCTGCTGTGCAGTTGCAACCCGGTAAAGCGCATTGTCGACTTTAACGAAGACCGTATCGATGTTACCTTCTTCGACAACATTGTGAAGGATGCGGACAGTATTATGATATTCAAAACCCACTTCCGTGAGCAGTATGTAGAGAATAAAAACGGGGTGCTTGAATTTTCGGTATTGAATGATGCTGCACGGAACCGTGCTTTTAAGTACCTGAATGTAGAGGGCGACAACCAGGACATCTACCTCATTCGCTTTGTAAACCAGAGCGTAGAAAGATTCATATATTTCTCCGTCAAGTACGGCACCTTTCCCGATAAGAAGAAAGGATACATCACGCACTGCAAAGGCTTTGGCCCTGCCTACTATGGCGTATCAGACACCAATCTGAAAGTGATCAATTTCTACAAAGCGCTAAGAGTTGCTAAGGACGGTACTGTCAGCTTTAAGAGCGGCAAAAACCCGAAGCCTGTCTTCATCCTCAGCAAACCTTTTGACGTCAACAAAAAAGCGACCATAAAGATCACCCAGATCATGTTTGGTGAGTACAACAAATTTGCCGGAAGAAGGCCGGTGGTAATGACGGTGAGCGATGTGTTCAAAGACATGAGGTACCTACCATTCGATTATGTAAAAACACTAAAACACCCATAGCATGAGCTCAGGATCAAAGCCCTCATTCTGGAAAAAAGTGAAGAACTCACTTGGCGGCAAGAAAACCGGAGGTAATTGTGTATGCAAGGAGCTACCCGCAGCCGGCAGCGGCCAGTGGTATTGCCATACCTGGGACGGTGGTATACTGGTGCAGTGCCCCGGTTCAGGCCCGTTCAACAGCAAGGAAGAGTGTGAAGCCGCACGGTGCGACGGCTAACTACCCTTATGTATCACCTTAAGCATCTGGTCATGTATGAGTCCATTGGTAGCAAGGGTCTCTTTTTCGAAGACATTGTAGCGGGCACCGGTAAAATCAGTGATAGTACCACCTGCCTCCTGCACTATAAGATAGCCGGCAGCTACGTCCCATGCGCTGAGGTTGTATTCCCAAAAGCCATCGAAACGGCCACAGGCCACCCAGCAGAGATCGATGGCCGCAGAGCCAAGGCGCCTTACGGGAAGGCCCTCCAGCACTATGCGCTCAAATACTTTTATAGGGTGCTCCTTACTGTCCGGCCACTTATATGGGAAGCCGGTAACAAGGCATGCAGTCTTAAAATCAGCTTTCTTGGATACGGATATTGGTTCGCCATTCAGCGTAGCGCCCTTGCCCTTCTCTGCAAAGAAAAGCTCATTCATCATGGGGTTGTATACCGCACCCAGTATCAGGTCGGCACCATATAGCAGGCCTATGCTTACGCAGCATATAGGTATACCATGAGCAAAGTTGACCGTGCCATCTATAGGATCAATGAGCCACTGGTATTGGGATGGTTTGATCAGCTCCCCTACTTCCTCACTAATGATAGTATGGGTTGGGAAGCTGGCCCTGATGATCTCGATGATCTTGTCTTCTGCAAGCTTGTCTACTTCCGTTACCAGGTTATTGATGCCTTCTTTATGATCTATTTTGAATACGCCATTGAAGTAATGCAGTATTATTTTTCCTGCTTCGCGGGTAGCTTCCAGTAATACTTCTTTCATATCAGCCATAGATCATAATTTTAGCTCTTTACCCATGTAATAGTCGATCAGCTTCAGTTTGAAGATCAGATCATATTTTGCACCAACCAAGTTGGCAGCTGCAGCAAATTCAGAGTTCTGTGTTACCAGGAGGTCCACGGTGCTTGTGAGGCCAAGGTCGTAGCGTTTCTTAGCAAAGTCCAAGGCTCTCTTGGCGGCTTCATCAGCGCGCTTGGCTGCGTTGTATTTCTGTATGGAGTTAAGTGCATTGTTATGCGCCTTGTATACATTTTGCTTCAGGGTTAGCTCGGCACTATATTCATTCAGCTGCGATTGTGCAAGGGTTATCTTTGCCTGTCTAACAGCATACTGCGACTGCCATGCATTGAAGATCGGCACATTCAGGTTAATGAACACTCCCTGGCGAAAGTTATTCTTAAGCTGGGTGTTGAATGGTATTGGTGTAGTTGATGCCTTAACAGAGGGAGCATATACGGGGTATACCCTGCCGCCTATTGTATCCGTGAAGCCTGTTTGTTGAACGCCATTCGTAGTATAGACCACGTTCTCGTAGTTGCTGGCCCAGTTGCTGCCCAGCTGGTAGCCAAGGCTCAGCTGCGGGTATAAGCCACCCTTCGATGCCGCAAGCCCTTTCTGTGCAGCAGTAACGCGTAACTGGCTACCCTTTATGGAACCAAAGTGTGTGCGTGCCTTTTGGTATACCTCTTCGGGCTGTAATACGGCCATCACGAACTGATCACCCGCAGCCACATCAGGAACCTTTAGGCTGAAAGGCACAGCAAAGTCGAGATTCAACAGCGCTTTGAGGTCCAGTATGGCAGAGTTGTAATTGGCTATTGAATTGATGAGGTTGGAACTATCTGTTGCCAGTTGCGATTCCAACTGGGCCACATTCAGCTCAGGCAAACGGCCAGCTTCGGCAAAAGCCCTTGTCTGGTTCAATTGTGCCTGTGACAGGCTTACCTGGTTACGGCTCACATTGATCTGTTCCTCGGCCAATACTGCAGCGAGGAAACCATTGACGACATTGACCGATATATCGTCACGTAGCTGGTCGAGGTCAGCCAGGGATGCTTCCAGTGTGTATTTATTGCGCTCTATGGTATTGCGCACCTGCAGCCAGCCAAATAATAGCAGATTACCATTGACTGTAGGTACAAAGGAGTTGTAGTTGATATCAACAAACTGGTTGGTTGCCGGATTAATAGAACGGCCGAAGTTCCTGCCAAGGCTACCGTTTGCGTTTAGCGTAGGCAATTGAGACAGCTCACTTTGCTTCAAAGTGTACCTGGCCAGGCGGGCGTTCAGCGAATCCTGCTTTATTGAGATATTATGATCTATGGCATATTGCACACAATGTTGCAATGTCCAGACATTATCAGGGTTAACAACAGGCTGAGCGCCGGTGTTAATACATAACAAAACAGCAAAAAATAATAGTGCGAAAGACAAGCGCATGGAACAAATGTAATTGAAAAAAGTGAACGTAGCGAACGCCTTATTTCGGAGTTGGCAGGGATAGTTTATGAGCGGCACTTTGTTCTATATATATCATAATTTTATCGGTAGCACCGCCGCGGGCAAGTACATAATTCCGGGCGGCTTTAGCATGTTGTTGATACCTGACACCGTCCTCCATTTCCCGAAGGGAAGCAACCAGGTCGGCAGGATCAGTAATGGAAAAAGCGCCACCGTTTTCTATCAATTCCTTAGCTTCAAGAAACTGGTGGAATATAGGGCCATAAAAACAAGGCATGCCATATACTGCAGGTTCTAATACGTTATGCACACCTTCTTTTCCAAATCCGCCACCTATCCATGCGACATTTCCGTATTTGTATAACTGCAATAAGAAGCCAACTTTGTCGACCAATAGCACCCTTTTACCATCGAGTGCCACAGCGAAATCTGAGCTCTTATCCTGGCAAGCCGACCACTTGACAAGGGAACCGGAAAATATTTGCTCGATATCACTAACATGCTCATTATGAACTTCATGTGGCACTATAATTAACTTCCAACTTGAAGGCAATAATTTGAATACTTTAGACAGAAACACCTCATCTTCTTTCCATGTGCTACCAGCGATAAGCACCTTATAGCCTTCGACAAATTGAGCTGCGAGCGGTAAGCTTTCGACCTTAGCAGCGGCAGTTATCACCCTGTCAAAACGGGTATCACCCGCAACAATTATATTATTTATTTTTATACTTTTAAGTAATTCCAGAGAGGAGTTATCCTGGACGAACACCTGCGAAAAACAACGAAGCATGCTCCGCTGTAGTCCACCATACCACTTAAAGAAGCCCTGATCCTTTGCAAAAATTGCAGATATGAGCAGTGCCGGAATTTGCTTCGCAGCGATGCCAGAGAGGTAGAAATACCAGAACTCATACTTAACGAACAGACATAGAGACGGCTGTACGATATCCAGAAACTCCTTCGAATTGGCAGGGGTATCCATTGGCAGGTAAAAGACATAGTCAGCATCTGAATAGTCTTTCCTGACCTCATAACCTGAGGGAGAGAAGAAAGTAAGCACAATGGCACAATGAGGATATTTGACACGCAACGCATCGAGCACCGGCCTGCCCTGCTCAAACTCACCCAACGAAGCGCAGTGCATCCATATGCGGGAGCGCTTTTCTGCATCCAGTGCCGCCTTTATCTTCGGCAATAAACCCTTCCTGCCTTCGACAAATAGCTTTGCCTTAGCATTGAACAGCGACGCAATACGTATTGCGGTGAAATATGCACCAATAGCCAGACGGTATATCAGGGCATATAGAATCATTCAAAAGAGAGGTCTTCGGATTTGCGTTTAAAAATGGGGATAAACCAGCCGGCGCGTACACCGAACAACATATCAATGCGCTGCTTTGTGTCAAGACGCATAACATCGTAAAGGTAGTCGCGCCGACCCTGGGTAAAGCCAAATAAGGCATCGAAACCTAAAGTGAAATTGATGAGCCTGCTGTCGCTGAAGAAAATATAACCCACATACTGTTCTACAAATGCACCATTGGTCAAGCGGTCATAACCTTTTCTGTAGTTATCACGTAACTGGTTGACACTCTTATCCTTATCGTAAATATTTATCTTGTGCTGCATAAAGCCGCCGGTAGTGAGCAATACCAATCCATTATCGGGATGCGCTTTAGAGAAAGCAAATATTTTACCCACATTCAGCCCTACCGCATAACCACGCTCGTAAACGGGAACACCTATACGCTGACCTGCATTATTGATAAATTCGTACACCTGGCCTTCGTTTTTAGAGTACTTGTCCTTGATATTGATCATTAAGGAGTCCTCCTTGATCTTGCTGCCAACTATGAAATCGAACTTTGCGCCTATGAGCCAGTTTGAACTAGTCTTATATAACACAGCAGGGCCCAAACGAAAGTTGTTGCCAAACCGCTTTGCCATATCGCCGCCCGGCATATCGAAGCTGCCATTGCCATTCAATATAAAGCCGTGCTTTGTTGCAATCGGTGTACCAGCACCAAAAAGATCATCATTTTTTTGTGCAAAAGCAGATACTGCCGACAATAACAGAATAAAAGTGAAGTAACGCCTGAGCAACATAAATTCAAGTATTAAAATTCCAGCCAGTATATGAGAACATCTGTAAATAACGTTGTGAAATTAGGGCAAATATCTTAACCTGAACCCCTTATGCGATTTTTTAACAGATGCTATTGATCTCTGCTCGCGTTTTGACCCC
>Ga0209023_10008523_pt1 | contig 10277 bp, 9 predicted proteins | sample LakOneMetagenome_FD_187468 | JGI IMG/M metagenome (GOLD analysis project Ga0209023, IMG submission 187468) | Freshwater and sediment microbial communities from Lake Erie, Canada (SPAdes) (version 2) | ecosystem: Environmental > Aquatic > Freshwater > Lentic | place: Lake Erie, Canada | collected...
AGGCCGCAGCGCCCCCCAGATCCGAGCGCAGGCGGTCGAAGCAGTCGTTCTTGAAGATCTCCCGCTTGGCCCGCTGCTCGACGGTGCGCATGCGGCCGGGCCGGATCAGCAGCACCAGCTCGCAGCCCGGCACCGAGCGCATGAGCCGCTCGACCAGGGCGGTGCCGAGGAACCCGGTGGAGCCGGTGACGGCGATGCGCTTGCCCGCGAGGTCCCCGGCGATCACGCCAAGTTGTCTACCATATGGTCAGTGAAGGATGCGGTACGGACGCGAACCCGGGTGCTCGACGCCGCCCTGGGGTCGTTCGCCCAACGGGGGTACGAGGCCACCTCCCTCGATGCGGTCGCCGCCGCCTCGGGCGTGCGGAAGCAGACGATCCTCTACCACTTCGCGTCGAAGGGCGGCCTGCTGGGGGCGGTGATCGAGCGGTCGGTGGCCGAGCTGGCCGACACGCTCGGCCCGGCCTCGCAGCGCGGTCCGGCGGCGGCGGTCGACGCCGCGCTGCGCCTCGGCGCCAACCGGCCGGAACTGCTCGAGCTCGCCCGCGAGGTGGTGCGCCTCGGGCCGCCGGCGTCCACCACGATGTTCGATGCCCTGCGCCCGCTGCTGGGCCCGGTCGACCCCGGCGGCCAGAACCGTGCCGTCGCCATGGCCGCCATGGTCGTGGCGCTGGCCACCGAGGTCGAGGTCCTCCGGGCCGCCGGCCTGACCCCCGACGCGGCCTGGCTCCGGCGCCGCCGCCGCACGATCCTCGCCGAGCTCACCGGGTCCTGACCCCGGCCGCCCATCGGCCAGGCTGATCAGTGGGGGCGGCCGTGGCCTTGGCGGTGAGCATGGCGTTCGATGGCCAGGCGGACGAGCTCGTCGACGAGGTCGGGGTAGGCCAGGCCCGAGGCGGCCCAGAGGGACGGGTACATCGAGATGGGGGTGAAGCCGGGGAGGGTGTTGACCTCGTTGAGCAGGAAGCCGCGGCCGCCCTCCTCGTAGAAGAAGTCGACCCGGGCCAGGCCGTCGACCCGCAGGGCCTTGAACGCCTCGATGGCCAGCGCCCGCACCTCCTCGGTCGCGGCCTCATCGAGCGGCGCGGGGATCAGCAGCTCGGCGGCGCCCGTGGCGTACTTGTCCTCGTAGTCGTAGAACTCCTTGCTCGGGCGGATCTCGCCGGGCACGGAGGCCTTCGGGTCGGCGTTGCCGAGCACGGCGACCTCGATCTCCCGGCCGACCACCGTCTCCTCGACCACCACCCACTCGTCGTAGGACAGCGCGGTGGCGAGCGCGGTGGCCAGCTCAGCCCGGTCGTGGGCCTTGGTGATGCCGACCGACGAGCCGAGGTTGGCCGGCTTCACGAACACCGGGAGCCCGAGCTCGGCTTCGACACGGTCCACGAACGCGTCGTCGACGTCGACATCGCGAGCGGCCAGGTGCCGGGCCTGGGCGATGCCGGCCTGCGCGGTGACGACCTTGGCCATGGCCTTGTCCATGCACACCGCGGAGCCGAGCACGCCGGCCCCCACGTAGGGCACGTCGGCCAGCTCGAGCAGGCCCTGCACCGTGCCGTCCTCGCCGAAGGGACCGTGCATGAGGGGCAGCACGACGACCTGCTGGTCGGGGTCGAGCGGGGCGACGGTGGGCAACGGCTGCAGCCCTTCGCCCTCGGGGACCAGCGAGTCGGGCAACGCGTCGGGTCCGGCGGCCAGCGCCTGCACCGTGCTGTCCGAGAGCACCCACTCGCCCTGCCTCGTGATGCCGACCGGCACGAGGTCGTAGCGCTCGGGGTCGACCGCGCGCAGCACGTGGGCCGCGGTCACGCACGACACGTCGTGCTCGGCCGACACCCCGCCGAACAGCACCACGAGTCGGATCGGCTTGCTCGGCTCGGCCATCTGGCGAGGCTACGCGGCGGTACGGTGCCGCTGATGCACCTGCGCGCGTCCGAGATCGCTGCCGCAACGGGTGGGGAACTCGTCGGTCCGGACGTCGAGGTCGACGGCGTGGCCATCGACTCCCGCTCGATCGGGCCCGGGCAGCTCTTCGTGCCGATCGTGGCCGAACGGGACGGCCACGACTTCATCGACGTGGCCCGTGCCGCGGGGGCCACGGCGACGCTGAGCAGCCGCCCGGCCGACCCAGCCGACGGGACGACGATCGTGGTGGCCGACACGGCGGCCGCCCTCCTGGCCATCGGGCGCATGGCCCGGGATCGCCTGCCGGACCGGGTGGTCGGCATCACCGGCTCGGTCGGCAAGACGACCACCAAGGACCTGCTGCGGTCGATCCTCGCCCAACGGTTCGTGACGGCCGCGAGCGCGGCGTCGTTCAACAACGAGCTGGGCGTGCCGCTCACCCTGGCGAACGCGCCCGATGGCACGGAGGCGGCGGTGGTCGAGATGGGCGCACGCGGCCCGGGTCACATCGCGCTGCTCTGCTCGATCGCCCGACCGACCATCGGGCTCATCACGATCGTGGCCGGCGCCCACCTCGAGATGTTCGGGTCGATCGACGACGTGGCGACCGCGAAGGGGGAGCTGATCGAGGCCCTTCCACCCGAGGGGACCGCCGTCCTCAACATCGAGGACCCGCGGGTCGTGGCGATGGCGTCACGGACGAGCGCGGTGGTCACCACGTTCGGCGTGGCGGGTGACGTGCGGGCCAGCGGCATCGCCCTCGACGACGAGCTGCGGCCGTCGTTCACCCTCGAGTCCCTGCACGGCTCGGTGCCGGTCCGGCTCGCGGTGCGGGGTCGGCACAACGTCACGAACGCGCTCGGCGCGGCGGCCGCCGCGCTGGCTGCCGGCTGCTCGCTCGACGATGTCGCGGCCGGCCTCCTCGCGACCGACCTCTCACCGATGCGCATGGACCTCGTGCGTACCGCGAGCGGCGTGGTGATCCTGAACGACGCCTACAACGCCAACCCCACCTCGATGCGGGCCGCGCTCGATGCGCTCGCGGCGCTGCCGGCGCAGCGCCGCATCGCGGTCCTCGGGACGATGGCCGAGCTCGGCGCCGATGGGGCGGCCGGCCACCGGGAGGTCGCCGACCACGCCGCCGCGCTCGGCATCGAGGTCGTCGCGCTGGCCGAGCCGGCTTACGGCGTCGAGGTCTGCCCCGACGTCGGTGCGGTCATCGCCCGCCTCGGCCCGCTGCACGACGGCGACGCCGTCCTCGCCAAGGGCAGTCGCGTCGCCGGCCTCGAACGGGTGGTCGCCGCCCTGGTCGGCCCCTCCTGAGCCCATCGCGCACATCGTGCAACGGGGCATGGGAATCGTGCCCGTGTGCACGATGTGCGGGCGGGGACTCCGTCAGGCGGGTGCGGGTGACGGGTCGGCCGGGTCCTCGAGGGGGATTGCCTCGCGGTCGAGGCGGGCGTACACGGCGAGGGCGACGGCGACGATCGCGCCGCCCGTGATGACCGGGGTGATGCCGAAGTGCTCCATCAGCACGCCGCCGGCCAGGCCCCCGAACGGGACGGTGCCGCCGAAGCCCATGATCCACAACGCCATCACCTGGCCCCGGACCTTGTTGTCGAGGTCGACCTGTAGGACCGTCGACAGCGAGGTGATGACCGCGAAGTAGACGCCGCCGACCAGGAAGATCACCAGGTAGGCCGGGGCGGCCGAGCGCAGCAGCCCGAACACGAACAGCATCACGCCGAAGCCCACCAGGCCGAGGCGGGTGAGCCGAGCCTTGTCGGCCGACGCGAACACGGTGCCGATCGACAGGGCGCCGACGACCGCCCCGAGGCCGAAGGCGCCGTACAGCAGGCCGTAGGCGTTGCTCTTCGGGGCGATGTGCAGCGAGTGGCCGGCGATGGTGGGCAGTTGGGTGATGAAGGGCAGGCACACGAGCGAGAACACGAAGATGGTCACGAGCGAGCGCCCGACCACGCGGTCGACCCGGGAGTAGCGCACCCCCTCGAGGAGGCGGTGGAGGCCCTGGGTGCCCGTTGCGATGGCGGGCGGGATGTGGATGCGCAGCACCACGATGATCACCGCGACGTAGCTCACCGAGTTCAGGATGAACACCGAGGGGGCGCCCCAGCGGACGAACATGAAGGCGCCGATCGCCGGGCCGACGACCCGGGACGCGTTCATCTGGACCGAGTTGAGCGAGATGGCGCCGTTGAGGTCTTCCTTCGGTACGAGCACCGGGAGCACCGCGCTGAACGTGGGTGCGTAGAGCGCGTTCCCGATGCCGATGATGAGCACCACGAGGAAGATCAGGACCTCGGAGGGGTGGGACCCCATGACCACCAGGGCGAGCACAGCGGAGAAGAGGCCCTGCTCGATGGTGAGGACGACCAGGATCTTCTTCCGGTCCATCGAGTCGGCCATGACGCCGCCGACCATCGACAGCAGCATCAGCGGGCCGAGCTGGGCGAACATGATCAGGCCCACGAAGACCGGCGAGCCGCCCGAGAGCTTGTAGGCCAGGGCGCCGAGCACGACGTTCTGCATCCAGGTGCCGATGTTCGAGGCGAACGCCCCGAAGTAGATGACGCGGAAGTCCTTGTGGCGCAGCGCGGCGCGAGCGGTCCCGGGGACGTAGACCCGGTCGCCGTCGAGCATCGCGTCCTCGGAGTCCTCGGGGCAGAGGTCCTCGATCGGGCGCGGTTCCGTGGTCGTCATGGCCGGTGCATGGTACTTGACCCGCGGGTCAAGATTCGTGTGACTTCCGCCCCAGCGCACGTCGGAGGCGATCCCCGGCGCGGTCACGGTGGCTGCGTACCGTGAGCCGATGCCTGCCACGACCTCGACCGAACACCCAGCCGCTCCGACCGCGACCTGCGACCTGTCCACGCAGTGTGGGCACTGCGGCGGAGCCATGCGTCCCGAGCACGCGCACTACCGGTGCACCAGCTGCGGCCAGCGCGACTCCTGCTGCGACGGGCCGTACTGAGCGGCCGAACCGAGCGGCCGACCGAACTCCTCGCCTACTGAGCGGCCAAGGTCGACGGGTGGGGGCCGAGGAGGCAGAACTCGTTGCCCTCGGGGTCGGCCAGCACGACCCACGTGTGCTCGGGCTTCTGGCCCACGTCGACCGGCACGGCACCGAGGGCCAGCAGGCGCTCGAGCTCGGTGGCCTGGTCCGTGCCGACCGGGCTGACGTCGATGTGGATCCGGTCCTTCACCGTCTTCGGCTCGGGCACGGGCACGAACAGCAGGGTCGGCCCGGAACCCGCCGGCCCCGTGAGCTCGACGATCACCTCGCCGTCCTCCTCGTCCTCCTCCAGCTCCCAGTCGAGGACGGCCTGCCAGAACGTCGCCAACCGCATCGGGTCGATGCAGTCGATCACCAGCTCGGAGAAGCGCACGGGCATGGCGGTCAGCCTGCCATGGGGGCGAGGGGGGTGAACGGCCGGCCGAGCGAGTCGGCCACCACCTCGTGGGTGATCGCCCCCCGGTGGGTGTTGACGCCCATGGCGAGGGCCGGGTCGGCCGCGGTCGCCGCGTCGACGCCGTGCTCGGCCAGCGCGGCCAGGTAGGGGAGCGTGGCGTTGGTCAGGGCGTAGGTCGACGTGTACGGCACCGCCCCGGGGATGTTGCCGACCGCGTAGTGGATGATCCCGTGGAGCTCGTAGACGGGATCGTCGTGGCTCGTCTCGCGGGTGGTGGCGATGCACCCGCCCTGGTCGACGGCGACGTCGACGATCACCGCGCCCGGGCGCATCGACGCCACCATCTCCTCGCTGACCACCATGGGCGCTCGGCCCCCGGCCACCAGCACCGCGCCGATCAGCAGGTCGGCCTCGGCCACCGTGCGCTCGACCGCGCCGCGGTTCGAGGCCACCGTCATGATCCGGCCCTGGTGGATCTGGTCGACCCAGCGGAGCCGGTCGACGTTCTTGTCGAGGAGGATCACCTCGGCCTCCATGCCGGCGGCGATCCACGCGGCGTTCCAGCCGACGTTGCCCGCGCCGAGCACCACGACCCGGCCGGGCCGCACGCCGGGAGCGCCGCCGAGCAGGACGCCCCGCCCACCGTTGTCCTTCTCGAGGTAGTGGGCGCCGACCTGGGTGGCCATCCGGCCGGCCACCTCGCTCATCGGGGCGAGGAGGGGGAGGGCCCCGCTGTCGAGCTGCACGGTCTCGTAGGCCACGCCGGTCGTGCCCGCGGCCAGCAGGGCGTCGGCCACCGCGGGGTACGCCGCGAGGTGGAGGTAGGTGAACAGCACGAGGTCGTCGCGCAGGTGGACGAACTCGGACTCCTGGGGTTCCTTGACCTTGCACACCAGCTCGGCCGCCCAGGCGTCGGCCGCGGTCGGCACGATGGTGGCACCCGCGGCCTGGTACTCGTCGTCGCCGATGGCCGAGCCGGCGCCGGCGCCCTGCTCGATCCGGACCGCCACGCCGTGGTCGGTGAGCTCGCGGACGCCGTCGGGGGTGATGGCCACCCGGTACTCGCGGTTCTTCACCTCGGCCGGGACACCCACGCTCAGGGTCATCGCTCGCTCCTTCGGGGCGGTCGGGCAGTCGGCGCTCGGGCGAGCCGCCGGTCAGGCCATGTTGCCCGCGTCAGCGGCCAGCTGCCACGGATCCGGTGCCGACCGCGCTCGATCGTTGCGGAATCCGTCGCGTTACTTCGACCCGAGCCAGGCCTCGCACGCGTCGAACTCGGAGTCGATCTGCTTCTCGAGCTGGCCACGCAGCGCACCGGCGATCTTGTCGCCGATCAGCGGCACCTTGACCTTCACCGCGAGGTCGATGGTGTAGGTGCAGCCCTCGCCGTCGTCGTCGGCCACGACCTTGGTGGTGCCGTGGGAGTCGACCGGTACGCCCTTGATGTCGACCTCGTAGTGGCCGGCGCATCCACCGTCGGCGGCTCGCTCCCAGTGGTCGGTCGAGGTCACGGTGTTGGTCGGCTTGAGGATCTTGCGGGCCACCGAGGGGACGTCGATGTCGAGCACCCGCTTGATGGTCAGGTCGATCGCGTCGTCGGACACCTCCGACGACACGACCACGATGTCGCGGTGGCCCATGTGGTCGAACTTGGCCACGTGGGCATCGACGTGGTGGAGCATGGCCCACACCTCGTCGATCGGGTGGTCGAAGTGGTGCGTGCGGGTCAGGTCCATGGCCCGGCACGCTACGCCCGGGGGTGCCGGCCTGCCGTGCGAGTCGTACAGTTCGGCCATGACGCTCGCGCCCGAATCCACCCAACCGGCCGCGGCCGACGAGGCCTCCCTCGCGCCGACGACGTTCGATTCCCTCGACCCTGGCAGCGGGCAGGTCATCGGCACCTACCCCGACCAGTCGGCGGCCGAGGTCGAGGCCGCGGTGGCCCGGGCGCGCGAGGCCGCCACCTGGTGGCAGGAGCAGAACTGGGACGGCCGGTGCCGCCGCCTGCGGGCCTGGAAGGGCGTCATCGCCCGGGGCATCCACGAGCTGGCCGACCTCATGCACGAGGAGAACGGCAAGCCCCACGCCGACGCGGTGCTCGAGATCACGCTCGCGGTCGACCACATCGAGTGGGCGGCCAAGAACGCCTGCAAGGTGCTCGGGCCGCGGCGGGTGCCGTCGGGGATGATGGCCGCCAACCAGGCGGCCTCGGTCGAGTACCAGCCGTTCGGGGTGGTCGGGGTGATCGGCCCGTGGAACTACCCGGTGTTCACCCCGATGGGATCGCTGGCCTATGCGCTCGCCGCCGGCAACGCGGTGGTGTTCAAGCCGAGCGAGTACACCCCCGGCGTCGGCAGGTGGCTGGGCCAGGCCTGGCAGACAGCGGTACCCGACGGTCCCGCCGTCCTGCAGGTCGTCACCGGGCGGGGCGGCACGGGCGCCGCGCTGTGCCGGGCCGGCGTCGACAAGATCGCGTTCACCGGCTCGGCGGCCACGGGCCGCAAGGTCATGGCGGCCTGCGCCGAGAACCTCGTGCCGGTGCTGATGGAGTGCGGCGGCAAGGACGCGATGATCGTCGACGACGACGCCAACGTGAAGGCCGCGGCCGACGCTGCGCTGTGGGGCGGGATGAGCAACGCCGGGCAGACCTGCATCGGCATCGAGCGGGTGTACGCGACCGACAAGGTCTACGACGAGTTCGTCGCCGAACTGACCGAGCGGGCCTCGAAGGTGCGGGCCGGCTCCGACCCGAAGGCCTCCTACGGCCCGATCACCATGCCCAGCCAGGTCGACATCATCAAGCGCCACATCGCCGACGCGGTCGAGCGGGGCGGCCGGATCCTGACCGGGGGTCACGTCGAGGGCGGCTACGTCGAACCGACCGTGATCGTCGACGTGCCCGAGGACAGCGCGGCGGTGCGGGAGGAGACCTTCGGGCCGACCATCACCGTCACCCGGGTGAAGGACGTCCACGAGGCCGTCGAGAAGACCAACGCGACCAACTACGGCCTGGCCGGGTCGGTGTTCTCGGGTAACGCCAAGCGCGGGATGGAGATCGCCCGACGGATGCGCTCGGGCATGACCAGCGTCAACTCGGTGATCTCGTTCGCCTCGGTGCCGAGCCTGCCGTTCGGCGGCGTGGGCGACTCCGGCTTCGGCCGCATCCACGGCCCCGACGGCCTGAAGGAGTTCACCCGCGCCAAGGCCATCACCCGCCAGCGCTTCGCCCTGCCCATCCCGCTCCTGTCGTTCTCCCGCCCCGAGAACGTCACCGACCAGCTCGCCAAGCTCGTCGGCTTCCTCCACGGCCGCCGCTGAGGGTCGGGCGCGGCGAGGTCCCCCCCCCGCCGCCGAAATTGGCGCGGATCCCGCCGCTGAGCGTCGCCATTCGCGCCCAGAACGCGGGGTGGTGGGGTTCCTACTTCGAAATTGGCGCGCTGGCTGCCGCTGAGCGTCGGGTTCCGCGCCAAGAAGCTGAGGCCGGCGGTGGGCGACGGGAGGCCCGCCGCTCGCTCGGCCAGCGGCAATTCCGTCGACCTCAGCGCCGGTATCGCTACCCTCCGGCGGTGCCTTCCGAGCGGTCCGGCCGCATCGCCCTCGCTCCCACCGATGCGCCCGACTGGTTGGCCGATGCCATACGGGCCGGCGGTGCGACGATCGTCGATCTCGCCGATGCCGAAGCGCTGGTCTGGGCCCGACCGAACGACCCGGCCGGGCTCACCGCCACTCTGGCCGACCACCCGGAGCTGGCGTGGGTGCAGCTCCCATACGCCGGGGTCGAGCCGTATCGGGAGGTGCTCGATGCCGATCGGCTCTGGACCTGTGGGAAGGGCGTGTACGCCGAGCCCGTCGCCGAGCTGGCGCTCACCCTGCTGCTCGCCGGCCTGCGGGGCGGGGTCCGCTATGCCCGGGTGCACCGCTGGAGCGACCAGTACGGCACGAGCCTGTTCGACCACCGGGTCACCATCGTCGGCGGGGGCGGCATCGCCGAGGTGCTCGTCGGGCTGCTGGCGCCGTTCCGGACCGAGGTGACGGTCGTGCGCCGCCACCCGCAGGCCATGGACGGCGTCGCCCGGGTGGTCGGCCCCGACCAGTTGCACGACGTGCTCCCCGGGGCCGACGGGGTGGTGCTGGCGCTGCCGGTGGTCGACGAGACGGTCGGGCTGATCCGCGCGACCGAGCTGGCGCTGATGGAGCGCCACGCCTGGCTGGTGAACGTGGCCCGGGGGGTGCACGTGGTGACCGCCGACCTGGTCGACGCATTGCGCTCGGAGCGGATCGGCGGCGCGGGGCTCGACGTGACCGATCCGGAGCCGCTGCCCGACGCCCACCCCCTCTGGACCATCCCCAACTGCATCGTCACGCCCCACATCGGCAACACCCGGGAGATGGCCAAGCCGCTCCTGTCGGCCCGCATCACCGAGAACGTCCGCCGTTGGCTGGCCGGCGAACCGCTCCTCGGCCCGGTCGACCCCACCCTCGGCTACTGATCTCGGCGCCTCAGGCGGGGGCCTCGGCCCGCTCGGGCGGGTGGCAGGGCTGGGTGATGTTGGCCTGGGTGGTGGCGGGGACGACCACCTGGGTTCGGACGGTGGCCCAGGCGATGGCGCCGCCGGCGACGCACAGCCCAGCGGCGACCCGCAGGGCCGAGGCGTAGCCCTTGTCGAGGGCGGGGCCGCTGGAGAGGTCGAGGTGGACCAGCGCCGGGAGCAGCGCGACCGAGAGGAGGCCGGCGACCCGTGCGAAGGCGTTGTTGACGCCGGAGCCCACGCCGAGGTGGTGGTCGTCGACGGCCGCCAGCACCGCGCTGGTCAGCGGGGCGACGGTGGCGGCCAGGCCCAGCCCGAACACGACCATGGCGGGGAGCACGCTCGTGGCGTAGTGGTCGCCCGGCCCGATGAACGACAGCAGCACGAGGCCGCCGGCGATGATCACGGGCCC
>Ga0209023_10008524_pt1 | contig 10275 bp, 8 predicted proteins | sample LakOneMetagenome_FD_187468 | JGI IMG/M metagenome (GOLD analysis project Ga0209023, IMG submission 187468) | Freshwater and sediment microbial communities from Lake Erie, Canada (SPAdes) (version 2) | ecosystem: Environmental > Aquatic > Freshwater > Lentic | place: Lake Erie, Canada | collected...
CAAACCGGTGGCCGTGGTAAATTCGCCGATATTCAATTTGAGATCGGGCCGGCTGATGAAGAATGGCTGAAGGAAAATGTAGGAAAACACTTCCAGTTTAAAAACGATATTTTTGGTGGCTCTATTCCGAAAGAATTTGTTCCCGCGATCCAGAAAGGTTTTGAAACTTCCATGACCACCGGTGTTCTTGCCGGTTACCCGATGGAATCCATGAAAGTGCGCATATTTGACGGAAGTTTCCACCAGGTGGATTCCGACTCTATGAGTTTTGAATTGTGTGCCAAAGGAGGTTTCCGCGAAGCGGGAAGAAAAGCAAAGCCTACCTTGCTGGAGCCAATCATGAAGATAGAAGTAGTAACGCCTGATCAGTATATGGGAGACGTAACGGGTGACCTGAACCGCCGCCGTGGTATGCTGGAAGGCATGGACACACGCGGAAATGCACAGGTGATCAAAGCCAAGGTTCCTTTGAGTGAAATGTTTGGTTATGTTACGCAGTTACGTTCTTTATCAAGTGGCCGTGCTACATCTACCATGGAATTTTCACATTATGCACCGGCGCCGACAACTATTGCAGAAGAAGTAATTGCAAAAAGTAAAGGCAAGGTGAAGATCGACGATTAATTTTCTTTAAATTATACATCAAAAAGCTCCGAAATATTCGGGGCTTTTTTTGTTGCCATTGTTTGTCGCCTGGCGAACAATATCGAAGTCGAAAGTATTTAAACTTATTTTCAAAAGAAGTAAAGAAATATAGCTGATCAAAAAAATGAACACTATCGAATATCATCAGGGAACAAAAGCCGAAGTCTCAGAAGTTATTCAGCTTAATCAAGGTGTTGAAGAAAAGCGTTGACCTTCTTTTCTTCTTGAACTTTTGGTTACTTTTCTTTCAAGAGAAAAGTAAGAAGAATATTTTTCCCATCCTCAAAATTCAATTCATTTCAAATTATCATTAATAAAAAATATTCGCATTCATACTTCATAAAATGCGAAATCATTTTTTAAATATGGGCCGAACCTACGGCTCTCTATTCCATTTCAAATTTTTATTACAACGGGTTAAAACCCGTTGCTACAAAATGAATCAAACCTACGGTTCTGCAAAAATCGAACAATAAGACAATCTTTTTTATTGATAATTTTTAAAATAAACAATCATCTAAAAGATAACCCGGAGTTTTTCATTTGTTGGAAACAATGAATATGAATGTGTAATTTTCAAGAGAGCCCTGTAAAGGCGGCAGTTTGGTAGCAATTTGTTTCAGTTTTGATTTGCTGAGCCCTGTAAGGGCGACAGTTTGGTAAAAATTAAAATTGAAAAAATATCAAAGGCCTGTAGGGCCGGCAGTTTGGTAGCATACATTTTAAAGATTTATTTGCTGAGCCCTGTAGGGGCGACAGTTTGGTAGATAAAATACAATAGAAAAACATCAAAGACCTGTAGGGCGGGCAGTTTGGAAAGTGAAAAATGAAAAATGAAAAACTTACCATTCATACATAAAACCTTTCATACACAATTATATCATTAAATAATTTTTACCTTTAGCCTTATCCGAAAAAATAAATCCATTCACGCATCATTCAATTTTTTATTTTTTTACTTATAAAAATCTATAGCATGAAACACATTCAAAAACTCTGTTTACTTTTTTTTGTATTGCCATTTTTAGCAATTGCACAAAACGAAAATGTTGATGTAAATGTCATGAACAAGATCCGCCATGAAGGCCTGGAAAATTCTAAGGTCATGGATATTGCTTTTCATCTCACCGATGCAAATGGCCCGCGGCTGACCAATTCGCCGGGTTATTTCAAAGCGGCGAATTATGCCAAAGACCAGTTGGCAAGCTGGGGTTTAAAAAATTCTATGCTCGATCCCTGGGGTGATTTTGGAAAAGGCTGGGAACTGGAAAAATCTTATGTGGCCATGACCGCTCCCTGGTATAAATCACTCGAAGCATATCCCAAAGCCTGGACTGCCGGCACCAATGGTCCGAAGCACGCTGAAGTGATATTGATTGCAGCAAAAGATTCAGCCGGGCTGGATGCTTACCGCGGAAAATTGAAAGGCAAAATTATCATTACAGACAGGGACGAAAAATATAAACTGAGTTTCGAACCCGATGCGCACAGGCTTACAGATGCAGAACTGGATTCTATGTCCAATGAAACCATCAAACCCGTTGATACAGCAGCGATGCGCAAAAGGAGAGAACAATTTATGAATCAAAACCGTTCACAGCAAAGCATGCTGAAGACATTAAAGGAAATGGCCGAAAAGGAAGGTGCATTGGCAATGTTCACGTCCAGCCCGCGTAACCATGATGGAACAATTTTCGTGCAGCAGGCAGGCCCATATAAATTAACTGACCCGGAAAACTTTTTAGATATCGCTTTACAGTATGAAGATTATATGACGATCGTTCGGTTATTAAGAAATAATATGCCCGTAAGTTTTGATGTGGAAGTAGCCACGAAATTTTTTACAAAAGATATAAAAGGCTATAATGTAATCGCAGAAATTCCGGGTACCGATCCAAAATTAAAAGATGAAATAGTGATGTTGGGAGGACACCTGGATTCCTGGCAGGGTGGCACCGGCGCAACTGATAATGCCGCGGGTTCTATGGTAATGATGGAAGCCGTGCGAATATTAAAAGCCATTGGCATACAACCGCGGAGAACGATCCGCATTGCATTATGGAGCGGCGAAGAACAAGGTTTATTGGGATCCAGGGGTTATGTAAAGAAAACTTTTGCCGATCCTTCGGACATGAAATTATTGCCTGCGCATGATAAATTTTCTGCATACTTTAATGTAGATAATGGAACAGGTAAAATTCGGGGCGTGTATTTGCAGGGCAATGAAGCAGTGAAAAATATTTTCGCACAATGGCTGGTTCCTTTTAATGATTTGGGCGCAAAGACGCTCACCATCAGCAATACAGGCGGTACAGACCATTTGTCTTTTGATGCGGTTGGATTACCTGGTTTCCAGTTTATACAGGATCCGCTGGAATATGATACCCGCAATCACCATAGCAATATGGATGTTTCAGAACATTTGCAGGAAGACGATTTAAAACAGGCTGCAACAATCGTTGCTGCATTTGTATATGATGCCGCCATGCGGGATGAAAAATTACCGCGTAAAGAATTACCGGCGGCGAGGAAGAATTAACAATTGAAAATTAATAATAGCAAATTGGTCTTTGAAAAAATTCTGACATCGTTTTAAGATTTGATTTGCTGAGCCAGGTAAGAGCGACAGTTTGAAAATAAAAAAATCAGCCTTTAAAAATCGGCTGATTTTTTTTAAAATTAATTCCACCAGGATTTATAATGGTAAAAAAACCATCTATCAATAAATTTTTTCTTTCAACAAATACCCGCTTACATAATCTGCAATACCATCTTCAAGGCTATACATTTTTTCCTGGTAACCGGCATTGAAAAGCTTATCCATAGCGGCTTTGGTGTAATATTGATATTTGTCGCGGATATCTTCCGGCATGGGAATATATTTTATTTCCGGCTCCTTATCCATTGCTTTAAAGGTAGCATTTACCAGGTCATTGAAACTTCTCGCTTTACCAGTGCCCACATTATACAAACCGTTTTTTATACGCTTCCATTTTTGATGCAGCATTTGTTGAAGCATCCATTCTATAACCTGATCAATATCCTTCACATAAATAAAATCCCTTAATTGTTCACCATCTTTATATCCCGGCTTATGGCTTTCAAATAATTTTACAAAACCATTTTCATTGATTTGATTCACCGCGTGAAAAATAACACTCGCCATCCTTCCTTTATGGTATTCATTCGGGCCATACACATTGAAAAATTTTAAACCGGCCCAATATGGCGGATGGTTTTTTTGCGTCAATACCCATTTATCAAATTCATTTTTACTGATGCCATACGGATTGAGCGGCTGTAATTTTTCAATACAATCATGGCTGTCATCATAGCCGTTTTCACCTGAACCATATGTAGCCGCAGAAGACGCGTATATTAGCGGGATACCATAGGCCGTGCAATAATTCCAGATGTCTTTTGAATAATCAACGTTCAATTCCTCCAGTATGGCATAATTAAATTCCGTAGTATCCGTACGTGCGCCAAGATGTATGATGGCAGATACTTTCACCGCATCTTCATTCAGCCAGTCAAAAAGAATCTGGCGCTCTACAATATGTTTGAATTTTTTACCTTCCCAGTTTTTACGTTTTTTTTCCACACCAAAATCATCCACCAGGATAAGGTCTTCAAAGCCTTTTTCATTTAAAAATTCAACCAGGCAACTGCCAATAAAACCCGCTGCACCCGTAATAATAATATGTCCTTTTTCTTCCTTTTCTTCCTCTTGAATATCCATGCAATTCTTTATTTTATTTTTTTTGACCAGTTATTCCGCAATTATTTTTTCTATAGCAGTATCATATTTTTCTTTCCAGTTTGAAATATGTTGCCAGTCTTCTCCATTTATTTTTATATATCCTGAAGTCACACTTCCTAAAACAGTAACGGGGATATTATTTAATGCAGCCTTTTGTTTTAGTAAAGAAGCCTGCTCCATATCACAGGAAACCACTACCCTGCTTTGTGCTTCGCCGAACCAGTATGCATCATTCCGCAGGTCCGGGATATCATTTATTTCAAAACCAAGATCCCGGTGAAAGCCTTTCTCCATAAGCGTTACAAACAATCCTCCTTCACTGATATCATGCGCGCTTTTGATGACTTCATCATGAATGGCCGATAAAAGAAATTTTTGCAAAGCAAATTCTTCGTCCAGTTCAAAAACAGGCGCCGGGGAAAATTCGATCCCTTTTATTTTATGTAAATATTCTGAAGAGCCGATATCATTTTTCATTTCACCCAATAGCAAAATTAAATCACCGGCCTTTTTAAAATCAAGCGTCATTTTTTTATTGGGATCATCGAGAATTCCAACCATACCAATCGTTGGTGTCGGGTAAACCGGCCCTTCCGGGTTTTGATTATAAAAACTAACATTGCCTCCTGTAACTGGCGTATCAAATTTTCTGCAAGCTTCCCCCATGCCTTTAACAGCTTCTGTAAATTGATAATACACTTCAGGATTATATGGATTTCCAAAGTTCAAACAATTGGTTACACCAACCGGTTGCGCACCACTGCAAACAATATTTCTTGCAGCTTCTGCAACCGCGATCATAGCGCCTTTCCGTGGATCCGCATATACATATTTACTGTTACAATCTGTAGTCATCGCCAATGCAGTACCTGTTTCTCTCACCCAAACAATAGCTGCATCAGAAGGTGCATTCGTACTTAAATTTGCCGCACCAACCGTACTGTCATATTGTTTTGTAACCCAGCGTTTGCTGGCAATATTTGGAATGGAAATAATTTGCTCCGCAATTTCCATCAATTTATTATTGGGAATATCTTCAATGGTATCCATTGAAAATGCATTAATTTTTTCCAGGTATTTTGGAATGGATGTTTCCCGGTCATATTGTGGCGCACCGCCACCAAGTACCAATAATTCAGCAGGAATTTCTGCTTCCAATATTCCATTCATATAAAATTTTAACTGGCCATCACCAGTCACATCACCTATATGACTGCAGGGCAGGTCCCATTTTTCAAAAATTTTCAAGACTTCATTTTCGCGCCCTTTTTTTACAACCAATAACATTCTTTCCTGGCTTTCACTCAACAATAATTCCCAGGCTTTCATACCGGAATCGCCTTCTGTGTCTGCCTTTGCGCGGGTGGGCACTTTATCCAGGTGAATGATCATTCCCGATTTTCCTTTCGCGCTCATTTCCGCTGTACTGCAAATAATTCCTGCAGCGCCCATATCCTGCATTCCAACCACAGCGCCTGTTTCAATAATTTCAAGACAGGCTTCGAGTAATTTTTTTTCCTGGAAAGGATCGCCAACCTGCACAGCGGGCAAGTCTTCCACACTTTCTTCTGTAATATTTGCACTGGCAAAACTTGCACCGCCGATACCATCTTTGCCGGTGGCGCTTCCAACAAAAAATACCGGGTTGCCCACTCCTTCTGCGGTAGCACTAACGGTGTCACCAATTTTTACAATGCCCACACTCATTGCATTAACGAGTGGGTTTGTATGATAACAATCTTCAAAATATATTTCACCGCCTACAGTAGGAACGCCAAAACAATTACCATAGAAACCGATACCGCGGACAACGCCATTCAATAATCTTTTTGTTTTGGGATCCGCTTCGCCATTCTCTGTTTTTAAATTACCGAAACGCAGGCTGTTCAATGATGCAACCGGCCGCGCACCCATTGTGAAAATATCTCTTTGTATGCCGCCCACGCCGGTAGCCGCGCCCTGGAAGGGTTCTATCGCACTGGGATGATTATGTGATTCTATTTTAAAAACTACGGCATAGCCATTGCCGATATCCATGAGGCCTGCATTTTCTTCGCCCGCTTCCACGAGCATGCGCCCGCCTTTGCGTGGTAAAGTTTTCAGCAATTTGATAGAATTTTTATAACTGCAATGTTCACTCCACATGCCACTGAAAGCGCAGAGTTCCGTAAAATTGGGCGTGCGGCCCAGTTCTTTTTTGATGCGTTCAAACTCCTCTTCCGTAAGCCTTAATTCCTCTGCAATTTTTGAATTGATTTCCATGAATGCTTTTTTTGAAAACAGTGATACTGCTTATTTATCATTTCCCGGTTACCGGTAAAATTCCTGGCGCAAAGGTAGGCATGCGCGTAGGTTTGTAAAAGGAAACAGCAAAAAGATTTGTAAAAAATAACCAGGAATTTTTTGAACCATGTTTCTACTACTTATAAAACGATGCCGAGCGCTAGTTGAATGGCTTTGTCCAACACGTCAAATGCAGCATTGGCGGCATTTTGCGCCATTACTTTGGAAATGATGGCGATTGCATGCAATTCCGAAACCAATATTTTTTTTTCATCCAGTATACGGGCTTCATAAAATTCTTCGCTTAACTGGTTCGTTAAACGCAGGCTTGTCAACAGCTCAAGCCTTTCTTTCCGGCTTTGGAAAAAATCACTGGCTGTTTCTTTGGCAAATGGCCAGTCTGTGTCCACCGACTTTTTAACTGCAGAAAGCATATTTGTAAGGACTTCATCAATATCAAATTTCATAATACAGTTTTTAAATAAATTATCTCGCTTTACTCAAAGCGATCTCTTCTATTAATACAGGTTTCCATAAGGCTTTTAATTGTTCATTATAAATAAGCGCTTCTGCATCAGACAGTACACCTCTTTTTGCGTGGTCATCTTTTGCCTGGATAAAATAATCTTTCAGTATTTTAATGGAAGCCACAATATCAGCGGATTGTGGCCGCACCTCATTTTTAAATAAAATAGAGTTGATCTCTCCTTCAATGTTCAAATACTCACCGGAGTAACGATCATAACTTTTCAAATTCTCCGTGGATGCAATCATGGTGAGGTAAAGCATATCAGTAGCTTTAGCTGCATTTTCAATTTGTGTTTGCAAAGCCGCATCATAAGCGGGTACAAACGATGCACGGCAACCCGCTAAAAAAATAACAGGCAGTAAAAAAACTGAAAAGAAAAATGACTTGTTTATTTTCAAAATTTTATTCATCCTGTATTATTTTATTTCCGGGTCGCCGATTAAATAAGTGCCCGTAAATGACCGGTACGCATCGGAAGTTTTCCTGCCTGCTTTCCCATCTACTTTTAAATAGGCGCCTGCAAGATTAAGCATCTTTTGTAGTTCTTCCGCTTTCTGTACATACCTTGCGGGTGCATAATTTACCTGTTTTCCCAATTCGGTTATAAGGCTTACCCTGTTTGAAATACCCGGGTATACCAATTGCATTTCCACCATTCTTCTTAATAAAACTGCGCCACCACATTGTTTGGAAACTGCAGTGGAACTGTATTTCCCATCCGACATAAATTTTCCGCTTGTATAATGATTGCTGTAACTCCAAAGATAGGGTGAGTAAATACCTTTACTCCTGTAACCAAAACCATTATATGCTTCCATTTTATACAACATGCCCGGAATACTCCAATCATACCAGGAATCCATTGAATCATATTTCAAGGAATCGATGGCGCTGAATTCCCAGTCGTACGGCGGGTTCCCGGTCTTTGGCCTCCCGGCAGGAACATTCACCGTCCGGGCCTTTAGCGGATCGCCATTATATAAATGTGTTTTAAAATCATTGCAGGATTCCATGGCATGTAAAATGCCGATAAAATACCAGGGCACATTTACAACGGCTGACACGTTTTGATAACGGGTATTATTTGTTGAAATGATTTTGACAATTGCATTTATTTCCCCATACTTATCCGGATGAATAATGCATGTATCAAATAAGCGCTGGTACTCACTTTGCAATTGTGGTGTGTAGGAAACAGCAGGCATGTTACAGGTGTTAGGATTGTATAAATATACAATTTTTAAAATAAACAATCTTTATCCCATTTTCAAAAACATGCTTCAACCGATTTTTTTAAAACAGTACACATGTCAATTAATTCTTCATTGGATATAATCAGAGGAGGCGCAATGCGCAAAGAATCAGGTGCAAATAAAAACCAGTCGGTGATCAATCCATTTTTTATACACTGATGAATTACAGACCGGCAGGTTTCCGAGCCGGGAAATGAAAGGGATGCCCAAAGTCCCGCTGTCTGCAGGTTTGCGCCGTTTATAGAGGATAAATTTTCATGCAAAATTTTTTCTTTTTCAGGAACCATATCAATCATTTTTTCGCTGAGTAAAATTTCAAAAGCCTGCATACCTGCCGCGCATGAAACAGGATGGCCGCCAAATGTGGTGATATGGCCCAGCACAGGATCTTCCATAAAGACCTGCATGATTTTTTTATCCGCAATAAAAGCACCCAAGGGCATTCCGCCACCAAGCGCTTTACCTAATAACAAAATATCCGGAACGACTTCAAATTGTTCGAAAGCCCATAGCGAACCCGATCGCCCAAAGCCTGCCTGTATTTCATCCAGCACTAATAATGCGCCTTTTTCTTTACATGTTTCATGCACTTTTTTTAGCCAGTCTTTTGGTGGTTTTGTAACGCCGCTTTCGGCCTGAATGGTTTCCGCGAATACAGCGGCAGTTTGTTCATTGATTGCGTCAAGAACCGAATCATCGCCATATTCAAATTCAATTATGCCCGGTAATAAAGGCCGGTAAGCGCTGCGCCAGTATTCATTTCCCAGCATACTTAAAGCGCCCTGTGTACTTCCATGGTATGCATTTTTAAATGAAATGATTTGTGCCCGTCCCGTAAATCTTTTCGCCAGCTTCATAGCGCCTTCCGTGGCTTCGGCGCCACTGTTTGTATAATAAACACAGTTTAGATTTCCAGGTAAATGGCTGGTAAGTAAAGTTGCATATTGCACCTGGGGCGATTCAATAAATTCTCCATAGACAATGAGGTGCATATAAGCCGCTGCTTGTTTATGCACTGCCTCAACAACCTTTGGATGTGAATGGCCGATATTGGCCACATTAAAACCTGAAATCATGTCTATGTATTTTTTTCCATCCGCATCATATAAATGAATGCCGCCTGCTTTCACCATTTCAATGCCGATCGGCTCCCTGGAAGTCTGCGCGATATGCCGGAGAAATAATTGCCTGTTAGAAATATTTTGCATGCAGCGTATGCTTTTTATTTTTTAAATTTAAGGCGAAAATTAAACTATTTAATTATGCCTTTCATCATTCCATTATTAAACAAGGAACCGCGTTTGGGAAAAAATTGTTTTATCGCGCCGAATGCCACGCTTATCGGCGATGTAACTGCAGGCGATGAATGTAGTTTTTGGTTCAATGCTGTTGTCCGCGGCGATGTACATTATATTAAAATGGGCAATCGCGTGAATGTGCAGGATGGCGCGATCATACATTGCACCTACCAGAAAAACCCGGTGAATATCGGCGACAATGTTTCTATCGGGCATAATGCAATTGTACATGGTTGCACTTTATTTGACAATGTACTGATCGGTATGGGCGCATTAGTAATGGACCGATGCATAGTTCATAGTAATAGTATTATTGCTGCAGGCGCAGTTGTACTGGAAGGAACTGTTGTGGAAGAAGGAAGTATTTATGCCGGTGTGCCGGCGAAAAAAGTGAAAGAAATTTCAAAAGAATCAGTGCATGAAGAAATAGAACGCATTGCCAGGAATTATGTAAAATACAGTTCGTGGTATAAGTGAAAATGAAAGTGGATTTAATATTCGCTT
>Ga0209023_10008525_pt1 | contig 10274 bp, 7 predicted proteins | sample LakOneMetagenome_FD_187468 | JGI IMG/M metagenome (GOLD analysis project Ga0209023, IMG submission 187468) | Freshwater and sediment microbial communities from Lake Erie, Canada (SPAdes) (version 2) | ecosystem: Environmental > Aquatic > Freshwater > Lentic | place: Lake Erie, Canada | collected...
AGGCGCAGATGCTGCTGCAGGTGCACGACGAGCTCGTGTTCGAAGTCCCGGAATCAGAAGTCGAGAAGACGATCGATGTGGTGAAGCGCGTGATGGTCGAGGCGCCCGCGCCGGCCGTCACGCTGTCAGCGCCGCTCGTCGTCGATGCGCGCGCCGCGCAGAACTGGGACGAAGCGCACTAGCTGGACCGCGAGCCTTCAGGCTCGCAGTCTCGATGCAGGCGATGCGAGCCTGAAGGCTCGCGATCCGTTCACGCGCCGATATTGAACGCCGCGAGCGCCGCCATGTTGACGATCTCGCTGTCCTTGGCGCCGAGCTGGATGATCTGCACCGCGCGGTCGAGGCCGACGATCAGCGGGCCGACGACGGTGGCGCCGCCGAGTTCCTGCAGCATCTTCGAGGAGATGGAGGCGGAGTGGAAGGCTGGCATGACCAGCACGTTCGCCGGCCCCTTGAGCCGGCAGAACGGGTAAGGGCCGCGCAGATCCGGATTGAGCGCGATATCAGCCGCTACTTCGCCATCATAGGTGAAGTCGAGATGTTCGCGATCGAGAATGCGGACCGCCTCCTTCACATGTTCGGTACGCTCGCCCGGCGGCTGACCGAAGGTCGCAAAGGAGAGCAGCGCCACGTTCGGCTCGAAACCGAGGCGGCGTGCGACGCCCGCAGCTCCCTTGGTGATGTCAGCGATGTCCTGCGCGCCCGGCAATTCGGTGATTGCGGTGTCCGCCATCAGCACCGGCTTGCCGCGTGAAAGAATGAGCGACACGCCCATCACGCGATGGCCGGGCTTGGGATCGATGACGCGGCGCACTTCTTCCAGCGCAATGGAGAAATTGCGTGTCACGCCCGTCACCATCGCATCGGCGTCGCCGCGCGCGACCATGGCGGCGGCGAAATAATTGCGATCCTGGTTGATGAAGCGCTGGCAGTCGCGGAACAAAAAGCCCTTGCGCTGCAGGCGCTCGTACAGGAATTGCGCATAATCAGCGTTGCGCGCGGATGTGCGCGCATTGTGGATCTCGATGTTCTCGTTGAGCTCGAGACCGTTCGCCTTGGCTGTCGCCTGGATCAGATCCTCGCGGCCGACCAGCATGGCGCGACCCAGGCCCTGGTTCACGAAGGAAACCGCGGCGCGAATCACCTGCTCTTCCTCGCCTTCGGCGAAGACGACACTCTTGGGATTGCGGCGCACGCGATCAAAAATGCCCTGCAATGCGCCGGCGATCGGGTCGCGGCGGGCGGACAGCTGCTGCTTGTAGGCGTGGAAGTCGACGATCGGCTTGCGCGCGACGCCGGAATCCATCGCGGCCTTGGCGACAGCCGCCGGCACGATCGAAATCAGGCGCGGATCGAAGGGCGCGGGAATGATGTATTCGCGGCCAAAGCGCGGGCGCGCGCCCTGATAGGCGGCGGCCACGTCGTCCGGCACGTCCTCGCGCGCGAGTTCTGCCAGCGCATTGGCGGCGGCGATCTTCATTTCCATGTTGATCGTCTTCGCCCGCACATCGAGCGCGCCGCGGAAGATATAGGGGAAGCCCAGGACGTTGTTGACCTGGTTCGGATAGTCCGAGCGGCCCGTGGCGATGATCGCATCGGGGCGAACCGCGAGCGCGTCCTCGGGCGTGATTTCCGGATCGGGATTGGCCATCGCGAAGATGATCGGATTGGGCGCCATGGCGGCGACCATGTCCTGCGTCAGCGCGCCCTTGGCGGAGAGGCCGAAGAAGATGTCGGCGTCCTTGCAGGCGTCGGCCAGCGAGCGGCGGTCGGTCTGGACGGCGTAGGCCGATTTCCACTGGTTCATGCCGTCAGTGCGGCCGCGATAGACGACGCCCTTGGTGTCGACCAGCGTGATGTTTTCCTGCGGCATGCCCATGGCGCGCAACAGGTCGAGACAGGCGATACCCGCCGCGCCCGCGCCGTTGCAGACCAGGCGCACGTCCTTGATATCGCGGCCGGTCAGACTCATGGCGTTGATCATGCCGGCGCCGGCGATGATGGCTGTGCCGTGCTGGTCGTCATGGAAGACCGGAATGTCCATCAATTCGCGCAGGCGCTCCTCGATGATGAAGCACTCGGGCGCCTTGATGTCCTCGAGATTGATGCCGCCGAAGGTAGGCCCGAGATAGCGCACCGCGTTGATGAAGGCCTCCGGGTCCTCGGTATCGACTTCCAGATCGATCGAATCGATGTCGGCAAACCGCTTGAACAGGACCGACTTGCCCTCCATCACCGGCTTGGACGCCAGCGCGCCGAGATTGCCGAGGCCGAGAATGGCGGTGCCGTTGGTGATGACGCCGACGAGATTGCCCTTGACCGTGTAGTCGTAAGCCCGCGAAGCGTCCTCGGCGATGGCCAGAACCGGCACGGCCACGCCCGGCGAATAGGCGAGCGACAGGTCGCGCTGCGTCGCCATCGGCTTGGTCGGGACGATCTGCAGCTTGCCGGGGCGGCCCTGCGAGTGGAACAGCAGGGCTTCGCGATCGGTGAAGGTCGGGCGTTTGGGCGGCTTGGCTTTCTGGTCGGACATTTCTGGCTCGGACTGGCGGGTTTCCGCGGGAGGGCGGACCATAAACGGCGCCTTCCGGCCCCACAAGGCGCGGGCGCCAATCCGATGGTCTTAAGGTTTAGAGCCGACACCTCAGGGCGGCGGATTTTCCTCAAGCTGAACATGCATCAGGACGAGGTCGAGCCAGCGGCCGAATTTGGTCCCGACCTGCGGCAGCAGGCCAGCCTCCTTGAAGCCGAGGCTGGCATGCAGGCGGATGGACGCCGCATTCTCGGCCTCTATGGCGGCGATCATGGCGTGCAGACCTTTTTGCCGCGCGCGCGCGATCAGGGCCTCCATCAACGCCCGGCCGACCCCGCCGCCCTGGGTCGTCTCGGCCACGTAAACCGAATTTTCGACCGTAAATCGGTAGCCGTCGAACGCGCGGAAGGGCCCATAGCTCGCATATCCCGCCACCACACCCGCGCGTTCCGCGACCAGTACGGCAAATCCGGCGCGCTGCCTGTCCGCAAGCCAGGCCGCGCGGTTGGCCGCATCGACCTCCACGTCGTTCCAGATCGCGGTCGTCTCGCGCACGGCATGATTGTAGATGGCGCAGATGGCCGGCGCATCGGCGGCTGTCGCATCCCGGATCGTCAGGGCCATTTTCCTCTCCTGGCCGGCAATCTAGCGCGCTCGCGCAACTTCGTCGTGGATCGCGTCCGCTGCGCCCTCGCGCGGGGCGGTCGCTGCTGGTAGCGTCCGCCCCGCCATGCACCGCCCCGTCGACGAAAAACCGAAGCCTGCGGCCGGCGAGAAGCCCTCGCCGATGATGGCGCAATATCTGGAAATCAAGACCGCCAATCCGGACTGCCTGCTGTTCTACCGGATGGGCGATTTCTACGAACTTTTCTTCGAGGACGCCGAAATCGCTTCTCGCGCGCTCGGCATCGTGCTGACCAAGCGCGGCAAGCACCAGGGCGACGACATTCCGATGTGCGGCGTACCGGTCGATCGCGCCGACGATTATCTGCAGCGCCTGATCGCGCTCCAGCATCGCGTCGCCGTTTGCGAGCAGCTCGAAGACCCTGCCGAAGCGCGCAAGCGCGGCGCAAAATCCGTCGTGCGCCGCGATGTGGTCCGGTTGGTGACGCCGGGCACGATCACTGAAGAGCGATTGCTGGAGCCCGGCCGCGCGCATGTGCTGGTCGCCGTCGCGCGTGTGCGAGCGTCCGACGCCGAAGACCGGTTCGGTCTGGCGGCGGTCGATATTTCAACCGGCGCATTTTCGGTCTGCGAGACGCTGCTCGCCGGCCTCGGTTCGGCGCTGGCGCGACTGGAGCCGCGCGAGATCGTGGCCGCCGACGCGCTGCTTGGCGAGCCGGCCATTCAACGCGTCCTAGAGGACGCGCGCGCGCCGGTGGCGCCGATCGGCCGCGACGCGGGCGACGGCGCCTCCGCCGAACGCCGGCTCTGCGATTTTTATCGCGTGGCGACTGTCGACGGGTTCGGCGGACTGTCGCGCGCCGAAATTGCGGCTGCCGCCACGGCCATTCTCTACGTCGAGAAGACGCAGCTCAATGCGCGGCCTGCGCTCGCCCTGCCCCGCCGCGAGGCGCGCGGCGCGACGCTGGAAATCGACGCGGCGACGCGCGCCAATCTCGAACTCACTCGCACGCTCGGCGGCGCGCGCGAGGGCTCGCTGCTGGCCGCCATCGACCGCACCGCCACGCCTGCGGGCGTGCGGCTGCTGGCGGAGCGGCTTGCCGCGCCGCTGACGGATGCAGCGACCATCGACGGGCGTTTGGACGCCATCGCCTTCCTGATAGACGACCCGCCCTTGCGCGAAACTCTGCGCAGGGACTTGCGTGGCGCGCCCGATTTTTCGCGCGCGCTGTCGCGTCTCGCGCTCGGGCGCGGCGGGCCGCGCGATCTCGCCGCCCTGCGCGACGGCGTCCTCGCTGCAAGCGCTATCGCCGCGCGCCTTGCCGATACGGTCGGCCTGCCGCCCGAACTCGCCGCACGCGCGCCGGATCTTGCCGCGCCGCCGCGCGCGCTGTCGCAAACGCTCGCCGCTGCACTGGCTCCCGACCTGCCGCTCGACAAGCGCGACGGCGGCTTCGTTGCAGCCGGCTACGACAGCGCGCTCGACGAGGCCCGCGCCTTGCGTGACGAGAGCCGGCGGCTGGTCGCGGCGCTGCAGAGCAAATATTGCGATCTCGCCGAGACGAAGCAGCTCAAGATCAAGCATAATAATTTTCTCGGCTTCTTTCTCGAGGTGAACCAGGCGCAGGGCGAGAAGCTCTTGAAGGAGCCGTTCAACGCGACCTTCATTCATCGCCAGACCATGGCCGGCGCGATGCGCTTCTCGACGACCGAGCTCGCCGAATTCGAGCAGAAGATCGCGTCTGCCGCCGATCGCGCGCTGGCGCTGGAGCTCGCGCATTTCGAAACGCTGGCCGCCGACGTGCTGGCGGCTGGCGACGCAATCAAGCGCGCCGCCGATGCGCTCGCCGCGCTCGATGTGTCCGCCGCGCTTGCTGAACTCGCCGACGCGCTGTCGTGGACGCGGCCGAAGGTCGATGCTTCGCTCGCCTTCGATATTTCGGGCGGACGCCATCCCGTGGTGGAAGCCGCGCTGAAATCACGCGGCGAAGCCTTTACCGCCAACGATTGCGATCTCTCCGGCGCAAAGGCGGGCGCCATCGCCGTCGTCACCGGTCCCAACATGGCGGGCAAGTCGACCTATCTGCGACAGAACGCGCTGATCGTCGCACTGGCGCAGATGGGCTCGTTCGTGCCTGCGACACAAGCGCGTATCGGCATTGTCGATCGCCTGTTCTCGCGCGTCGGCGCGTCCGACGATCTCGCGCGCGGGCGTTCGACCTTCATGGTCGAGATGGTCGAGACCGCCGCCATTCTCAACCAGGCGACGGAGCGCTCGCTCGTCATTCTCGACGAGATCGGGCGCGGCACGGCGACGTTCGACGGGCTCTCCATCGCCTGGGCCACGATGGAGCACCTGCACGATTCCAATAAATCGCGCGCGCTGTTCGCCACGCATTTTCATGAGCTGACGCAGCTCGGCCAGCGGCTCAACCGGCTCAAGAACCTCACCATGCGCGTCGCCGACTGGAATGGCGAAGTCGTGTTTCTGCACGAGGTGATTTCCGGCGCCGCCGACCGCAGCTACGGCATTCAGGTGGCGAAGCTCGCGGGTTTGCCGGGCAGCGTGGTCGAGCGCGCCAAGCACATCCTCGGCGAACTCGAGGCGAGCGACCGGCGCGCGCCTGTCGAAAAGCTCATTGCCGATCTGCCGCTGTTTTCGGCGCGGCCTGTCGCGGCGCCAAAAGTGGAAGTGAAGCCGGACGCGTTGCGCGAGAAGTTGGCGGGTATCGATCCCGATGAACTGAGCCCGCGCGATGCGCTGGAGATTTTGTACGCGTTGCGGAAGCTGGCGAAGGAATAGGAGGCCGAGCGGCCCCCTCCCTTTCCCTCCCCCGCTGCGCGGGAGAGGGGACGGCAAGCACTCGTGATCGGCAAACGCGGTGAGGCCCCGCATCTGTCCCCTCTCCCGCGCAGCGGGGGAGGGTTAGGGAGAGGGTCAGGCCGCCTCCCTGTTCTCCCCACGCAAAATTTCCGCAAACGCCGGATAGCTCTCCGCCAGATCATCCGTCACGCGCCCGCGCAACAGCGCCAGATTCTCTGCGCTCGGCGCCTTGGTCTGCGGCGTGACAGCGGGTTCGTCGTAGTCGAAGCCTGTCGCGGCGCGCACATCGGCAGCTGAATAACCTTGATGCACGCTGCGCAGCGTGAAGCGCTTTCTGTCCTTGTCGAAATCGAAGAGGGCCATGCCGGTCAGCAGCGCATGCGGGCCGCCGGGGCGCAGGATGCCCTCGCTCGTTCCCGGCGCCGAAACGTAATCCACCTTCGGCACGAAAACGCGTGGCGAGTGCTCTTCGCGGAACAGGATCACGCGCGGCACGAGGTAATACATGAAGGCCGAGCCGAAGCAGCCGGGCCAGCGCACGTCCGATGCAGGATACGGCCCCGCGCCAACGAGATTGATGTTGGCCTGCCCGTCGATCTGGCCGCCGCCGAGAAAGAACGCGTCCACGCGGCCCTGCGCCGTGCAGTCGAACAGTTCGACGCCGCCGTTGGTGAAGAAATTGTGCTCTTCCGATCCGAGGATGGAGATGCGCACGCGCTCGCGTTTCGCGATCTCGTTTCGCGCGCGCAGCAGCATCGCGCCGGCCGCCGGCATGGGCGAGGACGCGCCGACCGCGACATGGCGGATGCCGTCGAGCAGATCGGCGATCGTCGCGATGATCAGTTCGCGATTGCTGTAGTCTCTGGAAGAATTTTGCATCACGCGGCCTCGCGCAGGCGGCGGGCGAAGCCGTCCATGTAGGCGGCGAAGCCTTCCGCGCTGCGCGCCATGGCCGCGTAGCGGGCGACCTCGGCGGTATCGACGCCATACTCGCCCCACAGCGGCAGCGGCCATGCGCCGCGCGGCGCGAGCGCGATCTTGCTGACGTAGAGAGCGGGCAGGACGCCGGCTGCCGAGTCTTCCGTCTTCAGCAGCGATTCCTCGCTGATGCGCTCGACGGTCACGATGGTGGCCTTGGACGCCTGCGCCATGGTCAGCAATTCGCGGCGCCGGCCGATGCGCACATTGCCGAAGCGGTCGGCTTCCGGGGCGTGGAAGATCGAGACGTCGGGCTGGATCGCCGGCACGACGATGATCGGGTCTTCTTCATCCGAGAAGGGATTCTGGATCGTCTTCCAGTCGGTGCGGGTCTTCAGGAGGTCCGAGCCGATGATGCCGCGAATGGGCAGGAAGGGCACGCCCTTCTGCGCCGCGATCAGGCCGGAATGCACGGCGGGACAGGTCGCCTCCATCATACGGAACGCGCCCTTGCGGATCGCGTCCTGGAAGCGCGGCGCGCCGCCGGCCTCGCCGAGCGTGACAGCGCTGGTCTCGAGCGTGCCGACCAGACCTTCGCCGATCAGCATGTCGCCCTGCAGGCCGGTCACCGGCACGCAGACGACGTGCAGGTTTTTCGGCCTATTGGCGATGATGGCAGCGGTGGCGCTCATGGCGACGCCGCAATAATCGGCGGGAATGGCCAGCTTGCAGCCGGGCTGCACCACGGCGGCCAGCTCCTCGAGCGAAACGATCTCTCCCATGGGTCTTCTCCCTTTGTCCCGATGATTTCGTGGCGAGCGGCTACGGTCAAGCGCCGGAAATGCAGGGCAGGCGCGCGGGGCCGGATGCGGCGCGACTCTCCCTCCCCGCTCGCGGGGAGGTATGGGCGCCCTGATCTACGAACGGCGCAAATGCGACCGGCGCGCGCCGACGGTCCCGCGCCTTTCAGCCGGGTCATGAAACAATCAGAGGGCCGGGACTGATGTCGCCGGTATGTAATATTTTGTGTGCCGGCGACATCAGTCCCGACGCGGCGTCTTCTACGCCTTGCCCCGATTCTGGTCCTGGCTTCCGTCTTGGGCGGCGCTCGGCCGCTTATTAATCGTTGGCCAGGCCTGCGATCGCGTCGCTCCCGGTCGTACTGCCGGGACGGGCCGGGCGAACCGCTTGCGCGTCCCGCCTCGCAAAGGCGCACCCGGGACGCGCGGACCGGTGTCTCCGCGCGGCGCAGGCGCCGCTCCCCATCCACACATCAAGACCGCTCCGGATGCATCCTCGGCGGACGGGGATGGGCGCAGTATGCATGGAATAGGAAAATAATCAAGAGTAATGCGCCGCTCCTTTTTGTCATGGCCGGGCTTGTCCCGGCCATCCACGCGGAACGTCCGCCGACAATAGATCCGGGTTCTCGAAGCGGAACGGCGTGGATGCCCGGGACGAGCCCGGGCATGACGGGTTGTGAGCGGACCGGACTTGTTCCGGCCATCCACGCCGGGCAACATCCACCGATGAAGGGCGGCTGGGTCTACATCATGACGAACCGCGCCAACGGAACGCTTTACGTCGGCGTCACGTCAAACCTGTCGCGCCGCGCGTGGGAGCATCGCGAGGGCCTGATCGACGGCTTCACGAAGCAATACGGTCTGAAGCTGCTGGTCTACTACGAATGGCACGACGATATTCGCGCGGCGATCCAGCGCGAGAAGAACATCAAGCACTGGAGCCGTGCATGGAAAGTCCGGCTCATTCTCGATTTCAACCCGGATTGGCGGGACCGTTACGCCGACCTCGCGTGACAGCGCGGCGTGGATGCCCGGGACGAGCCCGGGCATGACGGGTTTGGCTGGCTTCCAGCCGGCAAATCGGGCTGTTCTTCCCGGCTGGAAGCCGGCGGTCCCGGATGGCGACGGCGCAAAAACAAATGGCCGGGACAAGCCCGGCCATGATGCGTTTCGCGACGGGTACTTGGCTCAGCGCGGCGACAGGATCATCACCATCTGGCGGCCTTCCATGGAAGGCTCGGCCTCGACCTTGGCGATGGTCACCGTCTCCTGCTTCACGCGTTCGAGCAGGCGGTAGCCGATGTCCTGGTGGGCCATTTCGCGGCCGCGGAAACGCAGGGTGATCTTGACCTTGTCGCCTTCGATGAAGAAGCGGCGCATGGCCTTCATCTTCACGTCGTAGTCGTGATCGTCGATGCCCGGGCGCAGCTTGATTTCCTTGACCTCGACGATCTTCTGGCGCTTGCGCGCCTCGGCGGCCTTCTTCTGCTCGGTGAAGCGGAACTTGCCGTAGTCGAGAATCTTGCAGACCGGCGGATTGGCGTTGGGCACGATCTCGACCAGGTCGAGCGAGGCCTCTTCGGCAAGCTGCATCGCATCGGCGATGTCGGTCACGCCGCGGTTCTGACCCTCGGCGTCGATGAGCTGGACCTGCGGAACGCGAATCTCGCGGTTGGTGCGCGGCCCCGACTTTTCAGGCGTCGGGGGGGCTTTCATGGGACGACGAATGGCTTGAACTCCGTGGCTGTTGAAACTGTCTTCTAGGTCTTGCTTGTCATGCCACCGGCGGCGGGCGGATGCTTTCGGGCCTGGCGCATATGACAAATCGGCCGGCGGCAGGCGCCGCCGGTCAATCGGCGCAGAACATCGGTGCTCCGGGCCTGCAAGTCAACCGGTCGGAGCCGCCTCGAATGCAGGTTCCAGCAGGCTTTCGTAGACGGAGAGCGTGGCGGCGCACATGCGCTCGACCGAAAAGCGCTCGCGGACATGGGCGCGGGCGCGCAGGCTGAGCGATTCGCGGCCGGCGGCGCGCAGATCCAGCGCCTCGCCGATGGCCATGGCCAGCGCATGGCGGTTGCCCGCGGGCACGAGCCAGCCGGTGCGCTGCGCGGGCAGCGCGTCGGGCGGGGAGACGACGGTTTCGGCGCTGGCGCCGAGATCGGAGACGACGACCGGCACGCCCATGGCCTGCGCCTCGACCGCGATGCGGCCAAAGGCCTCGGGCTCGATGGCCGGCGCGACGACGCAGCCAGCCGACATGAGGGCGGCGGGCATATCCCCGCAATGGCCGACGCGGCGGACGATTCCCTCCAGGCCATTGTCGGCGATGGCGCGGTCGAGTTCGCGCGGATAGGCGTCGCGCTGCTCGTCGCCGGCGAGAATGAAGACGACATCGTGGCGGCCCTGCTCGCGCATGATCCGGGCCGCGTCGATCAGCACGCGGTGGCCCTTGCGGCGGGCAAGGCGGGCCGGCATCAGCACGATGCGCTGGTCCGGCGGCGCGCCCCATTTTTCCCGCAGGGCGCGGACGCGATCCGAATCGACGGCTTCCGGCGAAAACAGCTTCTGGTCG